>Ga0224514_10000579_pt1 | contig 10429 bp, 12 predicted proteins | sample SF_May12_sed_USG_3_FD_169107 | JGI IMG/M metagenome (GOLD analysis project Ga0224514, IMG submission 169107) | Sediment microbial communities from San Francisco Bay, California, United States - SF_May12_sed_USGS_24 | ecosystem: Environmental > Aquatic > Marine > Sediment | place: USA...
CCCTCATCTAAGTGAGCAAGTAAAGATTCTGATTTTTGTCCAAACTTAGCCATTATTTATCGAACCCACTTTTCAATACTCGTGATGCAAAGGGTAAAATATCAGATTGCGGAAGAATAATTCCTTCATGCCCTCTAATAGATACCCGATTATTAACCGTCTTAATAATACATTTCTGACAGCCGTGGTCAAAACACTCTACAAACGACCCCGCTGTCAGCCATGAATACGGATTTCTCTTTCGTATAACAAATAACATTACACTGCATCCTTAAGAAAATCCTGTTTAACCACATGACGATGTTTGTACTCCATCTTACCTATATGTCCGATCTCGCGACTCAAGTCCTGATCAACATAAATCTTCACACCGGAGGCTTCTAACTTCTCACAGAAACCCCAGTCTTCTCCCACATGCCCATGCTGTTCTTCGTTCCATCGTTGAGGAAACCAAGGCTGTTCCATACCCTTTCGCTTAAATACGTTCAGCTTAATCAGCATGATACCAGTACCCAATCTCCAAACCGGAACGAGATCTTCATCATCCGGGCCTGTGTACAGCGGCACCCCCTTGTAATCATCACCCTTCAGTCGAGCTGTTGGGTTAGCTGGAATTTGCTTCGTCGCAACATTACAACCAACCACCTGCTTCCCATGCTTATACAAACGATGAAACAGATCTGGTGGAAAGGTTTGATCTGAGTCAAGAAACAGAACATATTCATAGTCCTGTTCGATTGCAGTCTCAACAACCTGTTCCCGCATGTTCGCAAGCATGGAGCCGCGCTTGTTCTGAATAGATAACTGCGTGTACATTCCATCATGGAGTGGACTCGTCAGATACGCTACAAGAAAGGCTAAGTCCATTCCGAATTCTGCAAGCCATATATCAGTAGACGGTATGCAAATGGACAGCCTGATGTGCGTCTTCTTCATCCCATACTCTCCTCTTCTTTCGCCATTTCAGTGAAGACGTTTTTCTTTTCGCCTTCGGTTTCAATGACGTTGACCGAGAGTTCAATTTCACCCTTTGGAGACTTCGACTCTCGTTCCCGCATTTCCAGTCCGATAACCTTCCCGGTCAGGATAATCGTTGCGGTCTCCCCGACATTCAGTGAATCGATCAGTTCTTTATTAGCGGGTAATCGAACCTGTCGCATCCAGCGAAGATCATCTTCCTCGACAGAGATTAAACCTTTCTCTGTCTTTCGGTTAACCTTCTTCGGTGCTGGTAAAGTATATTTCATAAGCGCTCTCCGTCTTAATAAGAATTAATGGGGATATTAACTATAGAATTAATGTCCCCACAAAGTGAGGAGGGGCCGAAGCCCCTCGCTCGTTTAGATTACGAAGTTACCAAGGTAACCCATAGTCTTTTCGTGCCGAATTTCCAGGCCGGCTTCGGTAAGCCACATACCCTTCTCTTCGTCCGCGTCATTTGCCTGGATATTGTTCTTCGGCTGGGTGTCTCGCATGTAGCGATAGACCAAAGCACTCGGATCAATGATAAAGGCTGAATACTTGAATCGTGCATGAGTATTCATGAGCGGATGCGTACGGACATACAACGTACCCTGCGGCAAAACCCAACGCTGCAGTTGCATACCATACAGTTTAATGACTCCGTCGAAGTTGATACGGGTTGAGGAAGAATCCTTCGCCAACTTGTTCAGCTCATTCAGGAAGCCGTTACCTGCAAATACGATACGTTCCGTACCAGCAGTACCTGCGTCGTAGTCAAACACACTGTACACGTCGTCTAAGAACGTATTCTCAGTCGGCGAGGTGGTGTAGACCTTGACATTGGTAGAGATGAAGCTACGCAGACCACCAGTGAAGCGTTTCGGCTTCGTACCTGAGGTATCTTCATAGGCAACGCCAAACATCCAGGCCAATTCCAACGCGGCAGAATGATCAAACATTTTACGCTTGCGATCATTCTTCAGCGGATCACCAGTACGGGTGCGAGTACGCTTTGCCGTCTCAGTGATTTCGTAAGCCGTCTTAAAGATCTGACAGTAGTTCGTCTTCTTCGTCGGGTTACGGGTAGAGGCATCAGGTGAAGTGCTACCTTCCTCGTAGGTGTTACCGATCTTGGTGATGTACGCATTCGTGCCAGTCGCGGCTGCGGTCGTACCTGCGGCACCACGCTTGACAACGATAGCGGTATCACTGGTGATAGAAGAAACTTCCAGCAGCTCGTTATCGTACGTAGCTGTTTCAGTCTTTTCAACCAACAGGATATCACCTGGAACCAAGTCCAGACCACCAGAGGCCAAGTCAAGGGCAGTAGAAGTGGCAGATAAACCAGTACCACCAACCTGAACACGGACAGCGTTCAGCTCTTCTTCCCACCAGTTGAACTCAGGATCGTCAACCGATTCTGATTTCATCTTGGACATTAGGCCAGTCAGTGGAGCTGAGCCATTAGGGTTCCGCCACAGAATCATTTCGCGGAAGTTCTTTGGACGCTCGTCTGTAGCCCAGTCGCCCGTTCCACGCATACCTGCAATTGCTACCATTATAAATTACCTCAAAAGAGTTTAGTCCCCGTCCTCTAACCACTCTTCAGCCATTTCACTAAAGATATTACCTTGAGTCGCGGGGGCCGGTTTAGCCGGTGCGCCAGCTCCTCCGACAGCAGCCGGGGCAGGTGGCGGGGTACTCGGAGGAGTCTCTCCCGCTACCGGTGCTCCAGCATCTGGTACTGCAATAGGCTGCCCTTCAATCGGAATACGCAGCATAACCATTGCTTGCGCGCCAATCTCTTGCATCGCCTCTTTCATCGTAGCCTTAGGATTCAACTGCTGATACACAGCAGAAACCCGTTCGACTGTATCACGATGCTCAGCGAGTTTCGGCCACTGCTTATAAAAAGCTTGGTCGTACTCCTGCCGAACCTGATTCATATAATTCACTTGCTGAATCATTTCCGGCACCTGAGTTGCTATACCCTGTGCCATTGAAGCTAACACGTTAGTATGTACTTTAGCCAAAAGTTTGGGCAGAACTTTTTCAGGATCGGTGATCATGGCCGTAGCCTCATCATCCGTAATCTGATAGGTTTCAGCCGCTAGCGATTCCACCAAAGCATCCCGAGTCTTTGTAAACTCAGCTTGCAATTCTTCCGGAGTCTTCCCCGGTTGTGGCGCTGGTTCCGGTACGACAGGGGCTTCTGCTGTCTGTTCCGGCGGAGTGGCTGCTGCCGCTGCTGCTTCTGCCGCTTCCCGAGCTGCTTTAGCTTCCGGTGTCTCTTCTACTGGGGCCGTAGCCGTTTCAAGAGTTTCATCTGGTTTAGCCTTTGCCGCTTCATCTTCGTCAGGTACAACTGGCTGCTCGCCAACTTCCTCTGTTTTTGCAGAATGATCTTCAGCCGGTGGAAGACCTGAATCCTCATCAACTACATCATCCTCCTCATCTAAGAGGTCTGCAAGGTCTGAATCGGAAAACTCATATTCCTCAGCTTTTCCGACAGGGGTGCTTTTGGTTTCAACCGTAGGCTTTGCCTCGGGAGTATCATAAAGCGGAATCTCCTGAGCTGCAGGAGCAGGGTTAGCCGCAGATACTGCGGTCTGCGATTCCGTTGCTGCTCCAGCTGCTGCTCTAATTCGATCTGCTACACTCATTGGTCTTTCTCCTTCTCTCGTTCTTCATCAGCTGCAATAACGTCGTCCAGTCTTTCTTGTAGACTGTCCAACACCTCATCGCCCTGTATCAACCCCAGAGCGATCTTCAATCCTCTGCGTTCAGCTCGATCACTAGAATCCTGAATCAATTCATCCAGTGAGTGACCTTCCCGCACCAGTATCATAGCCTCCCGTAGTTTAACCTGCTGTTCGATCAGGTTAACTAAGTGGGCCAACCCCGCCGACTTGTGGAGCTGACGGACCTGATGCACCAGCTCCCGGAGTTCCTCCTCCGTAAGCTTCTCCTGAAACTGTTCTTCCTCGTTGTTCCACTCCGGCATTTGGTCCTCCCACTGGCGTTACATTACCAGCCTCTAGTTGTCGTCGCAGTTCCTCATCAGGAACAGTTTGAATTCTGAATTGTTTAATGTTCTTTAACCCTGCCAACTGCGACATCCACTCAAAGATACCACCGATATTATATCCAGCGGCAATCTGTGGCATCTTCTGCATTCCCATCAGAACTTCCTTCCACAGATTCGCTTGAGCAAATCGATCAATAGGCATGGTTCCATCTACTGGAGAGAAGTCGAAGAATCCTTGAATCCTCTCCGGATTGATTTCCAGATATTCCATCTGCCGGGCTTCTAGCAAACTACCTGCAATCTTAAACTTCCGATCCAGGTCATAATACTGTTGCGTGTTCTGCAGCATAACCTGTGCCAACAAACCATAGTCCCCAGCACTCCACCATTCCGCTGTGGTCTTCAGCCGGTTGATACCAAAGCCAGAACTGGTTCGAACTTCAGTAGCTGTCTTTCTACCACCAGCATTTACCATTCCCATGATGTTATCAGTAACACCACTAACCCGCTGGATCATTTCAGCAACCATGTTCACGTCACGGATATGATTCTGAGTAACATCAACCACAGGAAGCTGGGTAATAGCTGACCGAACATCAGTACCATACGCAGCTTCCTTCAACCGAATCAACTTACCAGCATTCGGGTTTGTTAAATCCTTCGATACCACCCGAGATGGGTCGAAGATAAACTGGTTGTTCAGCGCCGCACGAACATTATAAAAGTGGGTATTGAACAACCAGTTCATAGTATTCTCTAACGGGGCGAGAATCTCCATCATTGAGCGTGATGAACTCGCATACCCATCAATCTCATACGGCAGAACAAATGCCGGGAACTTACCATGATAAGCTCCATAAGGACGAGCTTCAATAATAGTAGTCTTATCAGCGATAGTAAAGCTCCAAAGCTCTGGGTTCTTGCTTTCCCCCAGTTTCCAATCTCGTGGAATGATACGTACTACCAACTCCACCAGTTGAACAAATCCAATATCTGTAATATCGTAAGTCGCCAAAGACTCACCATGACTTTCAGGCAAATCGATTTGGCTACTACCTTTCTGGTCGGCATCGCTGGAGGTCTTCTTAGCCTTCAGTTGTTTTTCCAGTATATCAACATTCATATACCGCTGTTGCTGCTGACCAACTACAATGTTTCCCCAAGCTTCTGGGGTCTCCCTACCTACAAACTCACCCTTTTGAAGATTAGTGAGTGAAACTCTGGGATCGAAGAGGAAATCTTGCGGTCGAACATTAAAGACTCTATTGCCGAGATATCCTGTTCCCGTCTCGATTTTGCGCACTTTCTTAGTGCGTCCGGGCACCGGAATACCAAGATAAGTCACCGGCTCCTCTACTATATTACTTACCGTAATATCCTCACGATCCCAGTAGTTCCACAAAACGCCGTACCCATACTTCGGAGCATCATGCATCCAGATATAAAATGGAGCAATCATCCTGCCCACCTGTACCTGATAATCCATGAGCGCATCGACAGACTGAACAGCGTTCTCTGGTTCACCGTGCCGTGCAGCAAACTGCAAGACAGGGCTTCGCCCAAGGAACACACTAGTCCAATACGTATGGGCACTTAACAGAGTAGCATATGAATATGGTACCTGCAGGGTAGTAAAAGCTTGTACACCATCTTTCCGAGCAGCTTTCCGTAATGCATCATTATCAGACTCAGGTATATACGCCATATACCGTTCTTCTGATTCAATGAAATCAGTATCGCGTTCCGCGCGCTTACGCTCCGCCATAGTAATACGAGCCTGCAAAGCTGCAAGTATCTTTGTATGTTCAGCCGTACCATACCGAATCATTTTATTCAGACTTGCTTGTGGCATTACGGACAACCTCCAAATTCTAATTCTTCATAATCTCCGTCCAGGTTTTCCAATACGGAGAACTCACCCTCAAGGATTCCACCATCATTAATAGCTTCATCAATCGCCATAGATACAGCTTCGATCACATCATCAAAATCTATAGCTGGGTACGCATTAAACTGTTGTATAAATTCTGTATGCGAGGGATGAACATATAGTTTCCCTTGCGAGGCTGCCGACCCAATAGCATCGACAATCCTGTAACTTTTCTTCCTTCTATCAGCTTTTCCGTTTCGTGTCCCATCAGTGATCTGCATCCACTGACCACGAGCTGACATAGCCTTTTCAATTAGAACCTTCAGTGTACGTTGATAAGCCACAGATTCCACTCGACACTTCCGAGGATTAAACGATTCCTTATTTTGAAAGAAGGTTATAATTGACCACTCAGGATCATGCCCATGACTCATATCATATTTAACCAGATACAAGTTCCCCATATGCTTTTGTATTACAGCATGGACTTCATAATCCTTACCCTTCAATCCCCGTTCCAATTCTCTTTCACTTGGCGGTGGTACTGGATCAATCGCAGCATAGAATACTGATTCATTTGCTGGGGGTAATATATCCCAGAACTTCAAACTCTTTCTACGGAAAGCAGACAGCGTATCATCCGTAATAGTACATTCCATCTCCCGCATCCACAGGTGAAGCTTACCACGAGCCGTAAAACTTTCTTTCTCTTTCAGCAGCCATTCTGTTGACCAGCGATCCGGCCATCTGCTTTCGCCCCGTTCGTCGAAGACACTGAATCTGAGGAACTTCCACAGAGGGTCTTTTTCACACCGGGCGATAGAATCATTCTCATGTAATAAAGTCTGCAGAAACACCATCTTTGCATGAGGTGCCTCCGAGACCGGGGCTAGGGAATTACGAAGCGAACCGTTTATAAAGTCGTCCGTCTTCTCCCGTTGTTCTTGCGTAAGCGTATTCTCTTCATCGCTGGGATCATCTACAACAATGAGATCAGGGCGATAATCATCAACATTAATACCGCGAGTAGAACCTGTGATGCCAAGAGCAATAATACGAATCGGATGCTCTTCCGTCCCATGATAGATTTCAATTTCTTCCTCCGACCACTTTTTACCTTTGCGTAATCCAAAGGTCTGTGCCCAAGTTGTATTGTATTCTATCTGTGTCATGATCCAGCCAATAGTTCGCTTGGCCGGGTCTTGTGACTTACCCACAACCATAATCGTGTGAGCTAAACCATACGCAATAACCTTAGAGATATACAAGCGAAGCTTTGTCGTTTTCGCCCCGCCACGAAATATCTCCATTGCTACCAGTCGATCCGTTCCAAACAACGCTGCATCCATATCAGCATGAAACGGTGGACTCTTTTGCCTCACCGTCTTGGGGAAGAAAGTGCGTTCATACAGGGGATGGTTGACAGCGCAAAGCTGCACCAATTCCGCTAAGCCTATTTCTTCTTGCTCTATGGCTTCCATATATGAATTCCAAACTTCCCCGGTTGCGAGTCTCGTATATCTTTAATCAAATGTGCAGGCTCCGGGAAGGCTACGGCAGGATCATACCACTTCGTAACCTCACAAACCGATAGCTCCCAAAGCTCAGCAGGAAACAAGAACCGAAGTATTGGCGAGTATAGCTTTCGCGTTTGCCACCAAGCATTTGCGGTATGACTATACTTCATTTCCAGAAGGATAAGCCTACCTTGCTTGGGACGAATCAACAGCCCATCCAGTTCACAGTACCGGGGATTCAACCCCGCTTCCTGAAACTGAAACCACTGGGAATGTATGTATCTTTCTCCATACAAGTCCCGGAAGTGAGCGTGTGCGCGTTGCTCATATCGCACACCCTGAGCCTTTCGGCCTTTCGGTTTCCTACGATTAATAAATGGGGGCTGATACGGTAAGGGCCTAACCCAAACCAAATCCCCCACAGGGTTAAAGTTATGAGGGGGCGGGCAAGCTCGCGTTCCCATCCAGTGACTCCTTATCTTTATTTTGTTGAGCCATGAGACCTCGAGCCTCGGCTAAAACATCCTTACCAACTGAGATGATCGTCGTCTTACTGTTATTAATAGTCGTACTGTTGTCTGGCCCTTTGTTCGGGCCGTATCCCAGCTTGTTCGCCGTGCGGTCTGCAATCTCCAACAGCATCTTCGGGTCCTCGATAAACGGAACCTTATCTGCCAGCTTCTCATAACTTGCATCAGCCACAGCCTGCATCCGTGCCCGTGTCGGCAGTACTACCTCATTGAAAACAACTTCGTTTTTTTTCGCGAGGGCTTCCTTGAAAACCTCACTGTGCATGATCACGCTCATCCAACCAATAGTCGTGCCGAAGTGCAGCGCAAGTTCCGTCACCTTCATCTGAGGGTTCTGAACCAGCACATCAATAATCGCTTCATGTTTCACCGATAAATCCTTTATTTGCACTTGAGCCATTGGCTTATCCCCGATCATGTATATATAGGTAGTAATCCATTCCCCCTATATACACACCCCCATTCCAGTTGTCAAGTCTTTCCTGAAACTTTTTTTAAGCGGGGAATTTTAGGAGATATTAACTAAAAAATTAATGTCCCCTAAAATTAGATTACTTAGCGCGGGGCCGGAAGTGGTCACTGATGAGGCCGGCCCCGCCCCGGGCAGGGGGTGGTGGGGGGTACCGTTTGTCGGGTCGAGTTGACATGGCTAGAATCTTTTGATAGATTCTGGTTGTCCGTATTTTTTCGGGCATGTTCTTTTACAATCTAATAGGAGATATATTATGGCACGTACACGCGTGGCCTCGAAAGGGGCTTTGGAAGTTGAAGGTGACTACATTGGTGCACGGTTTGAGTTTGTTAATGGTGTATCCAAAGTAGTTAGGATTAGCGACCTACCTGAAACCATCGTCGGCCGGTTGATTGTTCATGGCCTGCTTCAAAAAGTCGGTGATAGTTATTCAGGAATAAGCGATGTAGGTCAAGCGGTCGAAGCGGCGGATTCTGTTATAACCGCATTGATCGCAGGCAATTGGTCTACACGCGGCGAAGGTCTAGGCGGTATGTTGTTGGAGGCTTTGATCGAATACTTCACCGGGCAGGGGCGGACGGAAGAAGAAGTCAGGGAAAGGTTCCGGGAGATGTCGAAGGAAGAACGGGACGGACTTAGAAAGCACCCAAAGATCAAGGTTATCATGACAAGGTTAGCGGCCGAGAGAGCCGAAGCCGCCGCCGAAGATGCGGATGATCTGGAACTATAAAGAAAGTTGGGTCGCCCTTCGGGGCGGCTCTTTTTTTATCAGTGGTCTGATTGCCCCAACCGGACGGGAGTGGAATCGCCCCCTCGATTTCGACGCTAGTACCTGGGCACAATTCATCTACTGCTATGATGAATAGCTAAGATTGCGCTTGACAATTCCCTTAAGATCAAGTATACACAACCATACCTATTACATATGTTATCGCTGGCTGCAAACCACAGGTGTGATTGCCGCAACCAGTCGCAAATAAAACATTTTCAAATAAATTTGATTTAGCTGTTGACATACTCATTGGGATATGTATAATGTTCCCACGTTGACCCGAAATGGTGTCAGCGACTTAAATTAATTAATTTAACTTAAACGTAACAGGAGTAAGCTATTATGGCGAGAACGCAAATTGCAAAGAAAGAAACTCTCGAAGATATGTCTGGTGTAAATATCAACTTCAACGACGGCGAATCGGTTCAGGCAAGACTGGCTGACTTCTCCGATGATATCGTTGTTCATCTGGCATTGCATGGTTTGTCGCAGAAACTGGGCGACAGCTATTCCGGCGAGCAGGATATCACATCTGCCCGTGCGCTCGCATCCGCAGTGCTTGATCGGCTGAAAGAAGGTAACTGGAAAGCGGTACGCGAAGGCGGCGGCGGTGGTCGTATCTCCGATCTGGCGCAGGCTTTGTCAGCAGTCACCGGCCAGCCTTTGGAAGAGTGTGTTGCAAAGATCTCCGAAATGGAGAAAGACCAGAAGAATGGTCTGCGCAAGCACCCGAAGGTCAAAGCCGAACTAGCCAAGATCGCAGCCGAACGCGCCGAAGCTGCAGCAGCCAAGGCAGCCGATACGGAAGCAGACGATTCTGTCCTCGAGAACTTCTAACCACTCCTCCTATGTGGATTGTACCCCCGAGCAATCGGGGGTTTTTTTTTCTCTATTCCCCCTACATTCGTGCTAGATTTCACTAGCGCTGGTGGTTTTGCGTTTGACCCCCCCATATCCCCCCAGTATCTAATCCACTCCCATTCGTTGTAATACGCTCCCCTATATGAGTTTTTATTTTTTTTTATTTTTTTTTACTTAGATATATACGGGACTTTAGCTTGGAGCGTAAATGAATGACTAAACTACTGGATAGATAACTGGATAGATGGGGGGGTATTTGATGAAAGTGGCTGCGCTAGTGGAATATAGGGTGTATGTAGGGGGAATGTAGGGAATGAAATATAGATATTGACAGTCTGCAGGAAATATGGATAATGGTGTTCACGGGTAGCATAAACCAAGGAGCAAACCATGTACCTAGAAGTTGTGATGTTTAA
>Ga0224514_10000580_pt1 | contig 10402 bp, 8 predicted proteins | sample SF_May12_sed_USG_3_FD_169107 | JGI IMG/M metagenome (GOLD analysis project Ga0224514, IMG submission 169107) | Sediment microbial communities from San Francisco Bay, California, United States - SF_May12_sed_USGS_24 | ecosystem: Environmental > Aquatic > Marine > Sediment | place: USA: California...
CATAAATCGCGAGGCCTATCATATTCGAGAATAATAGCCGCATCATCCAAGTTAAGGGCTAGGTTGAGGGGGGCACTGTTGCGGTCGGTCGTTTAAATGTCATAATATGGGTAGTACCCACATTTTTCGTCCATTTTAGGCATGTCCATTATACTATATTTTAGGCATCGTTTAAATAGCGTTTTTAACTAAGAATATATGGGCTGAGAGATGATATAGGGTTAGTGTGTGGAGTTGAGGGTTGCCATATTGTGACCATATGAGTGAAATCTAGGCATACCAAAAACTAAAACGGGGCCAAAAAAATATTTACATGGTCGGCCAGTATAAATTTTCAACACACCCAATTTATTTTGGGCTATGCCTGGATTTTGGTCAAATGGACATTTTGAGGTATGTTATATATGTGGCAAGCTCTATACACTGTATGTTGGGGAATATTTGGTATTGTAGCGGCAATAGGGTGTGTCCAAAATTTGGTCAAATGGTCATTTTACTTGAGTCTGGTGGTTGGTTGGTGTCCAATGTTTTGGCTCGCATCGCTTGCTTCGCAGGCCAACGGCCGTCGCGACGATGCTTCCTGCTTCGCGGCCGACTCCGTCGGATCGCATCGCCTCCGGTGCAAGTTGGCTGGTATGTTGGTTGGTTGGTTGGGCGACTCAAAAAAACCTCCGGTTTGCGTTTGCCGCAAGGTTTTTAATTTTATACTACCCTATATATGTACACTACCCACCGGCGCTACCTACCTACCTACCTATCCTAATCTAACTACCCACCCGCAGATCTCAGATCTGCAATCTACACACACCCTTCAGCGTCAAGTATGCGGCCAGCAACCGCTTGAATTTTGCCTCGTCTCCACCCTTGTCGGGATGGTGAACTAAGGCCAACTTGCGGTAAGCCTTCTTGATGTCGCTTGCTGTATATTTGGTTGGTAATTGGCTACCAAACTCTCTGAAGACCCGCTCAGCTTCTGACTTGCTCCCATCACATCGTTGTCTGTTTCTAAAATGCTGCTCCCATTTCTCCTCCCAATTGCTACCAAATTTATCTTCCATTTTACGTTCGTTGTGGTCCTCTGCGGCTCGCTCCAATTCTTCAATTGATCGCTCAGTCATCTCAATTATGTCTGGCGGCTCGGTTTGGTCCAAGCGTGCGTCCCACCATCGCACACGCTCACCCCACCACAGCACGGCCGCCTCCCAGTATTTGCCGGTCCTAGATTTGGCTTGATCCAGACGTCGCCGACAAATATTCAGCTGTGTATGGCACCGTTTACCCCAGCCGGCGCGGATGCGCTCCGCTCGTTCCCGTCCTTTGCGCTCAGCCTCCGCTATCTTGAGTCGTTTGGCCAGTGCTTGTTCTCGTCGCTTGCGGTCTGCCTTCGATTTGTAGTACAGACCAAACCTTGCGCCTGGCTTGGTGATGTACACAGGTCTGTCGTCATCGCTGTCCTCATCGCTGCTGTCTTCATCGCTGTCAAATTCTTGTGGCTCTGGTGTTGGCTCAGGCTTCGGTTCCTCAGGCTCAGGCTCAGGCTCAACCTCAGGCTCAGGCTCAGGCTCAACCTCAGGCTCAACTTCAGGCTTCGGTTCCTCAGGCTCAGGCTCAACCTCAGGCTCAGGCTTCGGCTCTGGTGCTGGCTTGGGCTCGGGTACCCACGCAGGCATGCTGAGCTCAAGCTTGGCGCGTCGTTTGATCAATCGCTTCATAACTCTCAGTTGAGTTATCATGTGGTCGATGTGCTCGCAGTTACCCTCGGCAATCAGGTCAACCATGGTGGAGCATTCAAACGGGCTGTACTCACAATGCACATCCATGAAGTCGGCGTCCCATCGTCGTTGGTTACGGTTGTGTTGCTTCGCTGTTCGTGGCATGGTGTCTCAATTTGCTTGTATTCAGGCACTCTCGTATATACCTATATATGGGTTTCTTTAGAATGTTTTTGGGGGCTCTATTATTTTTTTATACTAAAGGAACGGTATATGGGGTGCCCAATTTGCTTGTATTCTAGGCACCGGGGGGCAAAAAAATAAGTTGCTGGTGGACGGCGATCACTTGCGATATGTCTTGGACGCGGCCTTCAGACATTGCTTGTAGCTCATCTTGGGGTGCTTTTTGCGATACTCGGCCACGTGCTGCCGCCATGTTGTGAACTGACCAGTCTTCTTGTCACGGCCAAAGCCTTCTTGTTCGAGTTCAGTGAGTTTGCCGCGCATCATCGCTTGGTCCTCTGGGCTGTCTTGCTTCCATTCCCCAAATGTGGTGAAGTCCTCGGGTTTTGCAAGCCCACTATTTTCGAGAGCCATCTTGGCTTTAATCCCGTATTTACCCTGCCAAATATTAACCTTGTAATCGCCCTTGTTCTTAGATATCTCATCCAGCTTGGAGATCATCTTCTCATCGGCCGCTCTGATGTCTTGATGCGAGTCAGCGAAGTTGTATCTGAGATCATGGGCCTGGGCAACCTTGTCGGACTCTGTCACAGGTCCGATGCCATCGCGAATTCGTTCTTTGAGGTTGGTACCGGGCCCCATATAACTCGCGTATCGCCACCCCTCGGGCGTATAAAGCATAACATGCTTTTCCCCGGGTCGTCGAGATGGGATGATACTACCCGCACCTCTTTGATGGAGACCGGTCGTGTGGTGTCGTTGAAGCATCATTGTTATATATATACTACTAAAAAGTTGGTCAGAGAAGTATATTCGGGTCATTTTCGTCCCACGGCTCAAAGACAAGGTTGTAGTGGTAATCATCAGGTTCAAAAACCAGGGGCTCTCTAGTGTCGTTGAACAAATCTTCATAGTCAACTAGTAGCGGTTGCTCCGGCTTCCTAGGTTTAAAACAATTCCATAGCCAACACATTGCGTGTGGTCTATATATAGCGCTGGATTTAATTAATTTATTTCAAACGATAATTGCTCGTAGTATATAGCAACGTACCAAGCTACCAAGCCAACGCAAAACACTGTCAACGATGAGCGCTGATCTCTTAAAGACAAAGCATGCCGAGCTGTCGATGCTCGTACAGTCAACGCAGTATAATTTTAACAATTTGGTTAACAAAAACACCAAATCATCAGCGACTCGGTATCGGGCAGAGCTCATGAAAATTGCAAAGCTCGCCGGTGAGCTACGCAAACTCACGCTCGAGTTCCAAAAGAGCTTGCCAACCCGTTCACGCAAGAAGGCTGAGCCGACACAAGAAGAGAGCAGCGACGAAGGCGTACCCGACCAATTGACCCTCACCCGTGAGGCATCAAGTGTTTTGGTTCCAACTTCAGCACCACCTTCACCAGTCAAGAAGACCAAGAGACGCATGCCAGCGAAAAAGAAGTAAGCCAAAAAAATATAACTCCCCATTATTTTTTTTGCCTTCATGGGTACAACTTAAGACCGATAATAACGCCCCAACTGATGATATTTAGCCAGCCCACAATTCCCATGAGACAGATCACCACTAAGAACATCCTCATACGCTCATTATATTTAGTTTCAAGGCGCTCTAATGATCTCATCGCTGCCGCGTCTGCTTCGATTACGTCTAAGGTTTGACTCTCCGACAGCCCGTGGATTGTGTAAAGTCGTTCCCTACCGGTATCGTCACTCATAGCGATATAACAACCTTATCCTTATTCACGATCTGTAAACTCGGACAGCGGATGATTAACAACCTGTCTTTTGCTTCTTGGAGCGTCTGGTGTACCGATACCTCTGACCAAGTGGTTAAAGAATAATAACTCCAGGTTACTCGTAATGTCCAAACGTTGGGTTTTTCCTCTGCTATTGTTGCACTGATAAATTGACGAGATAGTACCATCGACTCATCCAAGAGCCCTATATAACAGCGCAGGATTAATCGATTTGCTCATTAATCAAGCGGGCGCAACGCTCGGTGCCCCAACCTCAACAACGGCGAACTGCATATATCCGATAATAACCCCGAATGTGTCGTTTACATTTTTCACTAGCAAACTTACGCTATCGCCGTTGTTGAGGTTCACTAAATGGGTCAAAGATGCATTGCGTGGATAACTGTTCGTATCGTCCAACACACACTGCATCTGACCAGTAGGTATCACTGTACCATTCTTATGAATTCCCATAACGATCTCTTCGTTCTTACCTTCAGTGGTTTCCCACGACCATGACGCATTTACCGAAAACACTTTTGTGATTGCTCCTGTGTACGTTAACTGACCACCGACTGGTGTAATGATGAAGTCGTTGGCAAGCGTTTGGTCAAAGCCAAGTGAGTTGATAGGGGTGTAAGTATCCTGAGCAGCAAAGGCAGTTGCTATTGTGTTTGCGGTTAAGCTTGCCTGTGCCACGGCTATGTTCTTGGTAATGTCACCTGTAATTGTTGCGGTTCCAGCTACATCGAGATTTGCATTTAACTTGGTATTGTTAGCAGTCAAATCACCTAGTATATCGGTTTTGGTACCAAGCACAATGCAGCCCGCGGCTGGGCATTCTTGTGTGGTGAGAAACCGTAAGTCACCGACAGAGAGGAAACCAGTATCTGTTCGTGGAGAAGGAGTGTTCCCTGTGATTTTACTTACGGCTAGGCGCCAATATGTGGCGGTTACAGGCGCTGCTAAATTGAAAGGTTGGATATCTGGGACAGTCCATGATACTGCGGTCTGTCCCGAGCGGTTATCAACTTCTACCCATGTGTTATCTGCACCTGTCTCCGATGTGAATATTTTGAATGTATTTGGACTCGTGTACGCACCGTAATTAGTCCAACCAATTTGGTCAGTGCCATCATTACGGCCGCCAATTGTGTACCCTGAGATTTCATAAGGAGCTGGAAACTGTATCTGAATCCATTCACCGTCATATACCGATCCTCCCTGAACTAAGGTTTTTGCACTAGTTTGAGTGACAGTATAATCGCCAGATACTACATCGTAAACACCCTGCGCCGACCTACAAAATGTGTCAAGCACTGGTATTGGCTTACCGACGGTACCCGCATCAAACGCTCTATATACATAATGTGCGGTACCAGTGGGGGCTGAGCTTTGTTTTGCAGTCCATGTGCCTGCTCCATCTGTCAAAGTGGCCGTGGTTTGGCCTGTATTATTAGTAGCCGAGAAGTTTGGAGGTATTGATGATCCCGCGCCACCTGTTTTGCTTTGTACTAAGTTAAAATCCAAATTTGTGTCTTCAGTGCCCGTGTGTGTGAGTGTGGTCTTGCTCGTCTCATTTGATATCTGCACTTCGCCGCCGAAGTAAGCAGATGAAAACCTGGATGTTTCACTCCCTAGTTTAGCTCCGTTGTCCGTGTTGGGGATGATATTATTAACGGCTAAGTCCCCAGCAATTGACATGCTCTGAAATGAACCATTGTAAGCCTCAACATTCTCGGACACATGCAATCGGCCATCTACATTCACACAAGTAATGTCCGCAAGTGATGTAAATGACAATTCTAACACGTTGGCAACATTCTTAAAATCACTTAGACTACCAGCCCCAATTTGGGATATTGCAATACGGAAATATCTGGCTTGATTAGTGGGTGTCGTTAACACTATCGTTTTGAAAAGCTCCTCCGTACCCCAAGTGGTAGATATTTCCGCATCTTCAGATGTCCATGTTACGCCGTCAGACGACGAGAACAGCCTCCATTTGGAAGGGGTATATTTTTCGCCGGATGCCGTACCATCATTCCCATAAATATCATACTGTGTTATTTCTATAGGCTGAGATGAGTCTGGAATTCTGAACTGAATCCACTCGCCGTAATAAATGCTTGTACCGTCATAAGTCGTGCTTACAGCGTTAGGGTTTGCTGAGTTGTAGTCTCCAGTTGTCCAATTGTACCGACGATTGCTCTCAATCGCTAATGCTGTGAAATATATATCGGATACCCATAGTGTAGAGTCAATACCATCAAATGCTTTGTAAGGAGAGACGGCGCTACTGCCAACGGTGCTACTGGCTTGGACGTACCACTCTGGATTGGGCACCTCTGAGGATATAGTAAGCGCTGGTGGTACGATGAGTGTACTTGTGCAAGGTTCAGTGTATATGTTTTTTAAGTCCAGGTTTCTGTCTTCTGTGCCCGTGAAGGTCAATGTATTGGTGTTGGTAGCATTAGCCACTTGGATGCTGTTACCTGCTAATGTCCCAGCGTTGATTGTACCGCTGAAATAGGCATCCTTGAACTCTGACCCAACAGCGCCTATGTCACACGTCTCAGCTTTGCCGGGCAATATCTGCTGGATGGTTTCTTCCGTTACATTGTTGCCAATAACCATGGTATTGGCGGTCGTGACATTTGCTTCGAAGCCAAGCGCGATGGAGCAGTTGGTCGTGACAATTGCATTGTAGCCGATCGCGATGGAGTTATCGACATTGTTCGCCATCTCAGCGATAGAGCCAATGATGACATTGCCCGTGTTAGTACCGTCGTCAACGTTGGAAGCCGCAGAGTTTCCAATCACCACATTATCGTTAGTGTCCGTCGTATCGTTATATTGCAAAGCTCGCGCGCCGATTATTGTGTTGCGTTGACCCTTGGTGATATTTGCTGCGTAAGCACCAATTACTGTGTTGTAACTGGTGTTAGCCTCAGCCAAAGCATATGCTCCTACGGTAGTGTTGTATGTTTGGTTTACTAGCTTATTACCAGTGCCAAAGCCTATGAGAGTGTTTTCCTTACCTTCCAAATCAGGGGCAACAAATTTGCCGATCAAAATATTATCTGTTTTGGCCATCGGAGCGTGTGGATCCGAGGAGATAACATAATTTTCATCGTCTACCAACTGAACCAGTAATCCAGGTTGGCCTGACGTTTGATAACTTGGACAGTTCATGGCCGTTGTGAAGTCAGTACGGCTTTGAGAAGCATTAATTGCAAAGCCATCTACGCCGGTGATCATCTCTAGTAAACCACCAGGACGTTGATCCTCAATAACAGTCCCGCCGGCATTCACTTCAATTTTCACTGCTGCATTGTCGTTTTGGTCTGTAAAACGTAGGGCACCGCGGGCGTCAGCAATCGTAGCTGCGTCGGTTGTTTTTATATCCAGCGATGGCGGAGTGGCTGCGAGATCTTTGACCGTGAGCTTCTTGAACGCAACTTCGTTCGTTATATTGAGGCTCTGGTCGAACGGATTGTTTTTGATATAGAAAACTGTATTGATGCTCTCTCCGTTTACAAAAGCGGCTGTACTGCTCTGGTCTTCCAGATTGACTGTCAATGTAAAATATGAGGATTCGTCTATCCCATCCATAATATTGTAGAGCTTACAATTCGTACTATTCGCGTCACAGAGATAAATCAGGTCACCAGACTCCAGGGTTTGTAGCAGTGGTCGCATATCGTTACCCACCGTGGTGAGTGTAGAAATCCATATAGTTTCCACCAAGCTTGGCGTGGTGTTGTTAGACCTTATTTCTCCCGGATTTGGCGGCGCATCCTTGGTGTCGTTCCACGACCAACTAGAGCCTGAGCTGTTGCCTCCGGTAGCGACCTGTACCTCAATGCCGACTGCATTTTTGATATAAAGATTATTGTCAGCTTTGAAATATAACGAGCTACTACCTGGATTTGGGTTCTCTGCCGGTGTTGAGATATGTTGTCCAGTAATTTTCTCGGTGATAAGATTGGTGCCTAGATTTAGGACTTCGTTCTGGGAGACCAGGCCAGAAATTATATTCTTACTGGCATCTGAGCGCAATGGCAAACTCGCTTGGAGTGAATCAATCGTCAAATAATCAACGGTCGCATTTTTTTGGCCAGTCAAAAGAAACTTTGACATCGTGGCTTCACCTCTTGTATGCCTTATATAATGCTGGCAAAAAAATATCCAGCTGTATTTTATATTGAGCCCCTTCGTGGGCATCAGATTCGCATAGCTTTTTGGAGATCCTGCTTGGCATATAAGAGCCAGGCCATTGACCGAGCCCCGCAATCTTCACTCTTTTTTGGCTGCTCTGCATCGCCGTCGCTATCGGCGTATCGATGCTTTAACTTTTTGAGAAACATGGGTAGAACCTTGGGGCTTGGCCTGCCGAATGAATCGTAAATATGTACAGTATTATTCATTACATAGGCCGCTATCCAGTGCTGTCCTTTTCCTTTTGCTACATCAGTGTTAATAATCATCATATCACCATTTTTCAGAGTCTTGGGGACTGTATCCTGTGGATAGACACCAATGAACGATTTGCCAAGGATCCGTTTACCAACTTTGTGAAGCTGTTGACCCGTTGTCACTCGACGACCGAGTGTTCTATACATCTTCTGGAGGATTTGGTTATATTCATCATGGGCTTGCGCATCTCCGATGCTAGCGGCTTTGCCGTGCTTATGGGCGATCAATACATTATCCCCCGAATGTTTTTTTTAATCCCACAACCAACTCTCCGCTTGCCTGCTAGTCTGACACCTGAGCCGTATTTTCCGCCCGGGAGTGAAGTTCCGGAGCCGACACGCGCCTTGCGTCGTCGTCGTCGTACCATGCGTTTTTTCTTACCATATCCTAATATAGATAATGCGCTCCCAGCCGTATTAGCATAAGGAACACCAGCAAGGCCTATTAGCTTCGCCCCTTTGGACAATGCATGCGTCTTCTTCAACCACTTGTTGGCCGAGCTACCAAACCGCTTCAATGAACCCCAAAATGATCCGCCGCGCTGTCTACGGCGCCTGCTCACCGCGTTCCGTTTGGAAGGGCGTCTCACACTTCTTGTTTTAACACGTCTAGGCATGTTGAGAGGAATGAATGCTATATACTAGTGTGTAAAAAAATAGTTTCGGTTTTTTAATTTATTATTGCACCCCTTCGCCGTCCCAACTGGTGTGCGCTGGGGGGGCTTTTTAAAGGTTTAGAGTGCTTATATAGTGACTCAAACTGCGAGCTGACTTACGGCCGTTATCCTACCGTTAGAGCTGCTAATCTCGGCTACCTTGCTGTATAATGCGCACACGTGGACAAGAGCACTTGTCGGTTGAGCTCCATAGGATGTGCGAATTTGCAAGTGGGTTGATCTGTCGGATGAATCGCGAAGCCATGTGTAGAAGTACAAGCCGCCACGTGAAAGCCAGTCGGCGAATGTCTCGGTACCGCCACTTTCCAGAGTGAGGCCAGCGTTGGAGAGCGTATCATAGTATCGTTGGATCATGTAATTTTTACCATCCCCAAGTTCGGTGCTCCAATCGGTTGACGGCTTGGAGATATTAGCATACGTCATCTGGAACTGCCGGAGGTCTTCATCCTCGCCGCTAATCAGTTTGAAAATGTTGGGCGGCACGCGCGTGTCAGATCCAGCCGCGGTGTCCTGCAAGTAAACGGCGATGCCGAAAGTAGAAGGCGGGACTGTAAAATCGAGCGTTTTAGAGTATGCCTTGGTCTGGATGGCGCATTCAGTCAGGTTCAAGCGGATGACAGAGTCAAGGGGGTTGTTCATGCGGACGAGAGCGACATAGAAATGGAGGTCGGTTACTTCAAACTTGAAATTGCCCGCGGTAGAAGAGAGCGAATGGAGTGACTCAATCGCAGCCTGTTGGAAGTTGCTAATGGGATTCAAGCTGATGCGGTAGTCGCCGCCATACATAGGTTGATCGTAATCGAAAATACCGAGTGGTGGTTGGAAGATGAATTCAAGTTGATTCTTCTTCTGATAATTGCGGGGGTTTGGTCTTTTGAATAACACGGGACCTTGTCCGCTTGAGGCAGTCTCGGGTTCGGCTACCATGGTTGAACCGTCATCGTCGATTGGCGCGGTTACAACAGTGTAAGTGGTGGGTCCTCCGCCCGGCCCGGCCGTATCACCAGCAATAGTAAATGTGTCGCCTTCTTTGATGTTAGCAAATAGAGATGCGTTAGCAAGAACGACATCACCGTTCGCGTCCACCTGCGCTTGGCTCACAGTTGCTCCTGGGAGATGTGCTAGGTATGGTAAATCGGGTTCGAGAGGGTCGCTTCCATTAGATGCAATCCGGTGAACACGCTTTCGAAAACTGGGCTCAAGGTTTTGAGAGTCACTGCCGACAGTTTTAGTCCATGCACCGGACTTATGGAGGCGGTGTTTGACCATGGCGGCTTGAGGGAGGAATGATGTGATTTGAGAAACATCCTGCTGGCCGGCTCTGAAATAAGCGTTGTTGAATAGGTTGTTGCAAAAGCCATCTGCCAATGCGATATTGTCAATTGTAGTAGGCTGGCTTGTATCAGCGTTAGTGACGGTGCACCTCATGCGGAAGTATGATTTGGCCGGGACAAACGACCATGCTCCTCCCACTGAGAACGGGTAGTCCTGAACGCCTTTGGAGAAGTTGTTACCGTTCACATCTCTGGTGCAAGCGACTTCAAGTAATTGCGAGTCTACGCCCCCGGGGCCCGTGTCGGAACTCTTATATTCCATGACTGTTGGTTAAATT
>Ga0224514_10000581_pt1 | contig 10396 bp, 10 predicted proteins | sample SF_May12_sed_USG_3_FD_169107 | JGI IMG/M metagenome (GOLD analysis project Ga0224514, IMG submission 169107) | Sediment microbial communities from San Francisco Bay, California, United States - SF_May12_sed_USGS_24 | ecosystem: Environmental > Aquatic > Marine > Sediment | place: USA...
TACCCAGTTGTTATCTGGTATATATAAATATGTCAGTTGATTTGCCTCAATGTGCAGAACTGCGTTTTCTTTCAACCGTGTATTCTTACTGTTGTTGCCAATATAAACTTAGGTAGTATTAGATGTCTGATATCAGACAATTGCTTTGACATAAATCAAGAATAGACTGTAAAGGCGTGAAATAAAGTCAGCAGTGGAACAAAATAATGCATACATAAAATATGTGATTGTGGTGTCGAGCATATATGGAAAAATAAACATGCCTTCGCTCGTCCGGCAGTTCATCAAAACTGCATTCGTTTTTCTGTTTCTTGCGATGTAACCGGCCTGTACATGCGTTTCAGCATGAAATCCACCAACAGAGGAGTGACCAGCACAATATTTTATCACTCCCCAATTTGCTGTATTTATGAAACCTTCTATACCTTATATATGTTCTTTTGAGAGACTTAATAAAAAGCAAAGAGACGAAGATCATAGCCGATATTGTTATGAAAAAACCATAAGACTAACAATTAACTAACTATATACATTCAGTAAAACTAATAACTAATAAAAAAGCCCCGCTCGATGAGCAGGACTTTATGGTGACTGAGACTGGGGAGGCTCTGTTTTTTATTTCAATTTGCTTTACTTCAGTTTAGCCAATTGCTTTTCTACATTCTTGGCATCCAGAGGAATGTAACCATCATTGATAACAACCTGCTGACCTAGCGTGGAAAGAACCATCTTGATGAATTCTCTTTCCATTGGTGGCAGTGGCTTGTTCGGCGCCTTGTTTACATAAACATACAGGTAACGGATTAATGGGTATGTCTTGTTAGCGGCATTTTCCGGGGGCTGTAACTACGACAGGCTTACCTGGTTTTTTAGTCAGAGGTACAGCACATACGCCCGACGTTTTATAACCGATGCCAGAGTAACCAATACCATTGATAGAACTTGATACTGATTGTACTACTGAAGCAGAACCCGGTTGTCGTTTACCGACGATTTGAAGTCACCTTTACATAAGGCTTTTTTCTTGAAGTGACCGAAAGTTCAGGAAACTGAGTTACGACCATATAACTGGATTGAACGGTCTTTCCATGAACCGCTCATACCTGCATTACCCCATCTGGAAATATCACTTGGGTGACCACATTTGCGATTGGCCGAGAAGTATAGCATCAACTTGTGGAATGCTTAACCGACGCTGGATAAGTTACCAGACACTCCACTGGCTTCAAGACAGCTGAAGCCTTCTTTTTCCAGCGCCATCATCAACGACCAGAATGGTTGTATTTATATTGGTCATCTTCTTTTCATCATCGACTGTTTGTCGGGATTAAAACAGAACACTATGACACTTTTTGACAATATGAATGATTATAGGAAATTTATACTATTTATATAGTAAAGCAATTCCACTACCAATTAGCAGAATTCCTATGGCACGCTGGAAGGTCAGCTGCGAGATGTTGGTATGTATATGGCCACCAACATTCATGGCAATGATCATAACGGGCAAGCCGATTAACGAAAGGAACAATAATTCAGAGGTGTAGAAGCCAATCGCACTATAGCCGATGATACGTAGTACACCTTCAATGGCAAAAATAGTGGCGACCGTAGCGCGGAATAAGCCTTTGGGTAAACCTTGAAATTGTAAATAGATAACATAAAAGGGCCCGCCGGTACCAAAAAGTGTACTGACAATTCCACCCAATAAACCTGCCGGCGCTGCCCAGATGCGTGAAGTATGTGGTTTTAAGGTAGGCGCAATCAGGCTGTAAACCGCAAAACACAAAATAAAAATACCTAGCACTTTAACCAGTATGGAGGCATCAATAGTTTTAAACAAAAAAAGTGCGATGGCGATACCTATTAAGGTAAAGGGAAGTGCAGGTAGAATCAGTGGCCACTGTATTTCCTTACGGTGGCGTACACCATGTAATACTGATGCTAGCCAGTCCAGCATAGTGATGAAAGGTACCACAAAGTGTAACGGGTAGATGAGTGCCAGCAAGGGAATCGCAATTAAGCCGGAACCAAAACCGGTAATACCACGAAAGCCATAAGCAACCAGCATAATGACCAAGGTATAAATTGAGTTAGGATAAGTAAGAATATCGGACATATTGCTAGTGTGTATTAAATAAGCCATTCTAGCATTGGATTGTTACCAGGATGTTTAATTTGATTTCGAATAAACCCATTACTGTTGCCGTGAGTAGCTGCTTGCTGGGTGAGCGAGTACGCTATGATGGCGAGGAAAAATTCAGTATGGATATAGAACAGTTACGCAAAATGGATATTGAACTGGTCTCGATTTGCCCTGAGGTCGGTATTGGTCTGGGTGTGCCAAGGCCTCCGGTGCAGGTTGTAAGTGTTGTTGATCAATTAAAGGTGCTTGGCGTAAATAATCCAGAGCAGGATATAACGGTTGCCTTAATTGATTATGCAAGAAAAATTCTACATCAATATCCAGATGTATGTGGTTATATATTCAAGTCACGCTCGCCAAGTTGTGGAGTCAGTGATACACCTGTGTTTTCTTTACAAGGTAAGGAATTAGTCAAGAGTAGTGGTTTATTTGCAAAAACCATTATTGAGCATACTAAATTCCCAGTGGTTGATGAGAATTGCTTGAGCGCACCTGAGTGTCGTGCCAGGTTTCTTCAAGCTGTTAACCGCTATTATAAAAATAAAGAATTAAACACTTAACAGCAGCCACTTGTCTTATCAGGTTTTATCGCTTCAATGTGTGCGGAAACCACATAGTCCTCTACACCACTGCCAGGTGCCCAGTCTTTTATAAAGTCACGTGATTCATCTTTAGGTGTGATTCTGATTTTCTCAAAACCGGCATTAGCCATAAAGCTTTCCAGTTCTTCAATCAGTGAAGCTCCTGCCATACAACCTGCAAGTAATTGAGGATCATTTTTCATATCTTCAGGTAACTCACAACTGGCAACCACATCTGAAACGGCCAGGCGGCCACCCGGTTTTAATATGCGAAACGCATCAAGAAAGACTTGTTGTTTGATTGGTGAGAGGTTAATGACACAATTGGAAATAATGACATCGATAGTGTTATCCGCGATGGGTAGAAACTCAATTTCACCAAGGCGGAATTCCACATTATGGTATTGACCTTTTTCAGCATTTTTACGCGCCTTGGAAATCATGGCAGGTGTCATATCTACACCAATGACCTGGCCAGTGTGTCCCACTTCTATTGAAGCAAGAAAGGCATCAAAACCACCACCGGAGCCTAAATCGACAACAGTTTCACCTTGTTGCAGGCTGGCAATGGCTCGCGGGTTACCACAGCCTAAACCCATGTCGGCACCGGAAGGTACGTTGGCAAGATCTTCTTCTGAATAACCCATTCGGGTTGAGATTAAGGTATTGATGGCATCGTCATCAGATACACCACAGCAACTGGATTCAATACCACAGTTTTCACCACTATTACTGGCTTCAGCTACTTTCGCATAGCTGTTACGAATGTGGTTACGTAGTTCATCATTTTCATTTGCAGCTTGTGTTGCTGTTTCTGGTGTACAGCTATTGCCGCCACAACAATTTTGATCACTCATTACTTAACTCCTTACTGGCAAGGTGTTGATCCAGCCGGAAAAAATCAGCAAGGCTGGCAACATATTCATGGTTAACCCGGCACTCAACATGCTGACCTCGGCGTGAGGTTTCAATTAGCCCTGCACGCGATAACTCTTTTATATGGTGCGACAGGGTGGAAGCGGCGATATCAAGATCTTCACCCAGTTCACCGACACAGCAGCTTGTGACATCACCCGTTTCACAAACAGTACCTGGCTCGCAGCAGCGCAATAATTGTAGAAAAATCTGCACACGATTGGGATTGGCCAAGGCTTTGAATGCTTCAGCCATTTGCTGCGGGTCTTTATTTAGATAATTCGACATATTTCGAAATATAATACAAGTTTTGACAATATGCAATGGGCCTAACTAAATATCAGGCAGAGTTTGGTTACGATGGCCATACTACGAAGCGCGGTGCTTTGTTAAAGTCAGCCTTTATATAGCCGATAATAAGTTAAGTTCGTAAATAAAGCTTACGAATAATAATGATAATCAAGGATTATTCGCATTAAAAAATACTGGCACAGTTTACGTTTTCGATACACGGTGAGTGTCATTTCTTTGATCATCCTGATTTTTTCTGGAGCCTACCTGGCATACAGTACTATTAGTCACGCACAGAAAGAAACGGCCTCACGTTTAATAACTCATCAACAGTTCAGTGATAAAGCCCGCCAAATTCGTATTAGTGTGCTGAAAAGCTATACCTATATTGATGCGTATTTGCTGGAGCCTGCGCATAAAGAATATAAGATGCATGCGCTTAACTCACTCGATACCGCTATTACATTAAGCCAACATGATCAGGATGGCACGGGCGTAGATCCGGATGACTATGCACAGTTATTAATACAGTTAAACCAGTTTTTAACCCAGCTTAAGTCCCAAAGTGAGAAATTATTTTTATCGCGCGAAGATATTTCATTGCAATATCCATCAATGTTAGTGGGCAATAAAGTAATGCAGCCCAACCGAAACAGTTTTAATAACGCAATTGCGATTGCCCTGAATGAACTTAAAGAAGAAGGGAAAAATAAATCAAAACCGGATGTGTTTAGTGGCTTTATACACGCGCGACATCTATGGACACAAATGTTATCCAATTTTCGTCTTTACCTGGCAAATCGAATGGGTTCGTTTAGTGAAGCATCACTACCCCTACAGGAAAAGGCCATTGAAACCATGTATCTGGAACTAAAGAGGCACTTACAAAAATTATCAGCGCTTGATGAATCGGGCGAACTTGATTTTCAAACGGGTATTGCCGTTGAAGAGATGATAACAGCGGGTGATAAGTGGTATGCAGGATTTAAGGATGTTAAGCAAATCCATAATGCAGATGGTTGGCGTACGGACTCAAGAATAATGAAGCAGGACATAGTGCCATTGATTAATCAGATATCAAGTATTATTTTTGATATTGATAATCATATGAATACCGCGACGACTACGGATATGAATATGTTAGCTAACGCGGCGCATCGACAAACAAATATTCTATTATGGGGAGCTGGCGCAGTATTAGTATTTTTACTGATTATTTTTGTTTCAACTAATCACTTGGTGTTCAGACCAATTGCATCAGTTGTTCGCGCACTAAAAGCCGAAGCGATTGGTAAAGATGGCATTGTGTTGCCCACGGTACAATCCGAGGAAACCGTAGCGCTGGTTGATGCCTTCAATGAAATGGCAAAACGAGTACACAAACGCCAGTCTGATCTTGAATACCAGGCTTTGCATGATGCGTTAACAGCTTTGCCCAACAGAACACTTATACAAGAACGTATGGCACATAGTATTCAGGTAGCAAGAAGAGAGCATAGTCACTTAACTCTGTTTATGATTGATCTTGATCGTTTTAAGGAAATCAATGATGCCCTTGGACATCATATCGGTGACAAGGTATTAATTGAAGTTGGCTGTAGAATTACATCACACTTACGTGAAATAGATACTGTGGCACGATTAGGTGGAGATGAGTTCGCGGTCATTCTTCCAGATACTGATACAGGGAATGCAGTCAAAGTAGCCAAAAAACTACTCGCGGCAATGGAAGACGCATTTGAAATTGATGAATTACATCTCTATCAAGGTATGAGTATTGGTATATCCAGTTATCCTGAACACGGCATTGATGTTTCGACCATCTTTCAACATGCAGACGTTGCTATGTATGTGGCAAAACAAAATCAATCAGGTTATTCCATTTACGATGCAGGTACAGATGAATATAGCATAAGTCGCCTGGAACTTATTAATGACTTGCGGAATGCGATAGACAGCAACAGCCTTGAATTACAGTTTCAACCGATTATTAACCTGCTCAATGATAAAGTTAGAAGAGTGGAAACATTATTACGATGGAATCATAAATCATTCGGAATAATTCCTCCTCAACAAATAATTGATTTAGCAGAACAAACAGCATTAATAAATCCTCTGGCATACTGGATTTTTGAAAATGCTTTAATGCAAATAGAGGATTTACATGAACAAGGATTTGATGTTGAGGTGTCAGTAAATATATCGGTTTACAATCTTAAAGATCAGGGGTTTGTTAATAAGGTACAAAGTATTATATCAAAATATAAGGTAGAACCATCTTATATCGTACTTGAAATTACAGAAAGTGCCATGATGTCGAATCCAGTTCATGCAACAGAGATATTAATAGAGCTTGATGAAATGGGATTACGACTGGCAGTGGATGATTATGGCACAGGCTTCTCTTCATTGGCTTATTTAAAACAACTGCCTGTTGATGAGTTGAAAATTGACAAGTCTTTTGTTATTGGCATGCAAAATAATAACAGCGATGAGTTGATAGTACACTCGACTATTGAGTTGGCGCATAATCTGGGCCTTGAGGTGGTTGCAGAGGGTGTAGAAAATAAGGTTGTATACGATAAATTAAAAGGCTATTTATGTGATACGGCACAAGGTTATTATATGAGTAAGCCGATGTCGTTGGGCAGACTGGAAGTCTGGCTAGAAAATTACAGTTTTTCAAATACATTTTAGTTTATCTCATTCTATATTTACCTGAATATTTTATGACAATAAAAACACTGGAATGTCCCTGTGGTTCGGGACGTAATTATTCACGTTGCTGTGAACCCTATATTCATCGATTGAAAAAATCACCCACAGCAGAATCTTTGATGCGTTCACGATATTCTGCGTATACTTTAAATGATGAGGCGTATTTGCTATCCACTTGGCATAAAATGACTCGCCCTGATGCATTACACCTGGATGAATCCACATCAACAAAGTGGCTAGGCCTTAAAGTTATTGCCACACAGGCAGGTGGTGTGCAGGATAATGAAGGTATAGTTGAATTTGTTGCACGTTATAAAGTCAATGGTAAGGCAGAACGGCTACATGAAACGAGTCATTTTGTTAGAGAAAATGAACAATGGTTTTATGTGACGGGTGATTTAAAGTAACTATGCTGCAACGGTATATTGAAATGCCTGTTATTGTTTTTTTAAAAAATAATCGGGTAAATAACCACCGGTTGCCTGGATAGGTGAAAGATTATTCTCGGTATTAATCCAGGCGGCAATAGCATAATCAGATACCGACAGTGATTTTATCTGCTGCGTGAGCGGTGACCAGTTAACTTTCCATTTAAGGTTGTGGCTACGATACTTTTGGTGATTTAACACCACAAATTCATGCGTGGATTTTCGACCTTTGTTTTCTCCTGCCTTGATATGGGTAGTGATACCCGTGCCGAGTAAAGCAATATTCAAGTTGTACAAGGCAGCCTTTTTTTTCAGAGGGTTAAACCGGGCAGTTATGGTATTTTCTTTTAATGTCACCTTCAATGAGCCAATTTTTTTTTGATTATTTGTGGGCAGTCGTTTGAAGAAGAAACCAGGACGCCAATTGATACCATTAATAAAAAAGGCAGGTGTGTATACTGTAGAGCGACGTTGTAATTGTGCATAGCCATGTTGACGCCGACTAAAGACAGCTTGTGCAAAACGATCCTTCCAACCGATGTAATCCCAGTAATCCACATGAAAGGCCATAGGAATAACGCGATCCCATAAGTCAGCCTTGTTTTTAAATTCATTGAGAAAATGCTCGGCAGGGGGACAACTACTACACCCTTCCGAGGTGTAAAGTTCAATCATGTAATTTTGACTTGTCCCTGTTTCAAGCACCATTTCCTTGGCAGATAGGGGGTTAGTGATTAACAGGATAGCAATAATGGAAGTAATCGTACGTAATGGCATTATGCATTTCCTTATGATTCGGGTCGGAATTTGTTATAATAATGAGTATTATTTTGCTGCAAAGTTCCATGTATGCAAATCCGTATACAGTAAAATTACTTAAAAAATCAGGGAACTGACCGATACAGAGTATATTAGCCGATGTCCCCATTCTTAATGCCGGGATTATTAGTAATGAAGAGGATGGCATCGCCCTTTAATTCTGTGATACTTAATATTATGTTTGAGCTATCTCTCCTGTAACGATGTCGAAAAATCTGCAAAATTCACTTTTTCAAAAACGCGCCTGGCACGGCGTTAACCATTTAACACTGTGTGATGCTCGCGCCCTTAAGATTCAAAAGACCAGCAAAAGAAAAACAATTTCTTACATGATTGATATTATCGCTCTGGATAGTGTTAGCCGACGAGTATATGGCATTGCCTGGGGCTGGCTAACCGCAACAGTAATCTTTTCGATATTAGCTTATGTTGCTATTACATTTCCTGAGCTGTTAGCCGGGTTGAAACAGCATTATTCTATAGGACTAACTGCGTTAGCCATCATCGGTACGATTGGGTGTTTTATACTTTTATGGCTATCCAGTTCCCGTAAACAGGTGTTCTATACACGTCATGGTCGAATACCGCTGTTTGAAATTTGGGTGGGGCAACCAACAGGAAAGGCGTTCAGGGCATATGTAAAGTTACTTAAAGAAAGCATTCAACAGGTGCAGGAAAAATCAAGCCTAACTAGCGAACAGCAACTTTCCGGCGAAATGAGAATGCTACGTCGACTGGTTGATGAAAGCGTGATTAACAAGGATGTGTATGAAAAAGCAAAAGCCGGTTTATTCAAAAAGTTCTAGTGTATTTTACGTTAGAATTAAATTTGTGATATATCAGTTAGTTAAGAAGAGATTCGAATGCCGGATTAGTTTTTTCTTTGTGTGCTCAAATGCATTTAATTGCCCCTTTAATGCACAAACGGGCACAATGCGCGCTGAGATAAATTTATCACTGCGGCAGTAATTATCTGACCGTGTCTTTGAATAATAAAAGGGGAACCTTAAATGAAACTGATTCTGTTAGGTGCGCCAGGTGCAGGTAAAGGCACAGTCGCAAAACTATTAACTAAAATGGACGGTTCAGTACAAATTTCTACTGGCGATATTCTGCGTGCAGCTGTTGCTGCTGGTAGCGAACTGGGTAAACAGGCTCAAGCTGCAATGAAAGCCGGTGAACTGGTATCTGATGATTTAATCATGGGTATTATGGGCGAGCGTCTCAAAGAAAATGACTGCAAGAATGGTTACTTGCTGGATGGTTTTCCACGCACTATTCCACAGGCAGAAGCCTTAAAAGTACTGCTGGCAGATATGGGTGAAGAGCTGGATGCGGTAGTGAATATTGATGTGCCACGTGACGTGATTCTGGATCGTTTGACGACACGTCGCACCTGCGAAGATTGTGGTGAAATCTACAACGTTAAATCAAAGCCACCTAAAGAAGAAGGCAAGTGTGATAAATGTGGTGGCGCGGTAGTACAACGTGATGATGAAACTGAAGAAGCTATCAGTAATCGTCTGGATGTTTACAATGATCAAACAGCACCTTTAGCTGGTTTCTATGATAAAGAAGGTTTACTGTTAACAGTTGCAGCGACATCAAGTGATGCAGTTATTGATGCGATTAAAGGCAAGTTAGGTATCTAATCACTTTTAATCGTTTCGAGCATTCATTAACGAGGCCGATGTGTATAATAAACACCTCGGCCTTTTTTATTTTCCGACTATTTAGTTATGGCGATACTCTGGCAAAAACAGCTTAATGGAACAAGCTACGAAGTACGTTCTGCAGGTGCGACGCGTCGTCTTTATACCGATGGTGTTTTTCATAGCCAATATAATCCCAATAAACCATTAAGCGGTGGTATTTGGGACCTGTTGATGCTCCCTATTTTTTTTAACGAACCAGAAAATATTAAACGGATCCTGGTGTTGGGTGTAGGGGGAGGAACGGTTATTCAGCAAGTTAAGCGTTATGCTCAATCAGAGCAGATAGTCGGTGTGGAGCTCAACCCCGTTCACTTACAGGTGGCACGAAGGTTTTTTGGGATTAAAAAATCGATGGCTGAATTACACCTGGCCGATGCCATTGAATGGTTAGAAAATTATGATGGCCCACCCTTTGATGTAATTATTGAAGATCTGTTTGGCGAACAAGAGGGTGAACCCGTACGTGCGGTTGAGCCATCTGCAAAGTGGTTTGGTTTATTGTCTCGTCATTTAACGCGTAATGGTATTCTGGTTATGAACTTTATTGGCGGTAATGAATTACGACGTTCGGCATATTTTACTCAAGAAAAGACAAGACAAAGATTCAAATCAGCCTATCAGTTTACACTGCCATTATATGAAAATGTTATAGGCGTGTTTTTGAAGCAGGCGGGTGATAGTAAATTATTGAGACAACGTTTACTGGCAACGACAGGTTTGAATTCCAGACAGTCAGTAAAGCAATTGAACTATTTTCTCAGAAAAGTATAAAAAAGGGAGTAA
>Ga0224514_10000584_pt1 | contig 10375 bp, 6 predicted proteins | sample SF_May12_sed_USG_3_FD_169107 | JGI IMG/M metagenome (GOLD analysis project Ga0224514, IMG submission 169107) | Sediment microbial communities from San Francisco Bay, California, United States - SF_May12_sed_USGS_24 | ecosystem: Environmental > Aquatic > Marine > Sediment | place: USA: California...
AATGCTGGAAATGGCGAGCCTGGGCTCCAAGGTGTTGCAGATTCGCTCGGTCAGCTTTGCCGGTCGTTACAACGTGCCACTACGGGTGCTTTCCTCGTTCGAGGAAGGCGAGGGCACGCTGATTACCTACGAGGACGAAGAGATGGAAGATGCATTGATTTCCGGTATTGCGTTTAACCGGGACGAGGCCAAGCTCACAGTGCTGGGCGTGCCGGATACCCCCGGTGTTGCTCACCAGCTGCTGGGGCCGATTGCCGATGCGAATATCGAGGTGGACATGATTGTGCAGAATGTTGCACCGGATGGTGCGACCACTGATTTCACTTTCACCGTGCATCGCAATGATTACGCCCGTGCCATGCAGACCCTGCAGGCCACGGCAAACGAGCTGGGTGCCAGGCAGGTCACCGGGGATGACAGCATCGTCAAAATCTCGCTGGTGGGTGTCGGCATGCGTTCACATGCCGGGATTGCCTCGACCATGTTTGAAACCCTTGCAAGAGAAGGGGTAAATATCCGCATGATATCCACCTCCGAGATCAAGGTTTCGGTGGTGGTGGACGAGAAATACCTGGAGCTAGGGGTGCGTGCCTTGCATGATGCCTTTGCGCTCGACCAGCCAAAAGCGGTATAGTGAATACCTAGGAAAACAGTAAGTTGGCCTGTATATGTGGAAGTATTTCAACATTAAATACAGGGTCAAACGATAACGAATCACGATGTTCTGCCTGTCAACTACAATAGAAGCAATAAGTTGTGACAGGGAGATAGGGCAACAAGGGGTAGTTACAATGCTGATACTCACAAGACGTGTGGGAGAAACGCTCATGGTCGGTGACGAAATTACCGTTACCGTGCTGGGCGTCAAGGGAAACCAGGTCAGGATCGGGGTCAACGCCCCCAGGGATGTGGCTGTTCACCGCGAGGAAATCTACGAACGGATCAAGGACGAGCAGGCTCATAAAGACGGCACCAACCCGGTTTAGCAAACCAGTACTCAACGCGATTCTTTACCCACCGGTACGGCGCAGGTATTCTTTGCGCCGGTACGGGATTTGCTGATTGAATATTCATGCTGAAAGGGCGCTCGCGTAGAGGATGAAATCGAGCAGTTTCCCGCTATAATCCCGAAAAAGTTTTATCCGGAGAGGTGGCCGAGTGGCTGAAGGCGCTCCCCTGCTAAGGGAGTATGGGTTAAAAGCCCATCGAGGGTTCGAATCCCTCCCTCTCCGCCAGATAGTAGAAATAGCTGGCAGGATTCGAACCCGGGATAATCAATCAGCTGGTTCGATAAGCCGCGGAGCGGTGAAGAACGCCGGCTATGCCGGCAGCCCCGAAGGGGCGAGGGCCATAGGCCCGAATAATCCCTCCCTCTCCCTATATCGCCATGACACGTGCCCGGTTTTCTGTATAATCCCCACTCCAATTTAAATGCGCCCGTAGCTCAGCTGGATAGAGTACCTGGCTACGAACCAGGCGGTCGGGAGTTCGAATCTCTCCGGGCGCGCCAAACACAAAACCGGCCTTGCGCCGGTTTTTTTGTTTGGCTGATTTAGGCTCCTCAGGGGGGGCATCAAGTGTTGCCTATGCCTTCCGCCGATTCTTCCCGCGTCGATGTATCCGGGATACAGACAGACCATCTTAAATAGAAACGCCCCGGTTTCGCATGGCCTGGCTGGTGGTGCTGCCCCACCAAGTGCACGGCTGCCAGAACTTCCTGACTCCGCTGCCCGCCCATTGCTACCCGAGGCGTCCGGAGGTGACTAAACAGTAACCTGTTTACTGGCGATGGCAAATACTTCTTCTTGCCCGCTTACCTTTGTCATCCTCCTGTTGAAATTATAGTACATGCTGCGGGATCTGCAGATTGATTGCTGTGGCCTCCCGTTTTACTGCTTAGTTTGCGGTTAACTGCCCGTGTTCTTTCATTAAGGTGGTATTTGATATATGGCTGAGGCCCCGGGCTGGTAAGAGTTCAGCGAAAATACAGGAAAACAACAGCTTATTATGGCTAAGGCGGACCAGCCAGGCTGTCGATATACCAGTAAGCAAGAATAGTCAGCTGCCGTCCTGAATCAGGCAGCCTGTGACCCGGACTGTACGCCGGAGCTACCTATACTTGCGAGGAATCGCGGGAATTTATCTTGATTCCGGGGTCTAATGGGTTTACTTTCAGAAATCACATGAACAGGAAAATGCACAGAATTCTGCTGGCCCTGATTGTCCTTGCGCTGGCGATGTCGCCACTGCGTGGCGGGCTCGCTGTCCCGGCAATGGATGCCGGTGATGCTGAAGCACACTGTGATCGTATGCTGGATAGTGAGCAATCAACCGATCACATGGCCGGCACGCACGACTCGATTTCCGACGATCCAGGCCATGATCAGGGTTGCGGAGGTGACTGTTGTGACGGGGCATGCAACGCCTGTGCACATGGGTTAATCGCGTTACCTGGTCCTGTTTCTGTCACCACCGGCGCTCACGACATCCCCCTCAATAATCCAGCTTCCCGCAGCTTCCCCGGGCGGATACTCCACCCGCCATTTAGACCCCCCATCTCTCTCCTGAGCTGATTCGTTCACGCCTGCCTGTCTGCCCCTGTGGGCAGTCACAATCGGTCGTGATTTGTATCTGTTGAATGGCTATGGAGAATCGCCATGTGTTATTTCCGGGACACTGTCCGGTCCACATGCATGCACTATACAACCCGGAGTTTCCGGGATAATTACCTGTACAGCGAGCTGACGCGCCTGTTTGTTCCGGGACGCGCGGCAACACGAATGTTGCTGGTTTTGCTATCGACAGTGACATCCACAGCGCAGGCAGACCTTGATCTTAACGAGGCCTTGCGACTGGCATTGGTGGATGACCCTGTAATTATGGCCAGCGAGGCACGTGCCAGGGCGCTGGGTGACGCCGCTGTTGCGGACGGCCAGCTACCCGATCCAAAACTGAAAACAGGAATCTGGAACCTGCCGCTGGATGACCTTGATGTCAGCCGGGAACCAACCACCCAGTGGCGGCTGGGCGTCAATCAGGCCTTTCCCCGTGGCGACACGCTGCAGTACCAGCAGCAGCAGTCCGAATGGATAGCGCGCGCCGAGCAGGCAAATACCGGGGTGACGACGCGCAAGCTGATCCGCGATGTGCGCAAAAGCTTTCTGGAACTCTACTACCAGGTGCAGGCAGAACGGGTCATCAGTGAGACGCGCGCACTGTTTGCACAGCTGGTGGATATTACCCTGGCACATTATGCGACCGGCCGGGTAAGACAGCAGGACGTGCTGCGCGCATCACTGGAACTGTCGAGGCTGGATGACCGTACTACCCGCATCCGCAATAATGCAGACAAGGGCCGCGCCGCATTGATGAAGTGGATTGGTGATGCAGCCTCATTGCCGATCGACAGCAATTTTCCGGAACTGTCCGCACTGCCTGCAAAGGAGGCTATCGAGGCTGCGCTGCCGGAACACCCGGTTATCCGTGTCGAGACGGCAAAGCTCGAGGCAAGTAACCGGAAAATCAGTATTGCCCGCGAGCAATACAGGCCCGGCTGGAGTGCCGGACTGGAGTACCGCAAGCGCTTTGGCGAGAACCCGAATGGTGACGATCGAGCCGACATGATGGCTGCCATGGTCACTGTGGAGCTGCCGCTGTTTCCGAAAAAGCGGCAGGACAAACGGCTGTCCGCCAGTATCCAGCAGGCCGAGTCGGTACAGCTGACCCGGGATGACAAGTTACGTGAACTGAAGCGGATGCTGGACGCGGACTATGCGAACTGGCAACGGCTGGGCGAGCGCGCCACGCTGTATGAATCACAGTTGCTACGCGAATCTACCGCCAACGCCCAGGCCTCGCTGAATGCCTACCAGAGTGGTGTGACCGAGTTCACTACCCTGATGCGCGCGCGCATCACCGACCTGGATGTCCACCTTGATGACCTGCGGGTACGCGTGGATCGCGCCAGTGCGCAGGCCAATCTGCTCTATCTTGCCGGAGAGAAGCCATGAACAAACCCGCTTTCAGTGCATTGATGGTTAGTTGTCTGCTTGCCATCCTGCTCATGCCGTTCCCTGCCGCGTCGGCAGCAGACGGTGAGAAAGAAATCCTGTACTGGGTTGCACCGATGGACGCCAACTACCGGCGCGACAAGCCGGGCAAGTCTCCCATGGGCATGGAACTGGTGCCGGTGTATGCCGATGATATGGGTGGTGACGACAACAGCGTGACCATTGCCCCGGAGGTGGTGCAAAACCTGGGGGTGCGCACAGCCGTCGCCGAGCGCTCCCGCCTGTGGCGCGGCATCGATACTGTGGGCTATGTCGATTATGACGAGTCGAAGGTCAGTCACATCCACCTGCGCACCGAGGGCTGGATCGAGGGCCTGGTCGTGGAGTCCGAGGGTGAGCGGGTCACAAAGGGGCAGCGCCTGTTTAGCCTGTATTCGCCGGAACTGGTCAACGCGCAGGAAGAATTCGTGCAGGCCCTGAACGTCGGCAATAAAGGTCTGATTCGTGCTTCGCGCAGCCGGCTGGATGCACTTGGCATCCCGGCCAGCCAGGTCAAGCGCCTGGAGAAGGACCGGAAACCCAGTCAGACGATACCGATCTACGCGCCACAGGATGGTGTGGTGGCATCACTCAGCGTGCGTGATGGTATGTACGTCAAGCCGGCTACTCGTATCATGAGCCTCGCCGACCTGTCCGGTGTGTGGTTGCTGGCGGAGATTTTTGAGCGTCAGGCCGACTGGGTCAGGGTTGGCCATCCCGCCGAGGTCAGTCTTGCCTTTTTGCCTGGGCGCACCTGGGAGGGCAAGGTGGAATACATCTACCCGAGTCTGGACCCGAAGACCCGCACCTTGAAAGCTCGCCTGCGTTTTCCCAATCCGGACGAAGCGCTCAAGCCCAATATGTACGCCAATGTAAAGATCTACGGTGGCCCCAGGGATGACGTGATTGTCATTCCGATTGAGGCCCTGATTCGCACCGGACGCGAGGAACGCGTCATCATTGCCCGTGGTGAGGGGCGCTTCGAGTCACGCCCGGTGCGTGCCGGCATCGAAAGCGGTGAATGGGTCGAGATACTTGAAGGCGTGGAATCCGGTGAAGACATTGTTGTATCCGGTCAGTTCCTGATTGACTCCGAGGCCAGTCTCAAGGCCAGCATGCTGCGCATGACAGAAACAGACAAATCCAACGGTGAGCAGCCGGTACGCCGTGCAACCGGCTTCGGCGTCATCCGCGGGCTGATACCCGGAGAGGGCACGATCAACATCGAGCACGAGGCGGTCCCCGCACTCAACTGGCCGCCCATGCAAATGGATTTCCGGCTGCAAGAGGGTGTCTCGCTGGAGGGTCTTCAGGTCGGTGATGAAGTTTCCTTTGAGCTGGCGGAACACAGTGACGGTTTCCATGTCGGCGCCATACGCAAGCTTGAAGCACCGGAGTAGTTGCCATGATCAAGGCACTGATTAACTGGTCGCTGGACAACCGTTTCATGGTGATCCTGCTGACCGTCATCCTGACGGGCTGGGGGCTGTATGCCATAAAAAGCACGCCACTCGATGCGATTCCGGATCTCTCCGACGTGCAGGTCATCATCAAGACCACCTATCCCGGGCAGGCGCCGCAGGTGGTCGAGGACCAGGTCACCTATCCACTGACCACCGCCATGTTGTCTGTCCCCAAGGCAGTGACGGTGCGCGGCTACTCCTTCTTCGGCGACTCCTATGTGTACATCATTTTCGAGGATGGCACCGATCCTTACTGGGCGCGCTCGCGGGTACTGGAGTACCTGAGCCAGGTGAGCAGCAAGCTGCCGCTTGAGGCGCGCCCGGAGCTGGGGCCGGATGCCACCGGTGTCGGCTGGGTGTATGAATATGCGCTGGTCGATCGAAGCGGTCGGCACGACCTGTCGCAACTGCGCAGTCTGCAGGACTGGTTCCTGAAGTATGAACTGCAAACGGTACACGGCGTGTCTGAAGTCGCCACCATCGGCGGCATGGTCAAGCAATACCAGGTGGTGCTCGATCCGGACAAGTTGCGTGCCTACGGCTTGCCGCTGGCAAAAATCAGGCGCGCCATCATGCGTGGCAACCAGGAGGCGGGTGGTTCAGTCATCGAAATGGCGGAAGCCGAGTACATGGTGCGCGCCACCGGTTATGTGGATGAGCTGGACGATCTGCGCCATATCCCGCTGGGTGTTAACGAACGCGGCACGCCCATCCTGCTGGATGACGTCGCCGAGGTACGCCTCGGTCCCCAGTTGCGCCGTGGTATTGCAGAGCTGGATGGTGAAGGCGAGGTCGTGGGTGGTGTCATCGTCATGCGCTTCGGTGAAAACGCCCTGCGTACCATCGACGGCGTCAAGGAGAAGCTGGCGGAACTGGCCAGCGGGTTGCCGGAAGGCGTGGAAATTGTCGAGACCTACGACCGTTCGGCACTGATCAAGCGCGCCGTGGAAACACTCAGTGGCAAGCTGCTGGAAGAATTCATCGTGGTGGCGCTGGTCTGTGCCCTGTTCCTGTTTCACCTGCGCTCGGCGCTGGTGATCATCCTGTCGTTGCCGATCGGTATTCTCATTGCCTTCATCATCATGGAGCGCATGGGTATCAATGCCAACATCATGTCACTTGGCGGGATCGCCATTGCCATTGGCGCCATGGTGGATGCGGCCATCGTGATGATCGAGAACGTGCACAAACACATGGAAAAGACCGAGGTCACAGACGAGAACCGCTGGGAGATCATGCGCCAGGCGGCCGTCGAGGTCGGTCCGCCGCTGTTCTTCTCGTTGCTGATCATCACGCTCAGTTTTCTGCCGGTGTTTACCCTGGAAGCCCAGGAAGGTCGGCTGTTTGCACCGCTGGCCTTTACCAAGACCTTTGCCATGGCCGGCGCAGCCATCCTGTCCATCACCCTGGTGCCGGTATTGATGGGTTATTTCATCCGCGGCCACATCACGCCCGAGGGAAAGAATCCGATCAACCGTATCCTGATTGCCGGTTACCGTCCCTTTATCCAGATGGTGTTGAAGGCGCCAGGGATGGTGCTGGGCATTTCGTTGCTGGTGGTGGTGGTCGGCATGTGGCCACTGACACAACTGGGCTCGGAATTCATGCCGGACCTGGATGAAGGCGACCTGCTCTACATGCCGAGTACTTTCCCGGCCATTTCAATCGGCAAGGCGCAGGAGTTGTTACAGCAAACGGATAAACTGATTCGCACCGTACCCGAGGTCAAACGCGTGTTCGGCAAGATCGGCCGTGCCGAGAGTGCCACCGACCCGGCGCCACTGACCATGGTCGAGACCACGATTCAGTTCAAACCAAAATCCGAATGGCGGCCAGGGATGACCATCGACAAGATCAAACGCGAACTCAATGACCGCATCAGGTTACCCGGAATCTCCAATATCTGGGTCATGCCGATCAAAAATCGCATCGATATGCTGGCCACCGGCATCAAGACACCGGTTGGCGTCAAGGTTGCCGGTCCGAATCTGAATGAAATCCAGGCCATCGGCAAGCGTATTGAGGAGGTCCTCAAGCCGGTGCCAGGGACTGCATCGGTCTATTCCGAACGGGTTGCCGGCGGGCGTTACGTGACCGTGGACATCAACCGCAAGGCCGCTGCACGCCTGGCGCTCAATATCGCGGATGTTCAGGAGGTGGTGCGCACCGCGCTGGGTGGCATGCGTGTGGCACAAACCGTCGAGGGGCTGGAGCGCTACCCGATTAATATCCGCTACCCGCGCGACGTGCGCGACTCGCTGGAGAAGCTGCGTAACCTGCCCATCGTTACCCCGACCGGCGCCCGTATCCCGCTGGCCGAGGTTGCCGACATCCGCATCGATCCCGGCCCGGGTCTCATCAAGACCGAAAACGCCCGACTCAACGGCTGGATCTATGTCGATATTGAGGGGCGTGATATTGGTTCCTATGTTGTCGAGGCGCAGCAGGTAGTCGCTGAACAGGTCAGGCTGCCGGCCGGCTATTCGATAGCCTGGTCCGGCCAGTACGAGTACATGGTGCGTGCAAAAGAGCGGCTGGCGCTGGTTGTCCCGGTCACCCTGGTGATTATTGTGCTGCTGTTATACCTGAACTTCCGCAAGCTGTCCGAGGTGCTGATAATCATGGGTACCCTGCCGCTGGCGTCGGTGGGCGGGTTCTGGTTGTTATACCTGCTGGGTTACAACCTCTCTGTAGCTGTAGGCGTCGGCTTCATTGCGCTCTCCGGTGTCGCTGTCGAGATTGGGGTGGTAATGCTGGTGTACCTTAACCAGGCGATGGAGCGTCATCACGAGATCGCAGAACGTGAACAGCGCAAGCTGACGGCGGCCGATGTTCGCAATGCCGTCATCGACGGCTCACTGATGCGGGTGCGGCCCATTATGATGACGGTCGCGGCCATTATTGCCGGCCTGTTGCCTATCATGCTGGGTGGTGGCACAGGTTCCGAGGTCATGCGCCGCATAGCAGCCCCGATGGTTGGTGGCATGGTCAGTGCAACACTGCTGACACTGGTTGTTATCCCGGCGGTATTCCTGATCTGGAAGCAGCGCGGTTGCAAGCCGAATACGGCGAGCAAGTAACGAGGGCACGCTATGCCCGGTATGTGGGAGCGGTGTATTCAGGTCTGGATTGATAAACCCAGGCAAGACCGGGGCCTGCATCTCAAGGTGAGACTGCAGGTAGCCACGGTGCGCAGGGCGAGAGACTAGCCAGTCAGGGCATGCAGCCGTTCGAGGTCTTGCTCGGAGATATCAATAATGAAAAATCCATTCCAGTGGTGTGCCTTGTCATCACTGGAGTGACACCAGAGACTCTCCACGCCAAGCAGGATGGGTTCTTCATCGCCTGATTCTGAATCAAATGACAGCGACAGTTGCAGTATGCTGTTTTCTCCGACGGGCTCATTACCCATCAGCATGATGCCTTCATCGCTGAAATTGACGAGTTGCCCAAGTTCACGCCCGGTATGCCGGTCTGTTGCCGTTATCGGTCGGGATACCTCGACACGGTCATGTCTGCGCATATCGGGGAAAGATTGTTTGCTTGTGCTCATCTGAGTGACTCCTGCTGTATCGGGTTAAGCCAGTGCCGTTTTTTCGCTGCCCAGTACCCGTCGGATTTTTTCCATGGCGCGATGCATGAAGGGCTGAGGTTCGGCGTCGATAATCCTTGCCCTGCCGGAAGCGAGCAGGGTGGCGAGTTCGTGGTGTTTTCGGGTCATTACCCGTACCCCCATGCTGTCGACAAACATGTAGTTCCCGGAGATGCTCGAATACCAGGACAGTTTGGCACGCATCGGCCGGGGAGCGCCGTCTTCATGGATAATGAACCAGCTACCGAAAACCACCTGATCCAGTTCGGTCAGTGCACTCTCTTCCTCGGGTGAGAGCTGGGCCTCGGCATCACCAATCATCTCCTGGCAGCTTGCATCTTCTTCCGCTGCAATCTCGCTTGCGGTGCTTTCAATGATGGTCCGGGATGTCGATACTGCATCACGGGTCTCGCTAACAGTTTCGGGTTCAGGCTGATGCTCCGTTTCCTGCAGGGCCGCATCCTGTAACTCCCTGATCAGGGCTATTTGCGCGTGGTCGTCACTGCTACCGTAGACGCTCAGTGTTCCCAGGGAAAGTGCGATTTGTTTGCGAAGATCCGGCAGCCGTTTGCCCAGTTCATTACGCTCTTCATGCGTGTTGCGTGGTTCAACGCTCCAGATGATAGCCTCGATGAGCTGCGTAGCGAGCCGCCAGCTGGTGCTTTCCTCGGAGTCCGGTTCACGCAGATAAATAAAGGTGAGTTTCTCCAGCCAGGTATCATTTAGCAGCTCACGGAGCCTGGCGGGAACCCTGTGTTCCGACGTTCGTTCCTCGATGGCCCTGGTGGCCCATGCGCGTGCCATGCCAAGTTTTTCATTGCCCTTGGCGGCCTGGCGACTGCGTTCCTCGATGGCGATCGCCTTGTCATCAAGACTGCGCAGGGTGGCATCAAGCACGTCCAGCAGTTCGGGGAATATGTCGAGACTGTTTTCAAATTCCTCAATGATGCGTTGCACGATGTTGCGCAGACAGGGGAAGATGCCACGCTCCAGGTTGTCTTCGAAGACCCATCGCGCTGCAGCACTGGCGAGCCTGTTCAGCAATACATGAGCAGGATGGGCGTTGTCAGTGAACAGGCCCTTGTCAAGGATGGCGATTTTCAGGTAAGGCGTGTGCAGGCGACTTAATTCCGCTTTCGCAATGCCGGGGATGTCTTTATCCCTGAGCATAAATTCAAACATCATGCCGACCAGGTCGACCATCTGGGTATCAGTTTTCGGTAACCTGCGACGATCGATGCCCTTCAACAACTGATCCCGTTCTTCGGTCA
>Ga0224514_10000586_pt1 | contig 10355 bp, 9 predicted proteins | sample SF_May12_sed_USG_3_FD_169107 | JGI IMG/M metagenome (GOLD analysis project Ga0224514, IMG submission 169107) | Sediment microbial communities from San Francisco Bay, California, United States - SF_May12_sed_USGS_24 | ecosystem: Environmental > Aquatic > Marine > Sediment | place: USA: California...
TGGTGGACGCGGTGCAGGTGGTATACAACATCTTCGACCAGAACCCGGAAGATGAACTGTTCCCGCTATGTGAAGAGATGGACGTGGCCGTGATCGCGCGCGTGCCCTTTGACGAAGGGGGCCTGACCGGCTCCCTCACGCTCGAATCGACCTGGCCGGAGGGCGATTGGCGCAACAAGTATTTCGCGCCGGGCAACCTGGAGCAGTGCGTGGAACGGGCGCAGGCGATCGAGCGGGACCTGCCGGAGGGCATGAGCCTGCCGGAGGCGGCTTTACGCTTCATCTTGAACGACGCCAGGGTAAGCACCATGATCCCGGGGATGCGCAAAGCGCGCCACGTGGAGGCCAACACGGCGGCCAGCGAGGCCGGCCCGCTGCCGGACGAGCTGCACAAGAAGATGCGCGCCCACCGCTGGCTGCGGAACCTGTACACCTGGAGCTAATCTAGGGGCGGTTCAATCTTCCCCGAAATTGGAATTGACCAAAGACTCGAGAGCGGCGACGGCCTCGGCGGCGTCTTCACCTTCGGCGGCGAGGTGGATCTGGCTGTCCTTGTGGACGGCCAGGGTGAGGATGGAGAGGATGCTCTTGGCGTTGACGGGATCGCCTTCGGAAGAGAGGTTGCGCACCTGGATGTCGGCGCTGTATTTGGCGGCGGTCTGGACGAAGAGGGCGGCCGGGCGGGCGTGCAGGCCGACTTCGTGGCGCACAGTGAGGGTGGTATCGGCTTTCATAGTTTCTCCAGTAAATTGATCATTTCAGCATCCAGCCGGATGGGGCACTGGACGGTCCCTATTCTATTATAAAATCGGTCCAAGCTCGATCTTCGGCAGGAAGCCGGCGACCGCTTCGGGCGAGCAATCGGCGGTAGCGGGGGTCTGCAGCACGGCGGCGGCAATAGCGAATCCCAGGCGCAAGCCCTCTTCGAGCGGCAGCCCGGCGGCCAGGGCCGCGCTCATACCGGCCAGCACGCCATCCCCTGCGCCGGCGGCGTTCACCACGGGCACTTCCAGGGAGGGGATGTGATAGGCGGCATTGGGAAGTATTGCGACGGCGCCCTGGTCGCCGAGGGTGACGACCACGGAGGTATTGTGTAGATCGTGCAGTTGGCGGGCAGCGGCGGCAATCTCGTCGAGCGAGGCAAGTACCCCACCGGCCAGCTCGCCCAGTTCGTGGCGGTTGGGCTTGACCACGGTGGGACCGGCCTGCAGGCCGCGCCGCAGGCCCTCTCCGCTGCTGTCGAAGACCACCGGAACGCCCTGCTCGGCCGCCAATGTGATCAAGCGAGCATACCATTCCGGGGAGACGCCGGAAGGCAGGCTGCCGCCGAGCAGCACACAACCGGCGCGATCGAGGGCGCCTAAAAAACGGCGTTCCAATTCGGCCAAGTGTTCTTCGCTCACGATCAGGCTATCTGCGGTGAGGGTGGTCTGCCCGCGGCCGTCGGACTGGACGAGGATGGTGTTGAGGCGCGTTTCGCCCCTAGTCCAGACGAAATCGGTGGTCACGCCGCGCTGCTGGAGCATGGCCTCGGCACGCTGCCCGAACGATCCCGCCGCCAGGGCCAGAGCGTGGGTGGGCAGGCCAAGCGTGCCGAGGATATAGGAGGCGTCGGTGGGCTTGCCGCCCATGGCGAGGTGGGCACTATGGGCGCGCAGGGTGGCATTCAATTCGAAAGGCGGGATCTGCAAGACATGATCGAGGGCGGAGTTGAGGGTGAGGGAAAGTACCATGCCGGGCGTCCCCTTTAAGAGCTCATACACCCGATTCTTCCCCGTAGATGCCCCAGGCGTCGATGGCGGCGGCCAGTTCCTTATGCTCCTTGGCGGCATCACGAAGATCACGACCAGCCATGACGGCCTCGACGGCCTGGCCGAGGGCGGCGGCTCCGGCGCGGGTGCCCATCGGGTGGGCGTGGACAGCCCCGCCGGCGGTGAGCAGCACATCGCAGCCCAGATCGGCGACCACCTGCGGGATCACGCCGGGGTGCATAGCCCCGCCGGTCTGCGCCCAGGCGCGCTTGAGGCCGTGGAATGGAGATTGCAGAGCCAGGGCGATCTTGAAGTATTTCTCCTTGGCGACGCGCACCGAGCCGTAGGGCATGGGGAAATCGGAGACATCCACTCCCGCCAGGCGCGGCAGCTTGCCGATGGTGAGATGCGAGCTGAGGCCGAAATCGGGCGGGCGCGAGAGCACTCCCTGGAAATCGGGGTGAGTGAGGATGGGAACCGCACCGTCGATGGCGGCCACCAGGTCCTGCAGCGCGCCGATGCCGACAGTGAGGTGGCTGAGCATGAGCATGTTGGCACCGGCGTCGAGGGCGGCGCGCGCATTTTGGAGCATTTGGGCGGGAGAGGCGGTGATGTTGACGGCATAGTAGGTGCGGCCGCCGGTCTCTTCGAAGGCGCGTTCCTCGGCGGCCATGCAGGCTTTGACGCGTTCAACGACCGATGAATAGGACACCTCGCCCATCTTCTCGTCATCCTTGATGAGGTCGACGCCGCCCAGGGCCATTTGGTAGAAGAGCTCGCCGGCCTGCTCGGGACGCAAGCCCACCGATGGTTTGATGATGCCGGCGAAAAAAGGCCGTTCGGGGACACGCGCTGCGGCGCGCATACCGTCCACGCCGAACTGCGGGCCGGGAAAATGCTCGACGTAGCTCTTGGGCAGTTCCAGATCGACCATCTTGACCACACCCATCAAGGACACCACGCCGAAGACGGTGTTGAGCAGCATGGGAAGCTGGTATCCGATGTTGACGATCGGGAATGCGAGCTTGAGGACGAAGGTGCGCTCACCCGCGGGGGAATCGAATTCGTGATCGGGCACTTCGAACACATCGATGACGCGCACCCCGTGGGCGTCGACCAGCTCGGCGGTCTCCTGGGGCAGGCGCACCCAACTGCCGGTGGACTGCTCGATGGCGACGGCGCCGCCGAACTTGAAGTAATCGGCGGTTTCGGCCTGGAATATGTACGTGCCGATCAGGTAAGCTTCGGGGTCAAGGCTTTCGGGGAGGGCGTACACACCTTCTGGGTATTCGCTCACGGGCATGGCTCCATAGGATATTTCTAATAACCACCGGACACGACCAGCACCTGTCCGGTAGTGTAGCCGGCCTCTGGGCTGGCGAAAAAGGCGACGGCCTCGGCGACGTCTTCAGGTTGGCCGAGGCGGCCGACAGGGATCTTGTCGATGACCTGCTGGTAGCCTTCGGGGGGCACGGAAGCCTCGAACATATCGGTCTCGATCTTGCTGGGGGCGATGGCGTTGACGGTGATGCTGTGGGGGGCGAGCTCACGCGCCAGCGCTTTGGTGAGGGCATTGAGGCCGCCTTTGGAGGCGGCATAGTGGATGCCGGAAGTGCCCCCGCTGATGCCGGATGTGGAGGAAATATTGATAATGCGGCCCCAATTGCCGGCGAGCATTCCGGGGATGGCGGCGGCGCAGGTGGCGTATACGGCGGTGAGGTTGACATCCAGCATGCGGCGCCAAACCTGCGGCTCAAGCTCCCAGGCGGAGGCATATTGGTAGTCGAACATGCCGGCGTTGTTGACGAGGATATCGACGGCGCCAAGCGAACCGCTTACGAGGGCATAGGCGCTCTCGACCTGGGTGCTGTCGGCCAGGTCGGCGTATGCGGCCAGGGCGCGCACGCCGGTATCCTGGAGGGCTTCCACCGTCTCGCGGGCTGCCTCGCTCTCACGGCGGGCGGTGATGGCGACGTGTGCGCCGGCGCGGGCAAGGCGTAGGGCGATGCCGTGGCCGATGCCGCGCGAACCCCCGGTGACCCAGGCAACGCGATCTTTCAATTCCTGCATGACAGCATATCCTTTGATTTCAATCCCTGTTCTCAGCGGCAGATAACAAGATGCCGGCGCGCTTGGCGACGTGTTCAGCGGTCAGGTTGAATTCGACTGCGATCTGGGCGGTATCGGCGGGCAGTCCAAAGCGTTCGATGCCCAAGACATCTCCCTGCGATCCGGCGTATTTCCACCAGCCCAGCGGGCTGCCGGCCTCCACTGCCAGACGACATGTGATGCCCGGAGGTAGGACTTCATGGCGGTAAGATTCCGGCTGCGCTTCGAACAATTCCCAACTGGGCATACTGACCACGCGGGATGAAATCCCAGCCCTCGTAAGGATCTCCTGTGCATCCGCGGCCAAATGCAGTTCAGAGCCGCTGGCGATCAGGATGACATCCGGGTCGCCCTCACCGGCATCGGCGAGGACATAAGCGCCGCGGGCGAGCTCTCCTGCGCTGTGCGGCCCGGTTTGGGGCAGGACCGGGATGGCGTGGCGGCTGAGGATAAGAGCAACCGGCCCATCGAGTTCGACCGCCACCTTCCAGGCGGCGACGGCTTCGTTTGGATCGCCGGGGCGGATGACGGTGAGGCCCGGCATAGCCCGCAGCGAGGCGAGCTGCTCGACCGGCTGGTGGGTGGGGCCGTCGGTACCGACCAGTACGCTGTCATGGGTGAAGACGTAGATGAGGTGCAGGTCCATGAAAGCGGCCAGGCGCACGGCCGGGCGCATGTAATCGGAGAAGACGAAATAGGTGCTGGCGTAGGGAATCAGCCCGCCGTAGAGGGCCATGCCGTTCAGGGCGGCGGCCATGGCGTGTTCGCGCACCCCAAAGTGCAGGTTGCGGCCGGACGGGTTAGCGGCGCTGAAGGATGATTCGCCGGCCAGCAGAGTGCTGGTGGAGGGACCCAGGTCAGCGGCCCCGCCGAAAAGGGCGGGCAGGTTGGCCGCCAGGGCGTTGAGGGCGGCCCCGCCGGCTTTACGGGCGGGCAGGGGTTTATCGCCCGCTGAATAATAGCTCAGGCCGGCATCCCAGCCATCGGGCAGTTCGCCGGCAAAAGCAGCCTGCATCTGTGCGGCCAGATCGGGGAATTCGACAGCATACTTATCGTATGCGCTTTGCCATACGGCTTCCCACTCGCGGCCGCGCTCAAGGGAGGTACGGCAGCGGGCGAGCACCTCAGGGGGGATGTGGAATGCGGATTCGGCGGGCCAGCCGAGCTTCTCCTTGGTGAGGGCGACCTCACCTTCGCCGAGCGGCGCGCCGTGGGCGCGGCTGTCGTCCTGCAGGTTGGGACTGCCGAAAGCCATGTGGGTATGGGCCACGAGAATAGAAGGCCGCGGGTCGTCCTTGGCGGCCTGGATAGCGTCCGAGACGGCCGGGATGTGGTGGCCATCCACACGCTGGGAATGCCAGCCGTACGCCTCGAAGCGGGCGGCGACATCTTCGGAGAAGGAGAGGCCGGTGCCGCCCTCGATGGTGGTGCGGTTGTCGTCGTAGAGCACGACCAGCTTCCCCAGCTCGAGATGCCCGGCCAGGGAGGCGGCCTCGGAGGCGACGCCCTCCATGATGTCTCCGTCGCTGGCGAAGACGTAGATGTGGTGGTCGATGACAACTTGCCCAGGACGGTTAAAGCGCGCCGCCAGATGGGCCTGCGCGATGGCCATACCGACCGCCATCCCCAGCCCCTGTCCAAGCGGGCCGGTGCTGGCCTCCACGCCGGGGGTGAGATGCTGCTCGGGGTGCCCGGGCGTGAGGCCGCCCCAGCGGCGGTAGCGCTTGAGTTCATCCAGGGAGAGATCATAGCCGGTGAGGTGCATGAGGCTGTAAAGCAGCATGGAAGCATGCCCGGCGGAGAGCACGAAACGGTCGCGGTTGCCCCAGGCCGGGTTTGCGGGGTTGTGTTTGAGATGCTGTGTCCAGAGGGTGTAAACCAGTTCGGCGGCGCCCATGGGAGTTCCGGGGTGCCCGGTGCCGGCGGCCTGGACGGCGTCCATGGCGAGGGTTCGGATGGTGTTGGCGGCCAATTGGTCCAGTTCTTGTGTGTCAGTCAATTGGTACTCCAAATATTCGGCTATGGTTCAACAATGACCTTGAGCTGGGTATCGTCCAATTCTTCAACGGTCTTGAGCATGCCTTCAAGGTCGGTACGGCCGGTGATCATGGCTTCGACATCCACGCGGCCGGAGGCGATCCACTGCAGGGCAGTTTCAAGGTCCTGCATGGAGGATGAGTAGCTGCTGTACATGCGCATTTCACGGCGGAAGAATTCGAAGAAATCGATGTGCAGGTCGAGGCTCTCGATAGGGGGGGCGAAAACGCACAGGCGCGAGCCGTCGCGTGCATAGGCAAGGGCATCGGTGAGGATCTGCTTGTTGAGGTAGGTGAAGAGCACAAGGTCGGCGCCCTGGCCGTCGGTCCGTGAGAGGATTTCGTCGGCCAAGCCAGCGCCGGACGATCCGGTGGTATGCTGCGCGCCAAACTGCTTGGCGACATCGAGGCGGTGCGAACTGATGTCGATCACAAAATTCTCGGCGCGCAGTTCGCGCAACAGCTGTACAAAGAGCAGACCCATGATACCGGCGCCCACCACCACGACGCGGTCGAAGGCCTGCACCCGGCCCAAATCCAGGGCGCGCAGGCAGCAGGCCAGCGGGTCGATGAAGGTGGCGGCGCCATCGGAGACACGGTCAGGCAGGCGCAGCACGCTGTGGGCCAGGTGGTCGGGGGTCAGGGCGATGTATTCAGCGTAGCCGCCGGGTTGGATGCGGATATTCTTGAAATGGCGGCACATGGCTGGGGCGCCGTGGCGGCAGTAGACGCAGTGCATGCAGGGCACATGCACGTGTCCGACAGCCAGGCGTTCGCCCGGACGGAAATCGACGTCGGTGTTATCGATGGAGACGATCTCGCCGACGACCTCGTGGCCAAGCACGCGCGTTTCACCGGAGGTGGTATGGCGGATGCGGTTGATATCGCTGCCGCACAGGCCAATACTGCGGACCTTGAGCAGGGCGCCGCCGGGGGGCGGCTGGGGAGTAGGTATCTGGCGCACTTCAAGCTGCATCGGCCCGGTGAGATGGGCGGCGCGCATATCTTCAGAGGGTGCAGTACGCGAGGCGCTCATAGCTGGGTTCCCTTTTTGATGGGTAGAGATAAAAAGAGGACCAGGGGCAGGAAATGGGGATTGCTCCTGGTCCTCTCGATGGTCACTTCCTTCGAGTCAGAAGGAATGAGTGTTGACAGTGGCGAGTGAAAAAGCGGTTACATGCCCATGCCGCTGGGGGCCAGTTCGGCCTCGCGCTTCTGCATTTCGTTCCACCACATGTAGCCGGTGACGACCATGACGGCGATCACGATGATGCCGATAAGGACGTCCTCACCCTGGAACAACTGTCCAACCTTGAGCATGACCCAGTTCATGTAGGACATACCCAGCCAGGTGTAGGTCTCGAAGCCCTCGGGGGCTACGAAGGTCCCGGTCATCTGGGAGAGGGTGGTGATGGCGCCAGCGAAGACGGTGGCGGTGTAGAAGCGGGTGATCGAGATAAGCACGGCATAGATCCAGGTCTTGACCAGTTCGTTGCGGGCCAAGATGACGGTGCCGATGGTGGACTCGATCAGCAGGATGCTGCCGAAGGGCAGTACGCTGTTATCCGGCAGGATGACAGCAAAGAGCAGCAGGACGGGGATGAGCAGGATGGCGGCCGTCCACAGGGAGGGCAAGCCGGCCAGAACCGGCCAGTCCAGGCCGATGGAGAAAGAGCGGCCGGGGAAGCGCGCCTTCATGAACTCGGCGGCAGCCTCCTGGATGGGGGCCAGGGCCTCCATAAAGAGGGCGGCCACTTTGGGCATCAAGGTCAGGCCGGTAGCGCCCACGAAGGCGACGCCGAGAATGCCGTTCCATTCACTGCCCTGGATACCATCTCCCATAGCCCCGATAAAGGCCAGCAGGAAACCGAGGATGAAGCCGATGACGTGGTTCTCACCGAAGATGCCGATGCGGTCGCGCAGGCCCTGCGGGTCGGTCTTCACATTGCGGAACCAGGGGATGCTCTCAAGCAGCTGGGCGACGGGGGTCAGGATGATGTTGTCCAGCAGAATGAGGTGCGGCACGGATACGCCGGGGATGCCGGTGTAGTGCTGTACCTGGTTTTCGGTCAGGTCGGCGCTCTTGAGCTCGAGCACGATCCAGATGGCGGCCAGCACCCAGGGGACCCAGGTGTTGCCGGTCATCTCACGCACGAGGGCAGCCATGAAGATCTTGCCCCACACATTCCACATATCGACGTTCAGGCAGCGGGTCCAGTTGAGGGCCAGCATGACCAGGTTAATGCCGATCTGGAGAACGAACATGAAGACTGCGATCTCGACGATGGCCCAGGTGATGGCCGCGCCGGCGGTCCAGCCGAAGTCAAGCGAGGTAAGCTCGACGCCGGTATTCTCGATGAATGCCTGGCCGGAGGGGGCCACTCCACCGATCAAGTAGCCAATGACGAGGCCGACACCGGAGAAAGCCACACCGAGGGTGATACCGGCGGACAGCGCACGACCGGGCTTGGCGCGCACCAGCAGACCGATCAAGAAGATGATCAGGCCGACAAATACCGCCGGGCCAAGGCCGAGCACAAAATCAATAATAGAACGAAGGGTATCTTGCATTGTTACTTCTCTCCTCTTGAAATTGAATACAATGTTACAGAGAAATTGCTGCGATGGTTCAAGATTTCAGCAGAGCCTCGATCTCATCCATGACCGGGTCGAGCCCCATGCCGGTCAGGAAGGGCACGCCGTTGACCGTGGGAACACCGTAGTCGGTGGGGTCGTTGGGGGCGATGTGTACGAGGATATCTGCCTGGGAGGCCAGATTTTTCAAGCTGCGGAAGTTCACGACGCGCACCTCCGCCTGGAGCTTACGATCCTGAAGCAAATTCCTTAATTTGTACGCTGCGGTTTCCGAACTGGCCACACCGGAACCGCAGGCAACCATGATGACCTTCAAATAAGCACCTCCTGTGGGAGAGTCTAAGATAATCGGATAAAGTGGCAAGATTTCTCGATCGCTATGGTTCCTCCTTTCTCAATTTCTCCAACAATAGTTGGCGGCAGGCACGGGCATCCGGGGAATCTTTCAACTGTAAAAGGACGCCCGGTGTTTGAAACAGGTCAACCAGGCGGGCGAGCCACTTGACCTGGTCTTCCGGTACGGTGATCGATAATAAGAAAATGATCTCGGCCTGCACGAAACGATCCAGGGTGGCCATTTCGGTGAATTCGACCGGCTGGGCCAGCACGCCCACGGCCATGCCCGGTTTCAGGCAGTGCTCCACGTCGGTGTGCGGGATGGCAACCTGCACATCCATGGTGGGCAGGCCGGTGGGGAATTCTTTTTCGCGGTCGAGAGCGGCCTGGGCGTAACTTTCCTTGACATAGCCGTGCTTTTGCAGCAAAGCGGCCAACTCACACACTGCCTCATCCCTGGAGGCAGCCTTAAGACCGACCCGGATGAGATCCTGGGAGATGAATTCATCTAACTTTGCCTTGTGTTCAGTCTCACTCAAATCGGTCATAGGATGTTGAAAAGTCATATGCAGGCATAATTGTACTTAACTACCTACAAATGGTTGTTTGTTATAACCCCGGCGGAGGGCGGGAGTTACGCAGGTTTTGGTAAGGTATCCGCGGTGTTAATCATTCGTGCGGCAAGATGAGGGTCTTTAGACCCTGCTTGGAGCGCGCAAATTTGACCGCTTCGGCCGCCTGCGACAGCGGAAAACGGTGCGAGATGAGCGAAGCCACGTCCACGCGGCCGCGGGCGATGAGATCCATCGTGGCGCGGTATTCCTTGACGGAGGAGCCGGTCGTGCCGGTCAGGTAGAGCTCACGGTAGTGGACGCGGTTGGCGTTGATGGGAACCATTTCATGCTCGACGGGCAGGCCGCCGAAGAAATTGAGGCGCCCGTGGTAGGCGAGCAGTTCGACAGCCTGGGTTTGCGCTTCGGGCGAGGGCGCGGCCACGATGGCGATATCGACGCCCTCGCCGCCGGTGGCGGCCAGCACGGCCTGCTCTAAATCCTCTTTCTTGGGGTTGATGCTCAAGTCGGCGCCATATTCCCGCGCCTGCCGGCCGCGCGCATCGTTGGTCGAGCTGACGATCACCTGACCGGCCCCCAGCGCCTTTGCCAACTGCACGAACATCAAACCGATGGGACCGACACCCACTACCAGAACACGCTCGCCCGGGGAGGGCCGGCAGGCCATATAGCCGTGATAAGCGCAAGCCAGCGGCTCGGCTACGGCGGCTTCTTCGAAGCTCATGCCTTCAGGAATCTCGAACAGGTTGCCCTGGTCCATGGCAGCCTGGGGCAGCAGCATGTATTCGGCGAAAGCCCCATCGATGACCACCCCGAAGCTGAAATAATTCTGGCACAGCTGGGTGCTGCCCTGCACGCATTCCCCGCAGTGGCCGCAGCCCATGTTGGGGGCCACGCTGGCGCGCATACCGACCTCGGGCCAATCCAGCTCCGACCCCACGGCGGCGATCTCGCCG
>Ga0224514_10000587_pt1 | contig 10350 bp, 8 predicted proteins | sample SF_May12_sed_USG_3_FD_169107 | JGI IMG/M metagenome (GOLD analysis project Ga0224514, IMG submission 169107) | Sediment microbial communities from San Francisco Bay, California, United States - SF_May12_sed_USGS_24 | ecosystem: Environmental > Aquatic > Marine > Sediment | place: USA: California...
TCCATACCACCATAGGTACATTCCGCCAATCTGGCCAATAACAGGATCGATGTTATGAATAAACTGTCCGGACATATTAATTATTATTTGTTTATAGAATTTTCAATGAATGACCGCTTTGGGTCGTTAGCGGCCGTTCGTTAAAAGTTTAGCCGATTTTTACCCTGAATGTCTGCTTTCGGCCAAAAGCGGACATTCAGTTTTTTCTTATTTTGTAGAACCAAAGACTTTTTCAAAATTTAGTCGAGCCTTTTCATAATCCTGAGCAGAAGCCACAGACTTATAAATCGATAAACGTTGTTCTTCTATTTCCCTGGCGTTATTTCCATATGAAGAAATACTCTCTTTAAAGGACTTGAAGGTAAAAGAATGTTTGGCGCCCTCCAAGGTTTCAGGATGCTGTTCAATGAACTGTCGAGCTTTTACACGAACCTCCTTATACTCTGAAATCAGTCCATCCTCTATCAGTCGATAGGCCGATTCCGGATCATCTCTTGATAGCGCATCTTGTGCATATCGCAGAAATCCCAATTCTTGCCTAATGTTTATCTCTTCTGGGGTAGGTTTTTGAAACTGTGGTTCCGCTCGACTTTGTCTCTCAATTTCGTTTGACTCTTCTGACTCCTCCTGGAGCTCTTGCTTTGTTTTGGGAATCACATCTTTTAGTGCGGCCTTGCCATTGTCAGCAATCATCACAACAGCAACACCACCGCTACGCAGATCTTTTTCCAGTGCAAGTGCCTTTTCTTTCGGTGCAAAGAAGGCCTCGATGCCGTAATGTACCCGGTATGATGAAGATTGCCATCTCCGCCAGAACCGAAAACGACCACGAATATATAAACCCGCATCCGGTTTCGATAGGCTGGCGCTATCGAAAACATGCAGACCATTCTCATCCTGTTTCAACTTCACATAAACAATTTCACCATGACGTGGAACATAATCTTCTTTCTCCTTCAAGGTAATATTGGAGATCTCATAACTCAGACGGGCATAGTTGCCACGAAACAAGCTACGGGGATCCACTGGTACTGTCTTGAGTCGGACTTCCTGTCCTGTCCATAGTGGATACACCGAGTTCAAATACTCCATCGCCAGTATTCCAAGTTGCAGGAGAACTGCAGCAACCAGTCCACGCATTATCCATGGATGACTCATGATACAGCCCCCGTTTTGGCAACATGGTTTTTCCAGTAACGTGCCGAGGCCAACAGGATCAACGCGAACACCGCAAACAACATGGCCGCGCCGATGTAATCACCCACCAGATCGATATAGCGTAATAAACCGGTCAACAGGATCGTGAACACCCCGAGATAAAAATAATGGGTGACCCCGCCACGGATCCCCTGGATGATCAACCCGATACCGATCGCGACCAGCACCACATTATCAAAAACCTGCAACGCCATAAGTTGCCACTCGAGATTGTACTCAACACGACTCATCAATACGGCGATCAGAAAGACAAAGTAGATCACCACATAGGCTAACGTTGAAACATTCTTTTTGATGGATGGGGTCGCAAGATAAGCCAGCGCGAGGGCCAGTACCGTGAAAATCACCGAGGGAACCATGACCAACCCGGTATTCAATTCAGTCGTATCCCAGGTGGCACGCAGTAACGCATGCCAGGGCTCTTCAAAACTGAAAACAAACAAACCCAGTATCACACCACGCAGGGTCCAGATCTGCAGGGCCACCCCGTAGTCAACCAGATGATGCTCGGTGCGCTGGCCTAACAACTTTGCCAGCCCATGAAAGGCCGCCAACATCGCGGCACCGATAAAGACATTCTCCGGTCTAAAATCAAATCCCGCCTGTCCCCCGAGGATCCACGCCGATGAATACTCGATCACCATTAATCCCCCGGCCATCAAGACTAAAAACAGGAGCGTGCTTGGTTTCACGCGCAGGTTTTGCCAGGCCAAGGCAACAAGGAACACGGGGAAAAAGGCAGGATAAAAGTCCAGGCCGGCTTCAACGAAGAACCACAGGTAAGCCAGCACCGCGGTCAGTGCCATAAGGAGATTGCTGCGTAACAACAAGGCAACGGGCAATACCCCGAATGCCCACCAGAAAATCCCGTCGGGGTAATGTTCCCCGATATGATAAATTTGGGCGATCAACATGATCGAAGCGCCATACATCAAGCCGCCGAGCAAAAACCACACCACGGCGGCCGCCGGCTTTTGCCGCTGCCAGGTCACGATGCCAATGCCGTTGGCCAGCAAGGTCATGGCGATCAAGCCGCCCATGCGCACGGCACGCGGAATGTTCTCCCAGTTCTCGCCAATCAAGGTGATCACGGCCAACCCGATAAACAGGTAGCCCAGCGCAATCAGTACATAATAACCAAAGGAACGCTGTGCCTGATCATGATAGTCAATACCGTATTCACGACAAATGGCCACCGCCTGGGCTTCATCAATCAGCCCCTGCTCGACCCAGGTACAGGTCTCCTTATGCAAATCGCGTTTGAGTAGTCTTAAAAGTCGCATACAGGTCCTTCATCTTAGCTAATTTGGTTATATTTAAAGTATATAATGGGTTCCCAACTCCAAATATATTGCAAATGACTGCTTTCGGCCAAAAGCGGTCATTAGATAATGCTGTTTTATTGGTTATTCGTTTTTTTATTGCTTTATTCAAGACCAGGCCAAAATTTAAAACAATACCAATAACAACGCCAAAAAAGCCAAGAATGAAAATGGCCTTTCCAAAAGTATCATTTATGTATAGTGCAATAAATAAGCCCAACATCCCAACAATAAGAAATACAGCAGCAATTTTTAAACCTATAAACTCGCTTTTATTCATCTAGATTCTTTATCGTCAGCTAACGGCCAAAAGCTGGTTATTATTTGCTTATTACAACTTGTTGGGCGAACTTTTGTTGTTGACTATTCCGGCGTTAGGCCAAGTTATTCTTCTGCTCAATTACAAACCATACTTCCATTTCACCTTTGCCTTTCACATTTACCGTTCCACGTGGTTCACACACAAAGTTATCTTTGACCAATTCATATGTTGCACGGGTAATCTGGATAGCTCCCCCTTGCCCGTGGGATTCCATTCGGCTTGCGGTGTTTACCGCATCGCCCCACAAATCATAGGTAAACTTTTTTTGGCCAATCACGCCAGCGACAACCGGTCCTGAGTTCAGGCCGATGCGAAAGCTTAGTTTATGCCCGCAAAATTCATGCTGGCTCACATAGTCGCGGATATCCAGAGCCATGGAGGTGAGCAATTGGGCGTGATCAGCGTTTGGTCGCGGTACGCCAGAAGCCACCATGTAACTATCTCCAATGGTTTTTATTTTCTCCAGCCCATATTTTTCAACCAGCAAATCAAATTGTGAAAACACTTCGTCGAGCAGTTCTACCAGCTCAGTTGGAGTCATCGTAGCCGAAAGGGGGGTGAAGTTAACGATATCAGCAAACAAGATGCTCGCACCCTCAAAATGATCTGCAATAGTGCGGGGCTCATTTTTCAAAATGGACACAATCTCTTTGGGCAGGATATTCAACAACAGCGACTCAGATTTCTTCTCGAACATGTTTTTCAGACCAACAAAATAAGAAACCATCAAAAAAGTTAGTGAACCGACGCCTATGAGATTTATGACAAAAAAGAAAATCACCATCTCGGATGGCAGATTGTTATCAAAGTTCAAATAGGGTTGTATAAAACCACTGACAACAACGAGACCTGCAAAAGCCAGAAACCAGCGCGGTGCGTGAGAGGGTTTATCGAATAGCAACGCACCCAGGGGGCAAATCAGCGACCATAAAATGACCGCGCTACCGGTGACAAACCCGCCCAACGCCATCATTAGAAAGAAGGGAAGTAGCAGGATAAGCATGAGTTGGCTGAAACGAAAGATGTGATAGTGATGGGTCAGCCCAAAATGGGCAATGCTGAGCAGTGATATAACAGCGTAGAAAAGTGGAATCATCCCCGCCAGCGGCTCTCCAAACAGGATATACATCAGACCCCAGGCCGCCCCAGCAAGTGCAAATGGTAAGGCACAAACCACCAGTAACGATTTTTGCAGCCGGATTTCATCATCGTCATCCGGGTCCGCCCCAATGCGGGCAACCCAAGCAAAAGTTTCTTTCATTAATCGCTTCATTTACTGATTTACACTTTCATCACAACCACCAAAAGTTTCATTGGATAGGAGTAGATCCGCCCAACAGTTGTTAACGAGACCCGTACCGGTCTCGTTATCATTATTAATAAATTCTAATATTATTTGATAAAACAATTTCTTATCAACAACTTACCGTAAAGGGGTCTCGTTATCAATAAAAGCAAATCGGGGTATCTGATTGCAGAATGCATGAGACTAAAGCTTAATATCAAATGTCTGCTTTTAGTCTTAGAAATGATTACTTAAGGAGTGCTCTGAACGGCAGCTTTGGGTCGTTTGCAGTCATTCGTTTAAGTTTAGCCGAATTTTCATCCTGAGTGTCTGCTATCGGCCTAAAGCGGTCATTCAATATTTTAATATATTGTATGTAATTTAAGTTTGTCTGATTTAATTGTAATCTGTTTCAATCTACTTCTTCCGCTTATCCCGTACATAAAGTGCTTTAGAGGCGGTATCACCTATCTGCCTTTCTTCTATATCAAAAAGCTTCGTGGCTGAAACCAGTTCGCCTAGCTTTGTGTACCCATAGTTGCGCGGGTCAAAATCAGGTGATTGATTGGCAATATTGCTACCAACAGGTGCAAGGTGAGCCCATCCACTATCATCTGAAGATGCTTCTACTGCATTGCGTAATAGTGTTATTAATTTTGTATCTTGCTTTAATTCACTGCTCGATTTTTTGACAATCGCTTCACTTTCATCTGTCTTTGCGCGAAGAACCTCCGTGTAAATGAATTTGTCACAAGCTGAAACAAAAGGGGAAGGCGTTTTTTGCTCACCAAAACCATACACTGTTAATCCTGACTCTCTGATTCTAGATGCTAGCTTGGTAAAATCGCTATCGCTCGAGACTATACAGAATCCGTTAAAGTTGTTGGTATATAACAAATCCATTGCATCAATAATCATTGCGCTATCAGTTGCATTTTTGCCTTTTGTGTATGCAAATTGTTGCATAGGTTGAATAGAATGATGCAATAGAACATCTTTCCACCCTTTCAGACTTGGTGCTGTCCAATCACCATAGATTCTCTTAACACTAGCCACTCCGTAATTTGCTATTTCTGCCAGTAGACTATCCACAATGCTAGGTTGAGCATTATCAGCATCTATAAGAACTGCTAACTTATCAGTATTTTTCATAATTATATAAATTTCCGATTGCTTATAATTTTTTAAATAAGCTAATGTTGAATGTCCGCTTTGGGTCGAAAGCGGACGTTCAATTCGCTATCAACCATTTATTCTTATACTTCTGTTTGTTCTGCCATTTCCATGGCATCATCAACTTCAATACCTAGGTAGCGAACCGTGCTTTCTAGTTTAGTGTGTCCGAGTAATAGTTGTACAGCCCTTAAATTCCCTGTTCGGCGATATATGAGTGTAGGTTTCGTCCTACGTAATGAGTGTGTTCCATAGTCTGATGGGTTTAAACCTATCTCAGATACCCATGACTCCACTATGCGAGCATATTGTCGCGTTGATAGATGCTGGGAGTTTGTTAAACGGCTCTTAAACAGGTAGTCATCATTATTTAAACCAGCATATTCGATCCATCTATAAATCGCTTCACGTGTAGGTTCTGTAATTTCAAACTGTACCGGCTGCTGCGTCTTCTGCTGTATGACCATGGCTCGCTTGGCTATTTGTTCACCATTAGTTAAATCAACTACACGAAGCCTAACCACGTCACAACTTCTCAGCTTACTATCAATAGCTAAGTTAAATAGAGCTAAATCACGGTGGCGTTTTGCAATCTGTAGACGAATACGGATAGCCCAAATCTCTTTAAGTTTGAGCGGTGGCTTTTGTCCAACTAGTTTTCCTTTATTCCATGGGGTATGCTTTTCAGGTACATAATTAAGGTAGTATATAAAGTGCCTCGTTATATTAGAGAAACCATAAAGTATGGCACTTGAATGACTGCTAACGACCCAAAGCGGACATTCAGGATTTGCACTATTTACAACTTTATTAGGAGCACTACCGAATAATATCTATTAGCAAATTGTAAAAATTGACTGACCTAAAGATTTAAATAAATAACCAATTATAAAGTGAAGAAAGTTAGCATGAAGAAAAAATTAGCAATTTGGATTGCAGCTATAATTTTAGCAATATTTTCGTTGTCATTTATTTTTATTATTGCATTACCCAGTATTACAAAATTGACGCTAAATGATTGGCTTGAGGAACAGGGTTTATCTGACCAAATCGACAATATTGATATTAATTTATTTACCGGCGAAGTTCGACTCACTTCTCTAAAGCCGGAAGTTTCACAAAAGCAAAATCTTGCTATAGGCAACCTGCAGGCAAAAATACACCTTCGTGATTTATGGCGAAAAAAGATCACCATTGAAAGCATTTCCCTTTCTGACTTTTATATAGATATTAAACAAACCCCATCTGGTATATATAGTATTGGCGACATTAAAACAGGAAATAATGACCAGGTGCCTAACAGAAAGTTGAGTAATTCTACAGGAAGCTCTCCGTGGACTTTTAGCATTGATAAGCTAGAATTAAATAATATAAAGACATGTTATTCGTCACCAGTGAATAGCCCACAAAATACACATGACGTCTGTTTGATGCTTGAGGGTTTCAAACTAAATAAAGCATCTGGTTATTTAATAGAGCGTATCAACCAAAATGGCGTTTTCGTTTCAAAAGCATCATTCAAATTAAAAAATGCGAAATTATACGATAATAAAAACAACAACGAGATTATGAAGGTTGGTGAATTAAAAGCAGATAAAATAACGGTAGACAAACATAATAAGATAAATATACCTAAACTCGATGTGTCTGGAGTGTCGCTGCTCAAACGAGATAATATCAAGCCAGAGGTAGAAAAAGATACATATGCTACGACAGTAAAACTCATTACCCTTTCTAATGTAAATATCATTAACTTGAATGACTATTTTGTTGAATCGATCAGCGTTAATGGACTGCAGAGTCAATTAGTGCGCGAAAAAAGTGGTCAGTTAGAACTGGTCAAGAAAATTCAAGAATATGTTACTTCAACAAAACAAACGAGTAAGTCGACCGCAAAAAAAGTGACAAAAGCGCCGAGGCTCAGAATTGGCGAGGTACATACCAAAGATAATTCGCGTATTACCATCGTTGATCATGCGGTTATACCCATATTTCGGGAACAGATTAGTAATTTAAACCTGAAATTAAGCGAAATAGATACACACGAAACCTCAAAAGGTAGTCCGATTGCATTATCCTTTACAACCGGTGAGCATGGTAACGTGGTATTAAATGGTAGCGTTGCATTGTTTGCAAAAAGATCAACCGCATCATTAAAAGGAACTATAAAAAGCCTGAATGCTGCCAATTACACAGGTCACGCATTTAATTTTATAGAACACCATATCAAAAGAGGGATAATGAATGCGAATTTGAATATTAAAGTCGATAAAGGATTACACGATACTGAAATTAAACTCGATCTACATAAATTCTACATAGAAGAGGGTACTGAAAGTGCAAATAAAAAATATATAAAAGAATTAGGAGTGCCATTACCAAGAGCGCTCTCAATGCTTAGAGAAAAAGATGATAGTATCAAGCTTACATTATCTGTTAAAGGTGATACAAAAGATCCAAAATTCTCTTGGGCTTACTCGGTCAATAATATGATAGCTGATGCGATTAAAAATTCGATCGTTAATTACTATACTAATGTTAGCTTTAAAATAACGATTCTTAAAGCAATTTTTAAATCGGTAAAATCGCTCAGTTTCGAATCTGTTATTTACAAACCTTTAGAAGTCAACTTGGATAATACGAAAAAAGAATTACTGAATGACCTTGCTAAATTACTTAATGATCGCCCACATGTAGAACTAGCAATATGTGGTTACGCAACACAGGAAGACAGAATCAAACTGTACCCGGATACAGTAAATAAAGATATAAGTATTATAAGTGATGATGAAAATGGTGAGGAATATAAACCAAGCGACATTAAAAAAGTTACACCAAAATTATCACCCCAACAAATAACCAGGCTTAATGAATTAGCATTACAACGACAGACAATATTAAAAAACTATCTGGTTCAGGAAAAAGGCATAGAGTCTAAGCGATTAATACCGTGTAATCCCAAGTATTCTCTTACAGATACAGGTGAACCACGTGTTGAGTTTTCTTTCTAGAGAATACTAAAAGAGAAAAATAGAGTGAGTATGCCACATTCAATCACTCCCACAGTGTTATGCAAAACGTTCCCCTCTATGATGATTAACTTTTCGAATGACCGCTTTTGGCCGAAAGCAGACATTTAATAGGTTACGTTAAATCCTGGTTTACGTAACCCGGTTTAGTTTTGATCCATTTTTTGACTACCATTAAGTTTAACTAAAAATAAGAAATCATTGTTACTTCAAAGGAATACGAATTGTGTTGGGTTGCGGTAAATAATGACCAAATCCAGTCCCCGCTACCAAACAAACCAAAGGTTAGCTTCGGCTAGGCCTTTTTTGTTTAAATAAACCCTTCGAAAGGTTCAACCCGAACTATCTCACCTTCGCTGACAGGGCCGTCATCATGACCTAGTACAATAAAGCAATTGGCGAGACTCATGGAGTTAAGAATGCCCGAGCCTTGTTGTCCCGTACTGCTGACAGTCATGTTGCCATTGTTGTCACTGGTGATAATACCGCGGATAAACTCTGTTCGACCGGGCATTTTTCTTAAGGCTGTGGTGCTGGGTAATTGTAGTTGCAGACGAGGTTTAGAGTTAGCACCTGCCATATTTAATAAAGTATCTTGTACAAACTGGTAGAAGGTAACCATAACCGAAACGGGATTACCGGGTAGGCCAAAGAAAATAGCCTCTTTTATTTTTCCGAATGCCAAAGGGCGCCCTGGCTTCATGGCAATTTTCCAGAATTTGACTTCACCCATCGCATCAAGTGTTTCTTTTACAAAATCTGCTTCACCCACTGAAACACCACCACTGGTAATAATCATATCGGCATTATCAGCGGCAGATTTAAAGGCAGCCTGAATAGCTTCCCGACGGTCGGCAATAACACCCATATCAATGATTTCAACGCCCAGTCGTGACAGCATGCCGTAAATGCTGTAGCGATTACTATCATAAATTTCTCCATCGCCCAGTACTTCGCCAATAGAGCGCAATTCATCGCCGGTGGAAAAAAAAGCAACGCGCAAGCGCCGATGAACCTTGATTTCTGAAAGACCCAGCGAGGCAAGTATACCCAGTTCAGCAGGCATTACTTTCTGACCTTGTTGTAAGGCAATTTGTCCAATGGCGAGGTCTTCTCCTGCCTGACGAACATTTTGTCCTGTTTGATGGCAGGCCTGTATCGTAATGGTGTCATCGATTCGTTCAACATCTTCCTGCATGATGACGCTATCTGCGCCAGCTGGCATCATGCCACCTGTCATAATGCGGGCACATTGTCCGGATTTAATTTGGCCACTGAAAGGCTGTCCGGCAAACACGGTGCCGATAACCTCGAGTTTTACTTCACCTTGTGACGGAATGTCCTCACCGTTAATGGCATAACCATCCATGGCCGAATTGGTATGTGATGGTACATTGATCGTTGAGTGAATATCTTCGGCAATAAAACGTCCCAATGATGAACGAATTGCCACTTTTTCAATGCAGGAGGGTGCCTGAACATGTGAGGCAATAAAAGAGCGTGCTTCATCAACAGTCAGGGTTGATTGGTTAACGGGTATATTACGTTCTGGGTATGTCATCGTCTTTTATTTAGCGCTTAATTGTTTTAAGTTTTGTTTATCGAGTTGTAAGTAATCCAGTACAAAATCGACTACCTGGTTTTCGTTATTAATATCCAGCTGAGGAATATCTCGCTCAGTTTGTATTGTTTCGTCTACTGCAATGGCAATGATATTATTGTCATTTGTATGCAGGAATGGTTTTTCTATGGATGGGCGATGTAATTCAATTTTAGGGTGAGATTCTTCCTTAAAGCCTTCGACAAGAATCATGTCCAGTTGTGATTGATCAAGTTGAGCCAGCATTTCATTCAGATCAGGAGCTCTGGTATTGTCTGGTGTTTCTGTCATTAATGCCCAACGTTTACTGGAAGCAATCAGCATTTGAGAAGCACCGGCATGACGTAAGATATGACTATCCTTGCCAGGGTGATCAATATCGAAAGTATGGTGTGCATGTT
>Ga0224514_10000589_pt1 | contig 10325 bp, 11 predicted proteins | sample SF_May12_sed_USG_3_FD_169107 | JGI IMG/M metagenome (GOLD analysis project Ga0224514, IMG submission 169107) | Sediment microbial communities from San Francisco Bay, California, United States - SF_May12_sed_USGS_24 | ecosystem: Environmental > Aquatic > Marine > Sediment | place: USA...
CAGGGATGAAGCCAAACGTGAACTGGAACGTTCACTGGAACTTTATGAACAAACCATTTTGGCTGAGCATGAATTACAAATGGCTAAAAATGCACACAAAAAAGCTCAGGCCGATTATAAAAAATCTTTGGCTGAAAATACCCATGCTAAGATCAATTTGGAACACAGTTCCATTAATGCCCCTTTTAATGCCGTGGTGCTCAAGGTGTTGCGTAATAAAGGTGAAAGCATTAACGCCAGTATTGAAATACCGCTGATGATTATCATTGCCGAAGCAGAGCGCATGAAAGCAACCGGTTCGGCTTCAGGTGAAGCATTAAGTGATATTAAAACCGGCCAGGCGGCTAGTGTGACCGTTAACGGTAAAAGCTATAGTGGCAAGGTAAAGGCTATTGGCCTGGAACCGCTTCAAGGTACAAACCTGTATCAAGTCGAAGTTGAATTTAAAACTGATGATTTGATCAGAGCAGGTAGTAAAGCCAGAGTCAGCCTCTAGTAATCATGTCTTATTGTGTGAAATGCATTGTTAAAGGACGCGTGCAAGGCGTGTTCTATCGTGCTTTCACACAAGATAAAGCCCAACAACTCCACTTAAAAGGTCATGCCTATAATATGAACAACGGTGATGTTGAAGTCGTTGTCTGTGGAAAGGAGGATAAGGTAAAGCAATTGCAGGAATGGTTATGGAAAGGGCCGGACTATGCGGTGGTTGAGAGTGTGGATTGTGAGGTGATTGAGGGTGATGTGGAAGGGGGATTTGTGGTTGGGTGATTTATATTTTATAGTTGGCCAGCGCCAGCAATAAAATATCGGGAGTCGTAATATATTTTATTTTAATTTGAGAAGATTGCTTTAGTCATTTTATTCCTTCACCTCAAGGGTACTTCCTCGTATTGGTTTATAAAAATACTCAGGGCGCGCAATGACAAAAAAACTACTTTTTAAACCAACGCTTATTCAAACGATCCAACACCTTATCACTATACCGATTGCTTCTTAAACTGCCATTGTACCGTTGTAAGGCTTCAACCAAATCCCCCTTGGATCTGTCCAGATAGTATTTAAGAATCGTACAACCCATTCGCAAATTAGTGCGGATATCAAACAGGTTATCACCGGGGCGGCCAATTTCTTTTAACCAGAAGGGCATAACTTGCATTAAGCCTTGCGCACCGGCACGGGAGATGGCGAAATTATCAAAGTAGCTTTCAACTTCTATCACGGCTAACACCAGCTCTGGGTGAACTTTGGCGTGGCTGGCTTCAAGGTGAATTTGTTTTAACAGGCGTAAGCGTTTTTCGTCATCAGGAATAAAACGGGCTAGTCGGTTGGACATGTCGAGTAGCCAGACTTCGGCATCAAAGCGATCTTTAAAACTGTTGCTGTCGTTAACGGCTTTAATTAAAAGTCGTCGTAGTTCGGGATCAGGTGTACTGGATTTATCGGCAAGGGCAGGTTGTGAGATGACGCAGGCAAACAAGATAAAACTGATTACGGTTTTAAATTGTCTGCCTGCGTTAGTCATTGTGGTTAGGCCAGTTTGTCTTTGATAAAGTTAACAACATTATCCAGCGGTACGTCCTGACTGTCTGTATCAGCACGACCTTTATATTCAGTTACACCGCTATCAATACTTCGGTCACCGATGACGATACGGTGTGGAATACCAATCAGTTCCATATCGGAGAACATAACACCGGGACGTTCTTTGCGATCATCCACTATGACTTCAATGCCTTCATTTAGCAGGGCCTGATAGATTTCTTCGACCTTTTCCTGCAGCTTGGGTGACTTGTGCATGTTCATGGGCAGGATGACGACTTGATAGGGGGCAATGGCTTCAGGCCAGATGATACCTTTGTCATCGTGGTTTTGTTCAATGGCAGCCGCCACTACGCGTGATACACCAATACCGTAACAACCCATGGTCATGGTCACGGCCTGACCGCTGTCATTCAGTACCGTGGCTTTCATGGCTTCACTGTATTTGGTGCCGAGTTGGAAGATATGGCCGACTTCAATACCACGCTTGATACTGAGTGTACCTTTGCCATCCGGTGAAGGATCACCTTCTTGTACATTACGAATATCAACAGCATGCGGTTCATCCAGATCACGTCCCCAGTTAACACCGGTTAGATGTTTACCATCTTGATTGGCACCACAAACAAAGTCAGCCAGATGTGCTGCGCTTTGATCAATCACCAGTTTAACCGCCAGACCTAGTGGGCCAACTGAACCGGGTTTACAACCAGTAGATTTCTGTACCTCTTCTTCGCTGGCAAAGGTAAGTGGGGCGGTAATGCCTTCCAGCTTTTCTGCTTTAATGACATTGAGCTCATGATCACCGCGTAATACAAAAGCAATCAGTTGTTCTTCCGCATCACGCATTAACAGGGTTTTGACGCATGTCTGTTGGCTGACACCTAGAAACGCGCTGACTTCTTCAATGCTATGTTGATCAGGTGTGTCAACGCTCACCATTTCTTTGCTTGCTTCAGGGCGAGGGTCTTTTGGAGGCATTGCTTCAGCCATTTCAACGTTGGCGGCAAAGTCACTATTGTCACTAAAGGCAATATCATCTTCACCGGAGTTAGCCAGTACATGGAATTCATGAGACAGCGCACCACCAATCGAGCCGGTATCAGCAAATACAGGACGATAATCAAGGCCAATGCGTTCAAAGATGTTGCAATAGGTTTGGTGCATTATGTTGTAGGTGTCATTTAATGATTCGTTATCCATATGGAAAGAGTAGGCATCTTTCATCAGGAACTCACGCGCACGCATCACCCCAAAGCGAGGACGAATTTCATCGCGGAATTTGGTCTGGATTTGGTAGAAGTTACTGGGTAGTTGTTTATAACTACGGATTTCATTACGGATCAAATCGGTAATGACTTCTTCATGGGTGGGGCCAAAACAGAATTCACGATCATGGCGGTCATTCATGCGCAATAATTCAGGACCATACTGTTCCCAGCGACCGGATTCCTGCCACAGTTCAGCAGGTTGTACAGCGGGCATCAGTAGTTCCTGGGCACCGGCGCGATTCATTTCCTCACGGACAATATTTTCCACTTTGCGTAATACACGCAATCCCAGGGGTAACCAGGTATACAGGCCAGAGGCCAGTTTACGAATCATGCCGGCGCGCAGCATGAGTTTATGACTGATAACTTCAGCATCAGCAGGAACTTCTTTTAAGGTGGCGAGTAATAATTGCGAGACGCGCATGGTAATCCTTGGTTTCAGTTATTGTAGTGGATGTGGCTATTTTATCTGTTTGAGTCGAAGGATAGCTAGAAATTTGTCTGGATTTTGTTTGGGGATTTTGGCCTGAATTTGGAAGAATTTAGCGGAGTTGCAGGGTTTTATTTCTTAGATTCTTTTGCGTTATCGGCAGGCATGACATTGATATCTCGATGATAATCAAGTGTTTCGTAAGGGGTATCACCAGGGGGTGGCTGATTACTAACTTGCCACTGGCCCTTCGCATCTTGCCATTTGTAGATGGTGGTGGTTTCCGGGGTGATGAGATCCTGAGTCTGATCTTTAACTTTTTTACTCAGTTGGGGATCCTGCCAGACAAACAAAATAATACCAAGCAGGATGCCGGCAAGAATGATAAGGAACTTTTTCATAGATAGACTACAGCCTAGAATGTCCCGCCGTTCCAACCCCACATGGTACGTGTGGCATCAGTAAATTCAATATAAACGCGCTCTTTGCCAATATTGGTTTTATTTTTAATAAGACGACATAAGGCATTGGACAGGTCTTTGGTTTTGCTTTCAGGCAGGCCGATACTTTTTAGCTCCAGGTAAGCGGTTGGATCTGTGTTGCCGGCAAACGACATGGGAACCGGGGGTTCAATGGTTACCATCACATAATCTTCCGGTTTGCCCAGTTCATGGGCAACCAGTTGCGATGCTTCACTTAATAACTGGTTTTGCTGTATTTCATCAAGTAGTTGATTAGTTTGTATTTTTAAAAAAGGCATAACAACATCGTTTAGTGACTATGCATTTTAGTTGCAAAATTCCTTAACCGCTGTTTCAGCTTTTTTGATATTAGCCTGGCGATCTTCTGCGCTCATAGTTTTAACCTGGCCATCTTTGCCCTTAAATCGTTTATGGACTGTATAAAGATCCAGAGCTTTTTTAGCTGATTGGCAGTTTTTTTCTTTCATGGCCTCACGACGAGCAATGTCTTTTTCCGAGTACCCTGTTTCTTCGGGTTTCTGGTTATTTTTAGCAGAACCTGCGTTGTTTGCCGATTCGTCTTCTACATTTTCTGAAGAATCCCCCCTGGATTGTGGTAAGCCTTTAATACGTTGGTATGGCCGGCCATCTTCAGGTGGATGCTGTGAATAAACCACATTGCCATTGTCGTCTATCCATGTGTAGGGTGTAGCCGCCTGTAGGGCGGTTATTCCCAACGATAAAAATAAGATTGATGTTATAAATATACGCATTTTAATAACCACGTTTCTATTGTTTTGATTATCTTAAGAATTTAAGAGTATTGCAGGGACTTTCCCCTTTGTAAATCAGGTTATCAGGGGTTGGTTCACAGATTTTGAGCTTTTTCCTACTAAATTAAGGGGTTATCCCCATGAAAAGCGCAGATGAGTGGTGCATTTATAAGGACATACTGATTATAATACGCAGTTTCTCAGACCCTGTAATAATATAGGGTGGTGTTGAATATAGCCCGGTATTCGGGTTTTTTTATCCCTGTGTGAGGTTATTTAGACGTGAAACTCAGTGGCTCGGAAATCGTAGTCCAGTTCCTTAAAGATGAAGGTGTTGAATTTGTATTCGGCTACCCGGGTGGTGCCGTATTGCATATGTACGATGCCATTTTCCAGCAGGAAGAAGTTAAACATATTCTGGTGCGCCATGAGCAAGGGGCAACCCATGCGGCAGATGGTTATGCACGTTCTACCGGTAAACCTGGTGTGGTATTGGTAACTTCAGGTCCGGGAGCTACTAATGCAGTAACCGGTATTGCGACAGCACATCTGGATTCCATTCCCATGGTGGTGATTACTGGCCAGGTTGCTAGCCCATTTATTGGTAGTGATGCCTTCCAGGAAGTGGATGCGGTGGGTATTACACGCCCCTGTGTAAAACATAACTTCCTGGTTAAGGACGTTAAAGATTTGGCGATGACCCTGAAAAAAGCCTTCTATGTGGCAACCAGTGGTCGTCCTGGCCCGGTTGTGGTGGATATTCCCAAGGATGTGACTGATCCCAACATCAAGATTGATTACGAATATCCAAAAGAAGTGCAGATGCGTTCCTACAACCCTACGGTTAAGGGACACCCCGGTCAAATCAGCAAGGCGGTGGATCTAATTTTGTCTGCCAAGCGCCCTATGATTTATAGCGGTGGTGGCGTGGTATTGAGTAATGCTTCTGAAGAACTGGTTAAATTCACCAGGATTTTAGGTTATCCGATTACCCAGACTTTGATGGGTTTAGGTGCTTATCCTGCCAGTGATGAACAGTTTGTTGGCATGTTGGGTATGCACGGTACCTATGAAGCCAACATGGCCATGCATGACTGCGATGTGTTAATTGCGATTGGTGCACGTTTTGACGATCGTGTAACCGGTGAGTTGAAAAAATTCTGTCCACATGCACGAATTATTCATCTGGATATTGACCCGGCTTCCATCTCTAAGAACGTGAAAGTGGATGTGCCGATTGTGGGTGACATCAAACATGTTTTGTCTGATCTGAACAAGGCATTAAAGGTTGATAAGCAAAAACCGGACAGCAAGGCTTTGAAAGCCTGGTGGAAACAAATTGATGAATGGCGTAGTAAGGACTGCTATCGCTATGATCGCAACAGTGCCTTGATCAAGCCACAGTTTGTTATCGAGAAGCTGCATGAAGTTACGCATGGTGATGCCATTGTGACCTCGGATGTAGGTCAACATCAGATGTTTGCCGCGCAATTTTACAGTTTTGAAAAACCACGTCGCTGGATTAATTCCGGTGGTCTGGGCACCATGGGCTTTGGTTTGCCTGCGGCTATTGGTGCGCAATTGGGTAACCCGGACGCTACGGTAGCTTGTGTTACTGGTGAAGCCAGTATTCAGATGTGTATTCAGGAATTATCGACTGCCTTGCAGTACATGACACCGATTAAAGTGGTTAACCTGAATAACCGTTATATGGGCATGGTACGTCAGTGGCAGGAATTCTTTTATGAAAGCCGCTATTCACACTCTTATGTTGATGCGTTACCTGATTTGGTGAAGCTGGCAGAAGCCTATGGTCATGTCGGTATGTGTATTGATAAACCAGAAGATGTGGAAGGGGCATTGAAAGAAGCCTTTGCCATGAAAGACAGATTAGTCTTTATGGATTTCATTACTGACCAGAAAGAAAATGTTTACCCGATGATTGCGGCGGGTAAAGGCCATAATGAAATGCATGAAAGAGAGTTAGCCTGATGCGACACATAATTTCACTATTAATGGAAAATGAATCAGGTGCCTTGTCACGTGTGGCAGGTCTGTTTTCAGCTCGTGGATACAATATTGAGTCACTGACGGTTGCACCAACTGAAGACTCATCATTGTCACGTATGACATTGGTGACGATTGGTTCAGAAAACGTTGTTGAACAAATCATCAAGCAGTTAAACAAGCTGATTGATGTAGTGAAACTGGATGATATTACCAATGGCAGCCATATTGAACGTGAGCTGATGTTGATTAAGGTACGTGCGATGACCAGTAATCAACGTGATGAAATGAAACGTATGGCAGATGTATTCCGTGGTCGTATCCTCGATGTAACAGAAGAGACCTATACCATCGAATTAACCGGTACGGGTGACAAGCTGGATGCATTTATCAGTGCGATTGAAAGCGCTGACATTATTGAAACAGTACGTTCCGGTGCAACCGGTATCGCACGTGGTTCAAAATCATTACACGTTTAATTATTTAACAGTTTTAGAATTTAAGTAAAGGTAGGGTATTCAATGAATATTTATTACGATAAAGATTGTGATCTTTCTGTTATCAAAGGTTTGAACGTAGCTATTCTTGGTTATGGTTCTCAAGGTCATGCGCATGCTAACAACCTGAAAGATTCAGGTGTTAACGTAATCGTTGGTTTACGTGAAGGTTCAGCTTCGGCGGCCAAAGCAGAAAAATCCGGCTTAACGGTTAAGAATGTCCCTGAAGCGGTTGCGGGTGCTGACTTGGTAATGGTGTTAACACCAGATGAATTTCAGTCTCAACTTTATAAATCAGAAATTGAGCCTAATCTGAAAAAAAGTGCCGTTCTGGCATTTGCTCATGGTTTTGCGATTCATTACAACCAGGTTGTTCCACGTGGTGACCTGGACGTTATCATGATTGCACCTAAAGCACCGGGTCATACCGTGCGTAATGAATTTGTTAACGGTGGCGGTATTCCTGATTTGATCGCTATATTCCAGGATGCATCAGGCAAAGCTAAAGATATTGCCCTGTCTTATGCTTCAGCGATTGGCGGTGGCCGTACTGGTATCATCGAAACGACTTTTAAAGATGAAACTGAGACCGATCTGTTTGGTGAGCAAGCTGTTTTATGTGGTGGTGCGGTTGAACTGGTTAAAGCCGGTTTTGAAACACTGACAGAAGCGGGTTATGCACCTGAAATGGCTTACTTCGAATGTCTGCATGAGCTGAAACTGATTGTTGACCTGATGTATGAAGGCGGTATTGCCAACATGAACTACTCCATCTCTAATAACGCAGAGTATGGTGAGTATGTAACAGGACCTAAAGTTATCAACGAAGAAAGTCGTTGGGCAATGCGTGAAGCGCTGCAAAATATTCAGAATGGTGAATATGCCAAGAAGTTTATTCTGGAAGGTATGAGTAACTATCCTGAAATGACAGCGCATCGTCGCAACAATGCAGCACACCCTATTGAACAAACGGGTGAAAAACTGCGTAGCATGATGCCCTGGATTACGGCGAATGCGTTAGTAGACAAAGACAAAAACTAAGAGTGTGACGAAGGGCCGGGTATATCCCGGCCTTTTTATTTATAACATAAACAATTATGGCTGTATCAACTCATACTTTAATTGCACCAGAAGGGTTGCCACTTATTGTGGGTGGCGCTGTTGTTGTTGGCGTGCTCAACCTTTCTTTTGGCATAATTGTGATGCCGTTATGGGTATTGGTTTTGTTGGGTATCTGGTTATATCGTGATCCTCTACGAAGCGTCCCAGCCTTACCGCTTGGTATTATCAGCCCAGTGGAAGGTAGAGTCATCGTTGCAGAGAAACATCCTGATCCTTATCTGGGTAGAGATGCGCAACTGATTCGTATTCATATGTCATTAACCTCTGTCTATTCAATTAGAAGTGTGGTTGAAGGCAAGATTATGCAGCAGTGGCTGGATCAGGAGTCAGAAGGTAAGCATGATGTTGCCCATGCACTGCATATTCAAACAGATGAAAAAGATGATGTGGTGGTGGTGTTAAGACCAGGCAGACTATTTAAACGCCTTAGTTGTAATGCCAACATTGGGGAACGCATTGGACAGGGAAGCCGCTGTGGAATTATTCCGTTTGGCTCAACAGTTGATGTTTATATACCAGAAGATTCACATTTGAACATCAAGATTGCGGATAAAGTTATCAGTGGTGAAACAGTTATAGCTGACTTGGCAGCGCATAGCAGCTAAGATTAATTATACTTTAGATTTATTGACTATTCGGGTTAAAACCATATGGTAGAAGAACGGGAGAAAGGACAGCGACGACGTGGTATTTATTTACTGCCGAACCTGTTTACAACGGCAGCCTTGTTTGCCGGATTCTATGCCATTGTTGCGGCAACCAAAGGGCAGTTTGAAACAGCGGCAATCGCTATTTATGTAGCCATGTTACTGGATGGGTTAGATGGCCGTGTGGCGCGCTTGACCAATACCCAGAGTGACTTTGGTGCCGAATATGACAGTTTGGCCGATATGATTTCCTTTGGCCTGGCACCGGCACTGGTAATGTATGAGTGGGTTTTGTCTGATATGGGCAAACTGGGATGGTTGGTGGCCTTTATTTATACCGCGGCTGCGGCACTGCGCCTGGCACGTTTTAATACACAGGTAGACACTGCCGATAAACGGTATTTCCAGGGACTGGCCAGTCCCGCGGCGGCGGCGATTGTTGCGGGTATGGTGTGGGTTGGTGATATTTACCTGCCTGAGGGGCCTGTCTTGCAATACAGCTCACTGGTAATGACCTTGCTTGCGGGTGTGTTAATGGTGAGCAATGTTCGTTACCACAGCTTCAAAGGGATTGATTTAAAGAACAAGGTGCCGTTTATGGCCATGCTAATTATTGTCCTGGTGTTTGTCCTGGTGACCTATGATCCTCCATCCGTATTGTTTAGTGTTTTCCTGATTTACGCCTTATCGGGCCCAGTAATGACGTTGATACAGTTACGACAACGCCGTGCTGAGCGTAAGACGCACAAAATACCGGTAGATGAGCCGGATTCGGACGATTAACTTGGCAAAACCCTCATCTCGAGTTATATTTAAGTGTAAATATTGAAGACGTAATTATTGATGAATAGACAGTCGCACAGTTCTCAAGCAGCATATCATGTCAACATGAGCTGTACTGCTGCGCGCCACGATCACCTTTTGACTCACCTTGCTCATCTCCTGGCTCTACGACTACTGCCCTAGGGCATTTATAATAGAGCGCGCTACAGCTGGAGCGCCAGACCATAGCCAGCAAATCAGATTATTTATAATCATTCAAAATTCAGGCCTGACCATGTCATAATTGGGTAGGTGAACGGAGTTAGATCATGAGCGACCGATTAATTATTTTTGATACCACCTTGCGTGACGGGGAGCAAAGCCCGGGCGCCTCCATGACCAAAGATGAAAAAGTCCGCATTGCCAAAGCGCTGGAGCGTATGCATGTGGATGTTATTGAAGCGGGTTTTCCCATTGCCAGTCAGGGTGACTTTGAGTCAGTGCAAGCAGTGGCGAAAACCATCAAAGACAGCACCGTCTGTGGTTTGGCGCGAGCACTGGATAAGGATATTGACCGAGCAGGTGAAGCCTTGAAAGGGGCAAACAGTGGTCGAATCCATACTTTTATTGCTACCTCACCGATTCATATGGAACAAAAGTTACGTATGAGTCCGGATCAGGTGGTAGAACAGGCCATCCATGCGGTAAAACGTGCTCGTAAATTTACAGATAATGTGGAATTTTCCGCCGAGGACGCGGGCCGTTCGGAACTGGATTTCCTTTGTCGTATTTTTGAAGCGGTGATTGCTGAGG
>Ga0224514_10000592_pt1 | contig 10257 bp, 7 predicted proteins | sample SF_May12_sed_USG_3_FD_169107 | JGI IMG/M metagenome (GOLD analysis project Ga0224514, IMG submission 169107) | Sediment microbial communities from San Francisco Bay, California, United States - SF_May12_sed_USGS_24 | ecosystem: Environmental > Aquatic > Marine > Sediment | place: USA: California...
TTCAAGCAAGCGAACATTTTGCAGTGGCGGATACTGAAAAAGATAACGCGCATGCAGGGTGTCGAAGCCCAGCAATCTGAGCCAGTCCTTCATCCGGTTCATACTGAGAAACTGGCAACCCCATGGCATCTGCCGGTGCTTGCGCGACAATGCGCGGCGTAGCCCCCACAGGCTGCGTGGATTGAAACCGATAATCACCAGGTGGCCGTCCGGGATCAGGCTGCGATCTGCTTCGCGCAATACCTGGTGTGGATCCCGGGTGATTTCCAGGGTATGTGGTAAAATGATGGCATCGATGGTATCGCTCATGATCGGCCACTGCTCGGTATGACCGCCGAGTCCCGCCTGTTGCTGCGCCAGGGGCTCGACGCTCTGAATGACATGGTGGGGAATACGGCTGTTTTCCAGGTGACAGCGTTCCCACGGCGGATCCAGCACCAGCAGGTGATAGCCAAACAGCGTGGGTAACTCGGATTCCAGCGCCAACAGCTCGTTGTGCGCCAGTAATTGCCCCAGCGGGCGCTGGTACCAGCTGCGCAGCGAGGCAGACCTGAGAGGCGCTGTAGATGGCTTGTTCATTACCTCTGAATAATAACGCATTCCGGCCATTCCCGTACTCCAAAAACCCTTTCCCTGAAAACATATTGACCCGCTCCGAAGGGGCTGTCAGGATATGGCCGCAGATTAGGGCTGTATGCAAGATGTGGCGCTGGTCACATACCTTTATATCAAGACCAACCGGGGCATCGCCGATATCAAAGCATGAAGATCCTGCGACTTGTATTATCCGTATTTCTCATCCAGCAGATCGCCGGATGCGCCTCACTCAACACCCCGACACAAAAAAGTGATTCAAGTGATAGTGATTTTGCAACCATCACTGAACTTGATTCGCACAAACCTACCGCCAGTGGCGGACAGTATCATCACTCAACCACCCTGGCTGATAGCAGCACACCGGATTTCTGGACAGAGCTCCGCCAGGGCTTTCGCCTGAGTGGCACACAGCAACCAGCGGTTCGCAAGCACGCCAACGAATACGGCAGAAGTGCACGACAGGTTGAAAGAACATTCAAACGCGGCGATCCCTACCTTGCCTATATATACGAGGAAGTAAAAAAGCGCGGCTTCCCGAGTGAACTGGTGCTGCTACCGTTCGTGGAAAGCGGCTACGACCCCTTTGCCTATTCACATGGCCGGGCTGCCGGCATGTGGCAATTCATACCAGGTACCGGCAAGATGTACGGTCTCAAGCAGGACTGGTGGTATGACGGTCGCCGCGATGTGCTCGAATCAACGCAGGCCGCACTCAACTATCTCGACTATTTACAGCAACGCTTTGACGGCGACTGGCTACTGGCCATTGCTGCCTACAATTCGGGCAGCGGCACTGTCAGCAAGGCCATCAAGCGTAACCGCAAGGCCGGCAAACCGATTGACTTCTGGCACCTGGCCCTGCCGAAAGAAACATCGGCCTATGTTCCAAAGCTGCTCGCTATCAGTGACGTCGTCAGGCATGCCGAAAAATACGGTGTGGTCCTCGCGCCCGTTGATAGCGCCCCTGCTTTTGCCGTTGTCGACACCCGCGGACAGCTGGACATAGCCGTAGCAGCGGAACTCGCAGCGATAGACACAGAGCAGCTGTACCTGTTAAACCCCGGTTTCAACCGCTGGTCGACTCATCCGGACGGACCGCATCAACTGGCCATCCCTCTGGCCCAGGCAGCGGTGTTTGAGGAAAACCTCACAGCACTGCCGGACGAGCAACGCGTCAAGTGGGTACGGCACAAAATTAAAAATGGAGAGACCCTCTCGGGTATTGCCAAACGCTACAACACCACCGTCAGTGTGTTGCGAAATACCAATGTTTTAAAGAGCTCGAATATTCGTAGCGGGCAACACTTGCTGGTACCCGTCGCTGCACAGGATGCCTCACGCTACACGGCGCTGGCGAAACACCTGCAACCGGCCGCCAGCAACTCAAGCGGCAAGCTGACGTACAAGGTACGCCAGGGGGACAGCCTCTGGAATATTGCCCGGCAATACGATGTCACCGTAAGCCAGGTAACGCGCTGGAACCGGCTCGATAACGGGAAACTGATCCGGCCTGGACAACAGTTGGTAATCTGGCAGAAAGGCAAGATACACGCCGATGGCAAACGCATCCGCAAGGTCAACTACACGGTACGCAACGGTGACTCACTCTACCGGATCGCACAGAAATTCAGTGTCAGCATTACTGACTTGCGACGCTGGAACAATCTCACCAAGGGAAAATATCTGCAACCCGGCCAGCATTTAAAACTGTACGTGGACGTAACCCGACTGCCCTCAGACGTTCACAGCTAGCTATAACATCAATCGTCCGGCAGATTTCGAACCAGCTCCGGGCAATACTGTTCCATCAATTTCCTTGAACCCGCACCGCAACTGATAATACTGCGCATGGCATCCTGCACCGGGATCGACACCGGATGCACATACTTTCCTCGCAGATGATAGATCAGGCCCGACGTCGGATTCGGCCCGGTCGGCACAAATACCGTATAGCTGCCGTCGTCGTGGGTATCGGTAATAAAACAGGTTGCCATGGTGGAATTACAAAAAATCTGCGCCAGCGCTACCGATGAAAAGGGCGAATCCTTGCGGCTGCCAAACAGCTGCAGTACGGTTTCCTTGATCATCGAATAGCCCGGGGCCAACCGCAGTATGCGGGTCTCAACCTGGTTGTAGAAGAATCCGCCCAACCGGGTACGGACCAGCACACCGACAAAGAAACAGGCCGCAACAATCAGAATAATAACGAATGTTTCCGCTATAAATTCATTGGTTTGCGTGTCCTTTATAACAATTCTTGTAAGTGGCTGGATCCAGCTGGCGATCAGATCAAAGATCCATACCGATACCGATACCAGTATCGCAACAGGCAGGATCACAACCAGGCCACCCAGTAGCGAGGTTTTCAGGAAATGTTTGAGCTTATCCATGTAATCTGTACTCCTGTGAAAAAAGTACCGGCGGGAGTGCCCTGCAGCCGCGAATTAATACTGAACAATTTGTGACTGCAGGCCGCCCCACCATTAAAACCCGCAAGCTGCCGGCATCAGCCCTCCGGACGCATATGCGGAAACAGCAGCACATCACGAATCGACGGCGAATCCGTGAACAACATCACCAACCGGTCGATACCAATACCCTCACCCGCCGTGGGTGGCATGCCATGTTCCAGCGCACGGATATAGTCATCATCATAGTGCATTGCTTCCAGATCACCAGCGTCCTTGTCTGCCACCTGCTGGCGGAAACGTTCCGCCTGGTCTTCGGCATCATTCAGCTCGGAGAAACCGTTGGCGATTTCGCGCCCACCGACAAAGAATTCAAAACGATCGGTAATAAACGGATTGTCATCGTTCCTTCGTGCCAGCGGTGACACTTCGGTAGGATATGCAGTAATAAAGGTAGGATCCTGCAGCCGGCCTTCTACCGTCTTTTCAAAAATCTCGATCTGTACCTTACCCAGTCCATAACTGTCTTTCAGTGGAATCTTGAGGTTCGCTGCCACCGCCCTTGCCCGCTCAGGGTCATCAACATCTTCGGGTATCAGTTCGGGATTAAAATGCAAAATGGAATCCCGCACGCTGATGCGGTGAAACGGTTTATCAAAGTCGTAGTGACTGCCCTGATATTCAACAAGGGCACTGCCGAGCAAGTCCTGCGCCATATTGCGCAACAGGTCTTCCGTCAGATCCATTAAATCGTTGAAGTCGGCGTACGACTGGTAAAACTCCAGCATGGTAAACTCGGGATTGTGCCGCGTCGACAAGCCTTCATTGCGGAAGTTGCGGTTAATCTCGTAGACGCGCTCATAACCGCCTACCACCAACCGCTTTAAATACAGCTCAGGGGCGACTCGCAGAAACAGGTCCATGTCGAGTGCATTATGAAAGGTTGAGAAAGGCCGCGCCGTCGCGCCACCCGGAATCGCCTGCATCATAGGGGTTTCCACTTCAAGGAAATCCTTGCCGTTCAGATAATCGCGAATAAACTGCACAATGCGACTGCGCATACGAAAGGTATTGCGCGACACTTCATTCATAATGAGGTCAACATAACGTTGCCGGTAACGGGTTTCCTGGTCCGCAAGACCATGAAACTTCTCTGGCAGTGGCCGCAATGATTTTGTCAGCATGCGGATAGCGTCTGCGCGCACGGACAGCTCACCGGTCCTGGTTTTGAACAGCACGCCTTCAGCACCAATGATATCGCCGACGTCCCAGGTCTTGAAGTTCTGATAGAGGCCTTCAGCTAGTGAATCACGTTGCAGAAATATCTGGATACGGCCGGACATGTCCTGCAACTGTATAAAACTTGCCTTGCCCATCACCCGCTTGGCCATCAGCCGTCCGGCCACATTGACGCGCACCGGCTCAGCCTCCAGCAACTCATTGTCCTTATCGTCATACTCGGCATGCAATTCACCGGCAACCGCGTTGCGGCGGAAATCATTCGGAAAGGCATTGCCATCCTTGCGGATCGCATCGAGTTTGCTGCGCCGCTGGGCGATGAGCGAGTTTTCGTCCTGGTCTGTCATAGTTTGTCTGATATGTAGGGTTTAAAAATACACGTCATTAATAGATTATCACCGAAAAATAACGCGGATAACTGCTTAAATACTCTGCCCTCGCCCTCTCCCGGAGGGCGGCGGGATAAATATGGCAATCACGAAAAGGGCACATCTATAAACCACTCTTCAGACTCGCCTCAATAAACTGGTCCAGGTCACCATCCAGTACCGCCTGGGTATTACCCACCTCGACATTGGTGCGCAGGTCCTTGATACGCGACTGGTCCAGCACATAGGACCGGATCTGGCTGCCCCATCCTATATCTGACTTGGTTTCCTCAAGTGCCTGCTGATCAACGCTGCGCTTTTGCATCTCCAGCTCATACAGCTTCGACTTCAGCTGCTTCATGGCGGTTGCCTTGTTCTTGTGTTGCGAGCGGTCGTTCTGGCACTGCACCACGGTACCACTCGGCTCATGTGTGATACGCACCGCCGACTCTGTGCGGTTAACATGCTGTCCACCGGCACCACTGGCACGGTACACATCAATGCGGAGATCGGCAGGGTTGATGTCAATGTCAATATCGTCATCAATTTCCGGTGAAACAAATACCGCGGCAAATGACGTATGGCGGCGGTTACCGGAATCAAAGGGAGATTTTCTAACCAGCCGGTGCACACCGATCTCAGTACGCAACCAGCCGAACGCATAATCGCCGTCTACCTTCACGGTCGCACTCTTGATACCTGCCACATCACCGGCAGACACCTCGATTAATTCTGTCTTGAAGTCATGACGCTCGGCCCAGCGCAGATACATGCGCAGCAGCATTTCCGCCCAGTCCTGTGCCTCGGTACCACCGGAGCCGGACTGGATGTCGACAAAGGCACTGTTGGCGTCCATCTCGCCGGAGAACATGCGACGGAATTCCAGCCTGGCGATATCTTCTTCAAGCGCATGCACATCCGCTTCTACCGCATCGAGCGTTTCCTGGTCGTTTTCCTCGGCAGCAAACTCCAGCAACTCACTCGCGTCCTGCAGTGATTGAGACATGCTGTTGAGTGTCACCACCACCTCTTCAAGCCGCACCCGTTCCTTACCCAGTTCCTGGGCACGTTCAGGATTATTCCAGACGTCCGGGTCTTCCAGCTCGCGAGTGACCTCGGTCAGCCGTTCATTCTTGCTATCGAGGTCAAAGATACCCCCTGAGAGACGCTGCTCTCCCGTCGAGGTCTTTAATCTGGTTGCGTATCGAGGTCAGGTCAGACATAGATAAGATGCTATTCGTAAAGGAAATTTAAAGCGCGTCATGATACTACTGTTGCTCCGGGGAGACTACTGCGGGCAACCCTGTTAAGCGCCGGGCGAAAGCGGCCAGCATTGGCCCCGTTTGCGACCCATTGCTGCACCCCGGAATAAAGTCAAAATTCAGGTATATCTCATATACTTCTGTTTATACGTATATTTAACGCCATATATCAGTCCGCTTGGCGGCGAGCTTCCATGTGCTCAACAATCAACTGCGGGGTGACAATACCACGATATTCATTCACATCGAGCCGGTAGGCCATGTGCACCCGCTGACTACCCCGCGGTAGTACCTCGGTGTTAAAGGCGATGCCGTCGATCTGGCAATGACCGCGCTCGGGACTCAGGGTCATTTTCAGGTGCCGCTGCCCCACCACGCGATGGCTGATGACATTAAAGTCACCTTCAAACACCGGCGCCGGAAAACCCTGGCCCCAGGGACTGGCGTCTCGCAACAGCTGCGCAGTTTCCAGTGACAGCTCCTGTTCAGCGAGTTCACCATCCGAGTAAATGACGCCATTGAGATCATCACGGGAAAGCTGCCGTGATACTTCTTCATCAAACGCGCTGGCAAATGCCGGGTAATGTGCTTCCGGCAGACTCAGACCCGCCGCCATCGCATGGCCGCCAAACTTTGCAATCAGGTCAGGGTGTCGCGCTGCAACCGCATCCAGCGCATCACGAATATGCAAGCCACTAACCGAACGTGCCGAACCTTTTATCTCGCCGTCACCACTGCGTGCAAAGGCAATCACCGGCCGATGAAAACGTTCCTTGATGCGTGCGGCAAGAATACCGATGACGCCCTGATGCCAGCCTGGATCAAACAGGCACAGACCAACCGGCAGCTGTTTATCATCAAGCTTAAGATTCTCGATAGCTTCCAGGGCACGGCTTTGCATATCGGATTCAATATCCTTGCGTTCACGATTCAATGCATCCAGCCGTGCAGCCATTGCCGATGCCGCCTTCGCGTCATCGGCAAGCAGGCATTCAATACCCAGCGACATATCATCAAGACGACCAGCCGCGTTCAGGCGCGGACCAACCGTAAAACCAAGATCGGTTGACACCAGCCGCGACAGGCTGCGCCCAGCAACTTCCAGCAAGGCACGAATCCCCGGCACACAGCGACCGGCACGCATCCGCTGTACGCCCTGCTGCACCAGGATGCGGTTATTGCGATCCAGCGGCACCACGTCGGCCACTGTACCGAGCGCGACCAGGTCGAGATACTGTGCAAGATTCGGTTCCGCTATTGCTTCGTTTCGAAACCAGCCCTTGTCACGCAAGCGGGCCCGCAATGCCAGCATCACGTAAAATGCCACACCGACGCCGGCAAGGTTTTTGCTGGGAAAGCCGTCACCGATGTTATTGGGATTGACAATGGCCGCAGCTGCCGGCAATTGCTTGCCGGGCAGGTGATGATCGGTGATCAATACCTTGATGCCCTGCTGACTGGCCGCCGCCACACCTTCAATACTGGAGATACCGTTATCCACAGTCATAATCAGGTCTGGCTGCAATTCAGCTGCCACATTGACTATCTCCGGCGTCAGGCCATAACCGTATTCAAACCGGTTCGGCACCAGGTAATGAATTTCCGTAGCTCCCATGGCACGCAAGGCACGCATGCACAGGGCGCAACTGGTGGCCCCGTCAGCATCAAAGTCTCCAACTACCACGATGCGCTGGTGTCCGCTGACAGCCGCCTCCAGCAAATCAACCGCGCCTGTCAGCCCACCGAGTTCTGCCGGTGGTATCAGACGTTCCAGTGAATAGTCCAGGTCATCGGCGCTCTCGACCGCGCGCGCAGCATAGACCCGGCGCAGTACCGGGTGCAGATCGACGGGAAACTGTTCTGTGGACGAACAACTGCGTCGTACAATGGTTTTACTCATGGCTGCACACATCCTCGAAAAAACGCTTGCGCTGCCAGAAAACACGCTGCTGTTTTCTGTTTGTCAAATAACCGTAACCATTGCAGGGACGTATCTCCAGCGAGTCAAGCGCAGCGCTCCTGACTGCCGCCAGTAACGGCGTAAACCAGTGCCGTTCCAGTTGTAGCAATGCATCAACCCAGTTCTCTATATCGCCGTATTGCGCCGGACCTTCAAGCACGTCGTTTACTACCAGTGTCTCGCCATCACCCGGGGCGGCCAGTAATTCGTCCGCGTTCACAGGTAAATCCATACGGCTGACACCCGCCTGCTGTGTCAGGCCCATTGCCAGCGGATGGTCAGTCGCTACCTGTACAGCACTGCTGTGCACACGGGTCGGCAGTTTGCCACCACCCCAGAACCACACACTGTTAATAACCGGTTCGCCGCGCTGCTCGCGCGCTGCGTTTACCGGGTGCGCATGAAACAGCATCTGAACCTCGTTCAGTGTCGCGTGCCAGTTTGCCGCCGCTTCTCCCTGCGGCAGACAGGAATCGATCGACTGTCCGATAACATTGCCAATGGCTTGCGTGGTAATTTCCGGGTCAGAAAGCATCGACAGGTACCAGCGTTGTGGCCGTGGTGCCTGCAGCCGCCAGCCACGTTCGGCATAAAAGCCGTTAAAGGCCGCCACCAGTTCATCGGCCTCATCCTGTGTCAGCGTAAAACTGCGACTGTCAAACAGGCGCAAGCTGCTCTGGTCTGCCCGCAGATGCACCGGGTCCACCCGCATCAGGTAATCACCGGAAGCAATACCCGTGTCTGATAAACAGCTCAGTGCTGCAACCGGCAAGTCATTCGGACTCCGGTACTGCAGGCCAAAGCAAGCCGCCAGCGTGCTACTAAAATCGTTACCCGCCGCGGTAGTTGCTGTGCAACGTGACAGCAGCCGGTCAAGCGCGACCGGTCGCGGCTCAAGGTAAGCTGAAACAGGCGGATCGGAAACCGGGCCACACAATCCAGGCAGTACCAGTGTCAGGTGTCGACCACGAGAAGACAAGGCCGTCAAGCCTGTCAGGACATATTACTCAGAATGGCATCCTTGACCGCACCGAGTTCGGCATCGACAGTCAGCATCGGATCATCGCTGCATTGCGCAATTGCAGTATCCGGGTCTTTCAGGCCATGGCCTGTAAGCGTGCAGACAACGCGACTGCCTTCCGGAATCTTTCCGGAACGGATATCCCGCAAGGCACCGGCAACCGAAGTGGCAGAAGCCGGCTCACAAAAAATACCTTCGCTTGAAGTCAGTAATTTTTGCGCAGCCAGAATTTCCTCGTCGGTGCATTCATCAAACCAGCCGCCGGATTCATCCTTGACCTTCCAGGCATAGTCCCAGGACTGCGGGTGTCCGATACGGATAGCGGTCGCAACGGTTTCCGGATGATCAACCATTGCACCACGCATGAAGGGCGCGGAACCGGCTGCCTGGTAACCCACCATCACCGGACGTTTATCGGTGACGGCCTTGCCGCTGTATTTGCAACTGCCTGCGCAGAAAGCACAGGCCGAAGTCACGCAGACACCGTCATGCTGCGCATATTCGCTGTACCCAATCCAGTGTGCCGTGATGTTGCCGGCATTACCGACCGGCAGACAATGGAAGTCCGGTGCGCAGCCCAGCTCATCCACAATTTCAAAGGCAGCACTCTTCTGCCCCTGCAGCCGGTACGGGTTGATGGAATTGACAATAGTGACCGGTGCATGGTCGGCCACTTCCTTGACCAGCGCCATACCGGCATCGAAGTTACCGCGAATCTGGATAACCACAGCGCCGTGAATCATCGCCTGTGCCAGCTTGCCGAGCGCAATCTTGCCTTCAGGAATCAGGACAAAAGCGGTAATGCCGGCACGCGCCGCGTAAGCGGCAGCGGCAGCCGAGGTGTTTCCCGTCGAGGCACAGATAATCGCCCGGCTGCCCTCTTCAACCGCTCGGGTAACCGCCATGGTCATACCACGGTCCTTGAAGGAGCCAGTGGGGTTCAGGCCCTCGTACTTGATATAGAGTTCAACATCCTTGCCAGTTGCAGCCGGTATATTTTCCAGCCGAATAAGTGGCGTATTGCCTTCACCCAGGCTGATGATACGGGTATCAGCGGTAACCGGCATACGGTCACGGTAATGTTCAATCAGGCCGGTGTAATGTGTTGCGGTAGACATGCGCTTAATCCTTCGTAGTAAAAAATATTTTTCTTCAGCCTTTGCGCCCTCTCCCTCCGGGAGAGGTGATGCATTGGTCAGGCATTTGAAGCATCTGCATTAATCGCAGTTCAAATGCTCCAGCCGGATGCGCATGATATCACCATGGATACTCTCCAGCGCCTCGATCTGCTCAATCGCGTCGTTCATCTGCCGTTCCTGCACCACGTGGGTCAACAGGATAATGGAGGCCTGATCAACGCCGGCCGGCGGCTCTTTCTGCAGTATCGCCTCGATACTGATAC
>Ga0224514_10000595_pt1 | contig 10239 bp, 7 predicted proteins | sample SF_May12_sed_USG_3_FD_169107 | JGI IMG/M metagenome (GOLD analysis project Ga0224514, IMG submission 169107) | Sediment microbial communities from San Francisco Bay, California, United States - SF_May12_sed_USGS_24 | ecosystem: Environmental > Aquatic > Marine > Sediment | place: USA: California...
AACGGTAATCAATTGCCACCGAACGCTCAAGGCAACATCGCCATCAAGCTGCCGCTACCTCCCAGTTGTCTGACCACCATCTGGGGTGATATGTCACGCTTCAAACGCAGCTATCTGGAAACCTACCCGGGTTATTACGTCAGTGGTGATGGTGGTTATATCGATGACGATGGCTATCTGTTTGTGATGGGTCGGGTGGATGATGTTATCAATGTAGCCGGACATCGACTCTCAACCGGCGAAATGGAAGAAATTGTCGGCAAACATCCAGCTGTTGCCGAATGCGCGGTCATTGGTCAAAATGATGAACTCAAGGGCCAGGTTCCACTTGGGTTTGTGGTATTGAAAAGTGGCGTCAATGAATCCGAAGACAAACTGATACAGGAATTTGTGAATCTAGTGCGGCATGATATTGGCGCAGTAGCCTGTTTCAAGCAAGCCTACATTGTGCCGCGTTTACCCAAGACCCGTTCCGGCAAGACGTTACGTAAGACCATACGCCAAATCGTGAATCACGAAGCGTACACCGTGCCTTCCACCATTGATGATCCGGGATCACTCAGTGAAATTGAAACCCTTATGAAGGAAGACTAAAAATCATGAATGTCAGTGAAGCCTTAAGTACCCGTAAATCTACACGCGCTTTTCTACCCAAATCAGTAGATAAGGCCATTATTGATCAAATCCTTTCAGCCGCCCGACATGCCCCATCTGGCACTAATACCCAGCCCTGGCAAGTCGCTGTCGTCACGGGCGAGAAAAAACAACAATTGTGTCAGGAACTGGAAACCGCCTTTCGTAACAAGGTGGAAAGGAAAATGGATTATCACTACTACCCGGAAGAATGGGTCGATCCTTACAAATCCCGGCGCAAGGCCTGCGGCTTACAAATGTATTCCACTTTGAGTATCACGCGGGAAGATAAGCAAAGACAGCTTGACCAATGGGCGGCCAATTATCGCGCGTTTGATGCGCCGGTGATGTTGCTGTTCTTTATGGACGGCATCATGGAAACCGGTTCCTTCCTCGACTACGGGTTGTTTCTGCAATCGGTGATGTTGATGGCAGTAGAAGAAGGACTGGCTACCTGTCCCCAGGCTGCACTGGGCGAATTCCCTGCTATTGTAAAATCCAGTCTCGGTTATCCGGAAGACAGCATTCTGCTTTGCGGCATGTCTTTAGGCTATGAAGACAAAGAGGCACTGGTTAACAGCTATCGTACCCCCCGCGAGGAAGTCGACACCTTTACCCGCTATTTTGACTGACTCAAACGCATCTTGTTCTGGTAACCGCTAAAGGATCGATGCAAACGACAGCGCAACACACGGACCTGGGGCATGGTATCAGCCTGATTGATGCGGAATACCTGTATCCCGGTGTGGTCGCTGTGTACTTACTGCAACAGAATGATCAGCTTGCCATTATCGAAACGGGAACGGCAAATTCCGCCGCCAACATTCTCGCTGTCATCGAAAGTCAGGGCTTCAGCACAGATAACATTGCCTACATCATTCCCACGCATGTACATCTGGATCACGCAGGCGGTGCGGGAGAACTGATGCAGCACTGTCAGAATGCGCAACTCGTGATCCATCCTTACGGGGCACGTCATATGATCGATCCGAGCAAACTCATTGCGGGAACGATCGCGGTTTATGGTGAGAAAAAATTCAAGCAGCTCTATGGTGAACTGAAACCGATCGATGAACAGCGTGTGATTGAAGCCCCGGATAACTTTGAACTTGCCCTCGGTGATCGTCGTTTACTGTTTCTCGATACACCTGGTCATGCCCGGCATCATTTTTGTGTTTATGATGAAGGCAGTCAGGGGATCTTCACTGGTGATACTTTTGGACTGTCTTACCAGAAATTATCGACTGCTAACGGGCCGTTCATTTTTCCGACGACCACCCCGATTCAATTTGATCCCCCTGCCCTGTTACAAAGCATTGACCGCTTGATGAGTTTAAGACCAAAGCAAATGTATCTGACCCATTTCGGCGATATCGAACCGACAGACGCTGTGGTTAGCCAACTTAAAAAACGGGTGCAAGATTTCACTGAAATTGCACTGGCTGAGAAACATAGCAATGGCAATCGCCTGCAGAATATCGAAGAGCGCTTAAAGGATTACTTGCTAGATGAACTGGCGGCCATGCAATGCCACCAGCCTGCTGAATTTTGTGAGAAGTTCTTGCACAACGATATCAGCCTGAATGCCCAGGGGCTCGAGATTTGGTTGGAAAGAACTACCTGAGAAACTGCTGAGTCAGGCAAGGAAAAATGGAGGCTGGGCCCGGAGTCGAACCGAGGTACACGGCTTTGCAGTGCGGCCTGTTCTACCCGAGCATCCCCCGAAATGCCGTGAGACACCGTAATTTGCGGATGGTACACGGCTAGAAATGGCGTTTCCAGTCATTTCAGGGCATTTAATTGCATCTCCGGGATACTCAATGGGATACTCGATGGGATACCCGGTAAAGCGGAATGTAGTTAATTTATGACCAATCTGGATGGGCTGACGCCCCACGAAATTTACAACAAGACCCTCGATTCCGTCCGTGAGCAGTTTCGAGTCGCTGGCGCCAATTTCTCCACCGGAAACATGGGCTCATGGCTGCAGGAAGTGGAGCATATACTGAATCGGGCTAAGGCAGATTTGGCTGAAAAATGACAACAAAAATAACGGCCGCTATCGGCGAGAAGCGGTCATTCAACGCCAGCTTAAGTGGTGGCCGGCGCAACCGGATGTCCCAGCGAGTAGCGCGAGAGACTTGCACGCATTGTTATGCGTGATGCTAATCATGTGGCGTCTTCGCGCTAGTGCCAATTTTCCTAGAGAGGGCCTCTAGAGCTTCCTTTCTCCTGGCTTGCAGTGGACTTACAAGTGAACGAAGAACTTCATATTCTGGCCTTACCCTTTCCGCTTGTTCATCCAGGAGAACGCCTAGTTCTTGACAACTCTGGAGCGACTGTTGGTCAAAAGTTAAAAGCATTTGATGTATGAGGTTGTTTCGTTCTTCAACGATGCGCGCAAGAGCCGCTCTTCGCTGCTCAATGTAAGCCTCGTCAGCCTCAAGCTGGAACGAAAATTTGACCCAAGTTTCTTCACTCTCTGCCGCGCTTTCGTCTGAGTTGCCGTCCTCGGAATAAACGGTGGCGAAAAAACCTTTCACCAAGTTGCCCATGGTTTAACGAGAGACAGCCTCAACGGCTTTTTCGTGTTCCACCTTCAAAGTACTCGCTGTTCCTTGAAGCCCGGAGCGCGAAATTATGAACTTGAGCATTGCTTCCATTCGTTGGAAATGGAGCACGTTTTTGCCGATTTTCCGCAGTGTGTCGTTGATTTCAGATTCAAGCTCAAGCGAATTCATCGGTGGCACCTTCTCGCCTTTGAAGCCAGGAGGCGCCAATAGTGCCGGGCGTACCCTGCTGGTGAAGATACAGGCCTTCTTGGCAGATGGCACACGCTCGTATCTGACTTCAATACGACACTGAAGGTGTAACTGCTAACTAGCGGTATGCCAAGCGGAGATCCCCTGGAAATCAAATCCTCAAGTGCGGCCGACAATGGCAATATCTTTCGCCTGTCCGATGATCTCTACATCTTTAATCTCAATACAAAATCACTGTCACAGGCGCCTATCGACTGTTCGTCGATCTGCACGATGGCAGCGTACCCAGATTCATCGATATCGCGTTGAAATGATCAAGAGAGTCAGGATTTCTGCTTCTCGATGACTGGATGATCATTCTCATCGAAGTGAAGAAAGATCTCACGGCTAGCCCTGAGTTGGTCCACGGTCGCAGGTTCACATCCTATGGTCGCAGCCACATCCTGGTTGGAAACTAATTTAGGGCCGGCGCTACGGCGGTTGCGCTTTCCATAACGTAGTAGATTCCAGAGGACCCATAGTGTTAGCAATAGCCACATAACAAAAATCGCAATACTGTAATCAACCAGGTGCGAGGCAAAGGTTCGGTACCCCCCCATCGCAATCATTCGATCGACAAACAGATAAATCCCTCCCATCCAGAGCAACAGGCTGATGAGCGGGGTAATTAAATAGACCCACAAACCCCAAAATACAATCGTGATTAGCAGTTCAGCCATTTTACGAGAATACTTTATCGCGATATTTTCACGGAAATAGTGCCGATGCTCTTTATCCCTCCGCGCCTCTATCCGTATAAACCAGTCCTCTAGTTGGCGAGTTGGACTTTTCCAAACGGCGTGGTGGGTTTTACCCAGTTTATATATGCCTACAGGTACTGCGACTATGGTTGTCACTGCATTGATTATCCAGTATATGGCTGGATACCAAATCGCCCAAAACAAGTAACGTAGTAATCCTCGCTGCTCATACTGGCTGTCAATCACCAGGGCTATTGTAAATTGCACCAAACAAGTAACAGCCAGAACTACCCCAGTCCAACCCGGGATTAGCGTTGCCACTGTCATTGACTCAGGCCATATACCAGTTGGTAAATAATTCGTTCCAGCCCAGCACAGTACGGTGAAGGCAAAAGCGTAACACCAAGCTACCCCGATCCAATATTCGATATAGACCGACCACATACGACGATTTGTTATGGTCTTCATATCCTTTGCAAACTTGATCGATGCCTCAAAACCACCACGCGCCCAGCGTAAGCGTTGGCGCCAAAGATTTCTTATGGTTTCAGGAACAAGAATCCAGGTTATTGCACGCGGCTCATAACGAATGTCCCAACGATTTAACTGTAGCTTCCAGCTGATATCGATATCTTCGGTTACTGTCTCCGGTGACCAGTAACCGACCTGGTGTAAGGCTGTGCTACGGAAACAGGCATTGACACCGGAGACTGTAAAAATCCGTCCAATACTGCGTTGCGTGCGTTTAACCATACCGATGATGGCCGAAAACTCACCTATCTGGATACGCGCCAGCAGGCTGCCTCGATTGAAAACCCTTGGATTACCTGTGACTGCCCCCACTCGTGGACCTTCGATGAAATGTTTGATCATCCAAAAAAGTGCATTTTTATCCAGCAGTGCATCAGCATCAATGCACATGAGAAACTCAGCGGAGGTTGACACTGCCCCTGCGCGAAGGGCCATCGCTTTGCCAATGTTATCCGTCAATGTAACAATTCTCAGGCAGTCAATGGATTTGCTGAGTTCTTGCAGGATCTCACCAGTTCGATCCGTGCTGCCATCATTGATAGCAACGATCTCAAAGTTGGGATAATTGTTATCTGAAAGCCGTTCGATGGCGTCTCGGATACAAATCTCCTCATTATGGCACGGCACTAGAATTGCGACCCGTGGATGCGAAGCAAGCTCTGGATGTTGTTGTATATTACGTTCACGCCGTGCAAAAAATGTCAGCGAGCCCATCATCCAAAATATCGCCATAAACAAGGGATAGAAAAAAACAAAAAGAAAAACAAAATCCATTTTATTTTATTCTTTTTACCACCGTGTAGCCGGATATTTCGGTAACAACTTTCATGATATCCGGCATATTTTCAAGATAGTTATCGTTATCGTAACCAAAGTTCGCGACTCCCTCATGTCGCAATATTTGCATGGAGCGAATCAACTGTTTGTCCGTTGTTCCGGAGATTCGTTTTAGAAGAAAAAAAGCATTATTGGTTTTGTTCAGGGAATCACGCACTTGTTTTCTGAGTTTGTTTCGGTCCAGGTTCGCATTCAGTTCGACCAGGAAAAAGTCAATATTATTGTGTTCGGTTGGCTCAGCCATACTCCCGAATTCTATTGTTGGTCTGTAGTAGGCGAACAATGCTTTTACAGCATCGATCTCGCTCGTCGGAGCTGGTTCAGTCATAATGATGCCGCTAAACCAGTTGAGCCGCACCATATCTCTGTATACAGTTTGCCAATCGCCTGTCGGCAAGCGCCGCGGGATCTTTAGATAAATATGGGTGATTCCATTTCGGGTTTGTATTTGGCGCAATACACGATTCAACATATTTCTCCGAACTGGAATCTGTTCGTTATAGAAATAAGCGGTTTTCAGATCGCGTGAAAACGGAGACACAATTATTGCATTCACCCTCAGGAGCTCCAGGCGATTGAGCAGAGCCGACAATAGGTTTTCCTGTTCGGCCTCTGATTTATCTCCGAATACGTCCATATCCACTCCAACAAACCGGATTTGTTCAGTTCGGTAACGTTTGGTGGAAAGAACAGCAGCCAAATCTGACAGCGCACGGTATTTTCTAAAAGTTGTTCTATTGATTCGCGGCAACATCGCCAGCGTGGTTGGCCCTTCATCCAAAGTAAAGTGATATTTTAAATTGAGTTTTTCGGCTTCTTCTACAAGCACCTGATCGTATTGTCCATAGGGCCAGGCGATTCCCCTTACTTGATGTTTTAGCTCCATGGTGAGGCGCCGCGAGGAACGCATAAGATCGGTACGGATCCGGCGTCTAAATGCTTCCTCCGATTCATATTGACCTGTATTTACATCGTATTTGCGTGTTATCCCAGCAGGGGCTTCATTGCCCTGGGAATTGGAAGGAATATTGTGGTGTAAATCATGTGTATGGGTTATAACCTCAACCAAAGGCGAACGCGCAACTTTACGCACTTGATCCCAGGTCATCAATCTACCCATATATTTTTTAGGAATTCTCTGACCGTCCAGCCATCCCGTCACGACACTCAATATAGATGGGTACCCATAATTTTTTAATATCGGGATTGCATACTCGTAATAGCTCTTCAGGCCATCATCAAAAGTTAATAGCACTGCCTTCTCGGGTAGTACAGCACGGCCGTTACGAACATCCTCCAGAAACCGCAGACTGATTGGTTGATAGCCCTGTTTTTTCAGGTATTGCATGTGCTGTTTAAAATCCTTTTTTGTAATGGCGAAGTCATCGCCATTTCTTTTCTCCACAATGTCATGATACGCGAGCGTAGTGAGCTCGGCGCCGTACACAGGCATTGCTTGTAGCAACAAAAAGATCAAACACAGAATCCAATTCGGCACAACTAAAACCTCTTCTTGTAATTGAGTCCAAAATGGCCAACGATCTCAGGTTCTCCGTCGTAGATATTCCTGTTTACGCCGATGCTGAACACCAGGGCTTGCGTCTCATCAAAATCGTAATCCTGTTCGTACCGTATGCCCCAGGTACCGTGTGTACCGTATCCCTCCTGGGTATAGGCACCAGCCATCAGATAGAGATGATCGACATGACGCAAAAATCTGGATTCGAATACGAAATCTGTCTTGTGAACAAGGCCGACACTACGATCGCGTTTTGGATTGTAATAAGGCGCGTCGTCACGGGTATTACTTGATTGATACCACTCCAGAAACAGGCGCTGCTCGCGATGCGGCAGCATCTCGTAAGCAAAACCTGCAGTAGTGAAAAAACTTGTACGCAGGTTATCATCAGAAAAATCATATTGGCTGGTTACAAGTCTCCAGTGCCAGACATAATCGGTACTATCGTAAACCGCACTTCCATACCATCCATTAGCATCAATGTCATTTGCCCGCGCCCGCAACGGGACGTCTTCTGCAAACGTGGTATAACCGGCCGCAAACTTCCAGGTGTCATACGGCTGATATTGCAATTCAGTATCGCTGCCTCCCTGATTGCTCTTCTGTATGTCCGTCGAGAATGCCTGCGCAATGCTGAGTTGTTCGTTGAAGTGGTAACGTATTCCGATACCCAGGCGATTGAGTTCACCAGCTTCATATTCACTCTCAGAGGATCGTGATATCAGATAACGTGCATACAACCGTGTTCGTTCAGCGATCTTTGTACTTGCCTGCAACTCAGTCAACCATTCGTATAGACCTCCCTCAGACGGCTCCAAACTGAACCTAACACCGATGACCGGGTAGCCGGCATCAGTTCTTTTATCGATTCTGTACGCAATCATGGCTTTGGCCAACGCATGCTCTAGCCCCTTGTGTTCGGGATATTGTTCCAGTCCGGAACGAATGAGTGAGATCGCTTCCAATGGGCGATTCGTCGCCAAAAGGCAATCGCTAACGGGAATGATAAAATAGGGTTCGAAAGCAGGTTGACCGCTTAACTTATGGAATCGCCGCACGGCGTCCTCGCAGTCGCCTTTCCATATAGTGATCAGAATGGCATCCCGCTGCAGGGGATAGTCATCAGGATAACGTAGTAGCAAGGAGTCGAGGATATTCAGGCCCTCATCATAATTCCCGGCACGTGCCAACGCGATAGCTTGAGCATGCTTAACTCTAACCAGTGCCTGTTGCAGGTCCGGGTGTTGCGGGTAACGCTCAAGCCCTGATTGGATGAGCTCAATCGCCTCTTGAAACTGCGATTGTTTTATCTGGCAATGGCTTAGTTGCACAATAAAATAAGGTTCCAACCGTTCTTTTTGCTGAATCCCTTCAAACCGCTGCAAAGCTTCCTCACAATCACCTTTCCAAATGGTAATCAGAATGAAATCACGCTGCAGGGGGTAGTCGTCGGGAAAGCGTTCAAGCAATGGCCGTAATATATTTAATGCTTCTTCGTATTGACCACGGCGGGCAAGTTCAACGGCACGTGTGTGATCGGCGTAAGTGCTTTCAATTCCGGAGCCCGCAACCACACCCAAAGCCCAGCTGTCTCGTGTCTTGGCATGCTGAATCGCGGCGTCCACATCGTATGCTAATGGTGGAGGATCAATCGTCAGCACCTGACCCGGATAAATCAGGTCGGGATCCCTAATTTGGTCGCTGTTGGCCGTGTAAATCACTGGCCACTGATACGGGTCGGCATAAACACTCGGCTTACCTGAAATGTTCCACAGGTTATCACCCTTCAAAACCTCATAATTCCCAGCACGCGCCAACTCGACGGCTTGAGTATGCTTAACCCTAACCAGCGCCTGTTGTAGGTCCGTGTGTTCCGGGTAACGCTTAAGTCCTGATTGGATGAGCTCAATCGCCTCTTGAAACTGCGATTTTATTAATAGGCAATGGCTTACTTGCACAATAAAATAGGGTTCCAACCTGCGTTCCTGTCGAATGCGTCCAAAACGCTGCAATGCACCCTCACAATCACCTTTCCAGATGGTAATCAGAATGAAATCACGCTGCAGGGGATAGTTGTCAGGAAAGCGTTCAAGCAACGGTCGCAATACATTTAATCCCTCTTCGTGTTGACCACGGCGGGCAAGTTCAACGGCACGCGTATGTTCTGCGTAGGTGCTTTCGATCCCGGAACCCGCAACCTCACCCATACACACGTTCACGCAAATGGTAGACACTAATATGGTGGAAGCCGCCATGAACCGCATCTGTAATCGCACTCTATGTATCCCAAATACGGCCTTCTTTGTGTGGCCGCACAAAATAACACATGATCCATGCCTGCCGATGTTGCGTATCAGCCGATCAACAGGGATTTGGTGTGCCTAATTTGAATTCCCGGACGTGTCATGAACCCCTCGCCTATAGGCAATCTGCGTGGGGGCGTCCAGCCTCGTTTGATATGCCTAGCGATAAACACGGGATTTGTCGCCAGCACAAATCCTACGTTAATGCATTAGCAGATGTGTGTGAAGTGCGGAAGACAAAAATTCACGTGGAGTTAACGTGACAGAAATAAAAAAGGCCTGCATTTCTGCAAGCCTTTGTTTTTCCATGTGGAATATGGCGTCCCCAAGGGGATTCGAATATCACGCTAGTGGGCTGTGGGTGCCGTTTTACGTTGCCTGCGACAAAGAAAACAATCATTCATCCCATAAATAAAATATATCCTGCTAAATGTCCGCTTTCGGCAATTAGTGGACCTTTACTTCTGCAAGAAAACAAGAACTCCGCCGATGGGGTTACAGGATACTGGGCGTTCAAGGATGCGAATTTGCTCGAGAACGATCTAAAACAGAACTTTTACAAAAAAGAATCCAATCACAATAGCCAGAGCCCACGGGATTGTGACGATCAGTAATTCGACAAGAATGTAATGTAAATGACTTTTCATGTCGCCCCAAAAACCCCCTGTCCTAGGCCCGTTTGCGCCGACGCACAAAGCCAAGAGCAGCAAGACCAATCGCCATCTGGAAAATTTAAAATTCCGCCGAAGCGAGGTTAGATAGTTTTGTAGTCGATAGATTTACTCCCTGTCATCACGGCTTCAACAAAATCTATAGCGCCACTTTTCTTAAGATACGGTCCGCTTTCGCCTTCACGTGTGAGGACATACCAGCCTTCTCCCATGACATAGAAGTAGCGGTCATCGCTAACACGC
>Ga0224514_10000596_pt1 | contig 10234 bp, 8 predicted proteins | sample SF_May12_sed_USG_3_FD_169107 | JGI IMG/M metagenome (GOLD analysis project Ga0224514, IMG submission 169107) | Sediment microbial communities from San Francisco Bay, California, United States - SF_May12_sed_USGS_24 | ecosystem: Environmental > Aquatic > Marine > Sediment | place: USA: California...
CACGCCTGAAACGGCTTATTTTGTGTCCATAGGCCACAAGATAAGCCGTTTCAGGCGTGAGGATCTGCGTCGGGTCTTCGCCGATTTGACGAAATGCCTCATACAGTTGGTCTAGATCATTCATAGTGGCACGTTTTCCCATCGCAGCGCTCACAACGGCGCGCCTTGTAATTGGCGATGACCTTTTCGGGTTGGTCGTGACAGACGATATGTCCGCCGCAAAGTTGGGAGGCGGTGTCGGCAAGCCCGGCCATATCCTCGCGATGGGTGATCAACAACACCGCGCTGCCTGCCTTTTTCATTGCCTGAATCACATCTGTGATCTCGTCCAGTGACAGCAGGTCAATGCCGGCGGCCGGCTCATCGAGGATAGCCAGCTTCGGCTGCATGGCCAGTACCGCCGCTAGCTCGATACGCTTTCGTTCGCCGCCGCTCAGGGTCTTATCCACTGATCGTTTAAGATACGCCTTAGGCTCCAACCCCACTTGCTTGAGACACTTCTCCGCTTTTACCTTACCGCCACTGAGAGTTAGATAGTCTGATACGCTCAGACCTTCAAAACGTGCCGGTTCTTGCCACGCCATAGTAATGCCGCGCCGGGCTCGTTCGTACATCGGAAGTTCAAGCAGAGATTTGTCTTCGAACAGCATTGCCCCGGATTGTGGTTGATAGCCCTCGCGCCCCATGATCAAAAAGGCCAAGGTGGACTTGCCCGCACCGTTGGTCCCCAGCAGGGTGTGTATCTCGCCCTGATTCACCATAAGATCCAGGCCGTTCAGGATCATATGGCTTCCCAAGCGCAATGTTATCTTTTTTAATTGTAGCAACGGTGCCATGTTTATATCGCTGTCGTGCATACTGAATAGAGGTTCTAGTCAAAACTCGAAATGAACATGCTTATATGAGATTAAAGCCTATATTATGTTTATACGTACACTTTTTCTTCTGTACAAGAGAGATTGCAGATAATAGCAAACAAGATGTAGATTTATAGTAAGTAGTATCTTTGGTCATTGGAGCTTAAGCTGGTACATGTAACAGGGAGCTTTTTGTGGAAGATATTTCCAATTACATATGGAATATCAAGTATCGCGATAAATCAGATGCGACGCTTGAGGATACCTGGCGGCGCATTGCCCGCGCACTCTGTGCAGTTGAACCCGTGAATAAAGCACACTGGGAGGCGCAATTTTACCAGGCACTGTCAGGGTTCCAGTTTCTGCCGGGAGGGCGAATCCAGGCGGGCGCAGGAATACAACGTAATGTAACGCTGTTTAATTGCTTCGTTATGGGTGTGATTGACGATTCCATGGAAGGGATCTTCAATGCCCTTAAGGAAGGTGCCCTGACCATGCAGCAAGGTGGAGGAATTGGCTACGATTTCTCAAGTTTAAGACCACGTGGCACTAAAGCCAAACACACAGGTACGATTGCATCTGGTCCTATTTCATTTATGCATGTCTGGGATGCGATGTGCGATACACTCCTCTCAACAGGTTCGCGGCGTGGTGCGATGATGGCGACCCTAAGGTGTGACCATCCCGATATTGAGGAATTCATTGCTGTAAAACAGCAAGCTGGTGTGCTTCGCCATTTCAATCTGTCTATACAGGTCACCGATGAATTCATGGCAGCTGTGCGTGATGATACAGACTGGCCGTTGGTCTTTCCTGCACAAGGCATTTCATCGCATTCCAACACATTATATCGAGAATGGCCCGGCTATCAGGAAAAGATACCATGCCGGATAGTAAAGCATGGGCAAGCTCGTTCCCTGTGGCAAAAGATATTGCGTGCAAGCTATGACTACGCAGAGCCTGGCGTGTTGTTCATCGATCGTATCAACGACCTGAATAATTTATGGTATAACGAGCGCATCAGTGCAACGAATCCCTGTGGCGAAATTCCTCTGCCACCCTATGGGACTTGCGACCTGGGTTCAATCAACCTCGTCAAGTTTGTGCGCAAGCCCTTTACCGATTCCGCATCACTGGATTTTGACGGGTTATCATCCATTGTTCGTACAGCAACCCGTATGCTTGACAACGTTATAGATGCCTCTCACTTTCCGCTAACAATTCATAAAACAATGGCCCAAGGCAGTCGGCGCATCGGTCTTGGTATCACCGGACTTGCAGATACCTTTGTCATGTTAGGGATCAAGTACGGTAGCCCACAATCTCTGGAGTTGGCCAGCAGGATCATGCAACTGATTTGTCATACTGCCTATTACACCTCGACTGAGCTTGCCAAAGAAAAGGGTTCCTTTCCTTTTTATGACAAGAAGAAATATCTGCAAGGCAAGTTTATCCGGGGCCTTCCTGAGGAATTACAATCCGGGATCGCACGTTGGGGTTTACGCAACAGCCACCTGATTGCTATTGCACCTACCGGGACCATTAGCATGCTCGCGAACAATGTCTCCAGCGGACTCGAGCCCATTTTTGCAGTCCGCTATCGTAGAACAGTCTTGAACACGGAAGGTGCGGCGAGTCAGTTCGAGTTGACCAACTATGCAGTGCGAAAGTGGCGGCTGTTAACGGGCCGCAGTAGTAATGTACCGGAGGCCCTGATTTGTGCGGAAGACATTCCACCACGTGTACATCTTGAAATGCAGGCTGCACTCCAGCCCTATGTGGACAACGCTATTTCCAAGACCATCAACATACCAGAACAACACCCCTTCAAAGAGTTTGAACGCCTTTATGACCTGGCATACGAAATGGGGTTAAAGGGCTTTACAACATTTCGGCCCAATCCTGTACGTGGTGCAGTCCTGGAACACGCTGAAGGTGGCATGAATGCTCCACACTGTTGCACGATTGAACGGGAAGCCGATTAAGGAGATCAAATCGCGGGACACAGCAGGCTTTTAATGTTAGTGAGAAAGCGGACGTTCAACGTTGGATGGGCATGGCACTAATATTGATAACGAGATCTGTTTACGGTAACTTGTATTTAAAACAAAGATTTATAAAACATTATTAGGAATCAATACTGGTGAATGCCGCCATTGGGTAACGAACGTCTGCTTTTTGCCGATAGCGGACACTCAGAGTAAAAAATTGGCTAAAATTAAAAGATTGACCGGATACCATCAATGGGTTTTATTAACCGTAATTAAAAAGGAGTAATGACAATGAAATTATTACAATTCGTTATAGCAACCATCGGGATGCTAGCAGCTTTAACGGTTAGCAACATTCAAGCCGCAGAGTTCGCACCTTACGGTACTGCTAAGGTTGACATGCATAAATACCCAGTAATTAATGCCGTTTTTGATGTTAATTATGAAGATCCGAACAAGCTCAATATCCTAAATGTTTTCGTAAATAAAACATCAGCTGCATTGAAAGGTAAAATGGTAGTAGTAACACATGGCCCTGAATTGCGTGTATTTGCAAAGGAGAACTACGAAAAGTATCAGGGGATCGTTGATAAGATGGCCGACCTGGCTGATAAGGGTGTTAAATTCCACATGTGCAATAATGCCATGCGTGCCGCCGGCTTTAAGCCAGAAGATATGCATGGGTTTATCACCGTTGTTCCTGCTGGATTCCCAGAAATCGCTTATCTTCAATTAAAAGGTTATAAATATATTAATCCTCTTCCATACTCCGTGAAAGACGTACGATATATTGAACATCCAGAGCTAAAAAATAAGAAATAGTACTTTTTTAAAAAAGACGGCACTCCTGTATCGGAGTGCCATCATCAGGTTCAACATATCAAAAACAATGAATTGAATGTCCGCTTTTGGCCGATAGCGGACATTTCATACGTGCTAATAGATATAAATTGCCCATTTTTTTGAACAAGGAGGCCATTAAATGATCGAAGAGCAAGATTTAAAATTATTACTTAAAGCACTGTCGTTTGCTGCTCACAAGCATAAAGACCAACGCCGCAAGGATGTGGATGCGTCACCTTACATTAATCATCCTATCAGTCTTGCATCCATTTTATGTAATGAGGCGCACATCACGGATATTGATGTCATTTGTGGTGCGCTACTTCACGATACGGTCGAAGATACGGATACGACCTTTGAGGAACTGGATACTGAGTTTGGTTCTACCATTAAAGATATTGTCGCGGATGTCACCGATGACAAGACCTTGAGTAAGGCTGAACGTAAGCAACAACAAATTGAACACGCCACCCATGCCAGTGGCAAAGCCAAGCTGGTGAAGCTCGCCGATAAAATCACGAACTTAAGGGATGTCGCCCATAACCCGCCACCGGATTGGTCGTTGGCACGGCGCAAGGAATATTTTAACTGGGCGAAACAAGTGATTGACCAGGTCAGGGGAACACATTCGACATTGGAAACCTTGTTTGATGAGGCGCATGCGCTTAAGCCTTAAACAAAAGTTTAACGGACATTCGTCGAAATTGAGAAAAAGTGTTTTTGCTTGTATTTTATGAATGACTCCTATCGACCCAAAGCGGACATTCATTTTGTAAAATATTGTTTAAAAAATCCTAGGTGTTTAATCAAAATCACAGATTGTGTGCTTCTGCCCTGAATGAACGCCTGGAAATCTGCTGGCTGAACAAAGAGTCACTCCTGTTTAGATTCATGGGAGTTTGAAGCAGGGGGCGGATACCGTACCACCAGAACGTCACAGGACAATTCCCGGAGCGCGTGCTCGGCAGTGCTGCCAAGCAGGAGGTGCCTCAGATCCGCATGGCTGTGAACACCGACTAATGTGAGGTCAGTTTTCTGCTGCTCCGCCACCATTCGGATGACGGCAGGGGGATAACCAAACTTAACGATGCGCTCTACACGTTGGGTACCAAAATCAAATTCAGCAAGGAACTGATCGAGTTGCACCTTTGCTTGTTCTTCCAGATTCTCCATATACTGTTCTGCTGTGGAGGCGGAGATAGCGGCCTCTTCTTCGGTCGGATACTGATAAGCGTGCAGAATATGGAGTTCTGAATCATCGGGTGCCAGAGACTGGGCAAATGCCAGCGTTTGGCGGGACATCTCAGATAAATCCACTGTAATCAGGATGCGCGCATAGTCGTCTTCCGGCGGGTTCCTGACCACCAGCACGGAGCGATCGCTATCGCGGACCACTTTCTCCACTGTTGTACCAAGAAATACGTCCTGAATGAAATGTTTTCCGTGGGCACCCAGTACTATGAGGTCCGCTTGGTCATCGCGAGCCTGATGTATGATGTTGACAAAATCTATACCCTGCTCGACATGTACGCTGTAGTTGAAGACGTGTTTGGCTGCAAGTGTGTTTGCCTGCTCTCGAAGTGTCGCCTCGGCATCTTTCAATAGCCTATCTGCTGCTTCGAGGGTTCCTTTTTGTATCAGTTCAAGTATGTTCTGATGGAGAATTTCATCGTCGATCACATGGAACAACAAAAGCTGCGCCTTATGCTGTTCCGCCAGCAAAGCTCCCCGGTGGACGGCATAAGCCGCATGCTCAGATAGGTCGCTTGTGACCAGTAGTCGCTTTATCATTATAGTTTTCATAGCATGTCACTGATTGATCTAGGAATATTTTAGCACCAGTATACTCTAACCACGGTTTAAGGGAATATTGCTTGGATGCCTTGGCAGACCCGTTTTATGGCTCCTTAGCAGCCAATAATCCCAAAAGATATAGAGTTCCTCAAATTGGGTTGGCGGCCTTGATTCATCCGCTTTCCTTAGAGGACGGGCTTGTTACGATGGACATTCCGTTGCTGTTTGTTTTAAGTTTCATCGTTTTGGTGTTCTTACTGCGGCGCAAAGGCCTGCAGAAATACGAGGCAGTTCTGCTGATCTTGTTTTATGGCATCTATATTAGCTCCAAGTTCCTGGGTTATTAGATCATCCTGTCGAGACGACATTGAAGCAAGGTTATTACAATTGTATGGCCAAATACTAATTAGGCATAACAATGCCGTAAACGTGGACGTATTTTCCATTCATAACGCTCACTACAAATGCGCCAGTTACGAGTAGCTTTGAATGTCCGCTTTTTGCCGATAGCTGACATCTAATGATTAAGAAATCCCATTTCTTATCTTTGATAAATTCTCATTACACCACATTTCAATCGCCTCGCGCGCTTCTCGCGGTTTTTCAGTTAGCAGCCAGTGATTAGCATTGATGGTTACCGTCTTCACGTTCGGCATACGATTTATAATTGCCTGATTCTTTTTCGGGTCGCTAACAGTGGCGCCGGCGGATAAAAGTACTAATACCGGTTGCGTAATATTCTCCAATGGCGGTAGTTCGCGTGTGACTTCGTAGGCGTCTTGCATGTAGTTAACAACCGGAATGAACTCGAGATCGACAAACGGATTGGTGTAGAGCTGACCAATTTCAATATCAGGATTGTTGTCCAGAATTTCGCGTGTATTTTCATCTAGCTCACGTAAATCTCTGTGAGGAAATGACTTTCTGCCAATGCCAATTTTGTAAAGTGCCCATAAAACGCGAATGGCTAGCCAGACCAAGAGTTTCAATCGTTTTGTTTTTAACAGTCGGCCACCGAGGTTCTCTGGAAAAATCGGGTCAATCATGATGATTCCGGCAACTTCTTCAGGGTAGGCCGCATGGAAATGCATACCGACCTGTGCCCCAAGGCTGTGACCCAGAATAACGGCCTTGTCGTAGCCTTCTGCCTTCATCACTGCTGCAAGATCATCACGCCAGACGTCCATACCAATTCTACCGTGGTACATAGAACTCCCGTGACCACGCAGGTCAATTCGTAGCAAATCCCACTGTTGGTTTAGACTGGTGTGATCAACGAACTCGGACCAGCGCGTCAGGTTGCTAGCCAGCCCATGAATCATGACTAAAAGAGGTTGCCGTTCGCTATTACGAATAATTCGGTAGCCAATGGTCGCGCCGTCGGGTCGTGTTATTGTTCGACTGAGTTCCATTATCAGCGGTAGACTTGTTATTGAAGGTAAAGCGTAAAAAAGTGGTCATTTATAATACCAGCTTCTGATGATTTTTTTGGGTTTTTTTATATAATCTTGTATTGTTATTGTCAGTAATACCTTGGTGTTCACGAAGGTTTCAATGTCTTTGTTTACGTACAAGGAAAACCTTTTTAAAGAATCATAATTATAATCAATATGTGATATGGCAATAGCGGTACACACTCCATTATTTCTTGTGCTGGATCAGGGTGGTCACGCTAGTCGTGCCATGGTATTTAATGCACAGGGTGACAAATTAGCTGAAGCCAGTTTAGCTGTTCATACTTACCGACAAGCGGACCGTGTTGAACTGGATGCCAGTGAACTTGTTGAAAGTTTAAAAACGGTCGCATTACAAGTTTATGATCAACTGGGTGATGATCAACGTTACCTGGTTGCCGCCGGCCTTGCGACGCAACGTTCTAACATGCTGTGTTGGCGACATAGTAATCATGAACCGTTATCACCAGTATTGAGTTGGCAGGATAGGCGTGCAGAAGATAAGTTAAAGGAACTTGATCATCAGTTAATTCAACATAAAACAGGCTTGTTTGCCAATGCCCATTACGGTGCAAGCAAGATGGCCTGGTGCCTGGAAAATATTGATAAGGTAAAACTGGCCGCTTCGCAGAATGATCTTTGTATTGGGCCCATGGCTAGTTACCTGGCAAGTCGTCTGACCGGCGCTAAAGAAATCGCTGATCCTGTTAATGCGTCACGGACTTTATTATGGAATATTCATGATAAGGATTGGGATGATGAATTGTGTCAGTTGTTCGGGGTCGATAAATCATTCCTTCCACCTTGTGTATCTTCTGATCATGGTTTTGGAGTGTTGTCATTACATGACCATAGGCTGCCGCTCAGTATTGTGACAGGTGATTTGTCGGCTGCTGCATTTGTTAACGGTAAGCCACTTGAAGATACAGCGTATATTACATTAGGCACGGGTGCTTTTGTTCAACGTATTACTCACAAACTATATTCACATCCTGTCTTGCTCGATGGCATGCTCTGGCAATCAAAAAGTGCACAATTAATTAGCCTGGAAGGCACCGTTAATGGTGCAGGCAGTGCCATCAGCTGGCTGGCAGTGCAACACGGTGTAGATGAAAGTTATATTATCAGTCATCTGGATCAATGGTGTGATGAGGTGCAAGAGCCACCCTTGTTTTTAAATGCCGTATCAGGGATCGGTTCTCCCTTATGGTGCGGCCATGAAACATCCCGGTTTGATCAAGATGCGACCCTGTCCGAGCAAGCGGTGGCGGTACTGGATAGCATTCTTTTTTTATTAATGCTTAATATGCAGGTGATGGAAGAGGTGTTACCCAAACCACGTTGCATTAATGTGAGCGGGGGGTTGGCCAGCATCGATGGGCTTTGCCAAAAACTGGCTGATTTAAGTGCGCTGCCGGTACAGCGTAATGATGAAACGGAAGGAACCGCACGCGGTTTGGCTTACCTGTTATCCAGTCTCGGTAGTGAATGGCCAGCACGTTACACTGTATTTGAACCCGCAACAAACACACCGTTAGCGAAACAATTTACAAACTGGCTACACTTTATTCGTAACAATGTCAGCGATCGCTGTCTATACTTTAAATAAATACAACAACAATGGGTGATGGCTATGTCACGGTTGGTCGCACATCGTGGTCAGAAATCAAGTTTTCCGGAAAACACACTTGAATCTATTCAGCAAGCTATTGCCTGTGGGGCAACCGCCGTGGAGTTTGATGTGCAGATGACGGTCGATCATGTGCCGGTGGTTTGTCATGATATGTCGTTATTAAAAACAGCCGGCGTTGATATCAATATTGCAGAGATGAATTACGCGGATTTAAAAGAGGTCAGTGTGGGTGAGCCCTCACGATTTACGGACAAATATCAGTCTGTCACACTACCTTCCCTGCAAAATATGGTTGCAGTACTTAAGGCAACACCGCACGTTAGGGTGTTTGTCGAGTTAAAAGACGAGAGTATTGCGGTATTTGGTATTGCGCGTTTTCTTAAACAGGTGATTACTCAACTTGAACCGATACAGGATCAGTGTGTGGTAATTGCCGATGATCTACAGGCCTTAATCACGTTAAAAAAGCAGGCGTCTATCCCCATCGGCTGGATCATCCATCGCTGGGCTGACACTGATCTAAAAAAGGCGAAACAATGTGACGTGGATTATCTGATCATTAATTACAAATATTGTAATGAACAAGTTCATGATTTTACCGCAGATAATTGGGATTGGGTGATGTATGAGACCTGTGATCCTGACAAGGCAGCTGCCTTGTTTAAACAAGGTATACGCTTTGTTGAAACGGATGATATTTGTTCCATGTTAAAGCAGTTGCCAGAGTATAAATAGAAATAATTGGGGTCAGAGCACAGTTGTGTCTAACTATAAGAACTCGAAAATATTAGCGTTAATTGTTCTCTGAGCCCCATTAATTGAAAATGTGGCTTTAAATTCAAAGAAGAAAAATACCACAAACCGGGTAAGTGCCCGCGTTATCACGAGACCTGGATTCAGGAGTCATTGCTTGAAGTGAAAGAAAGTCAATGACGCATCAAGTCCAAGGAATGATACGGACACCTTAGACGTGTTCTAAAAAATAAACGGCGTTTGAGCATAATTATTTGATCTCATCATTTCTCATACATCGTCTTCTGCTGTGCCTATACTTAAAATAACCACTGAAATCATTAACCGCATTTACTGCGGGTCAACAAGGACAAGGATGTACGCCATGAAAATCACTAGCAATAAACTCTCCCTGATCATTGTGTTGTTATTCTCGATGAGTGCATCGGTGCTGTGGGCGCAGGAGGCCGGTGACACGGTCATCATGCGTGGTATCGTCGATGATGACTTGTATGTTGCCGGGAGAATGGTTGATATCCAGGCGGAGGTGAAAGGCGATGTGGTTGCGGCGGGTCAAGATGTCAGCATCGATCAGTCGGTACAAGGTGATGTCCTCGCCGCCGGTGAAACCGTGGATATCCGCGCTAAGGTCGCAGATGATGTGCGTTTGGCAGGCCGGCAGGTAACGATTACCGGTGCGGTGGATGGCCACATTGTCGCGGCTGGCGAAACCATTCGCTTACGTTCCAGCTCTACAATTGGCGGCTGGGCCTGGTTGGCCGGGCAGCACATCGATGTGGCGGGTAACATCGGTCGCGAGTTAAAAGCAGTTGGCGAGCACATTACGGTAGGCGGCGAGTTAGGAGGCGATGTCGTGCTGATCGCAGACAACATAAAGATCCTGCCGGGGGCGCATATTCGCGACCGATG
>Ga0224514_10000597_pt1 | contig 10234 bp, 12 predicted proteins | sample SF_May12_sed_USG_3_FD_169107 | JGI IMG/M metagenome (GOLD analysis project Ga0224514, IMG submission 169107) | Sediment microbial communities from San Francisco Bay, California, United States - SF_May12_sed_USGS_24 | ecosystem: Environmental > Aquatic > Marine > Sediment | place: USA...
ATACAGTGGCAACACTCCTTGCAGCAGATGAAATCTGGATTGATACATCACCAGACTCTGAAATAGAGCCATTGTCAACCATGCGCGAATATATGATTTCTGCAGGTGGAAACGTTATACTGACGCTGGATGCACAGGTTGACACGGGCGAAATTGATTTTGTTTGTTTCTGGATTCCAATTTCTTCCGATGGAAACGTGATACCGGCATAGGTGATTTATGAGTTACAGGCCAAATCACATATTGACAGCGAAACTCCCCGCTAGAGCAGAATTACCAGATAACTCCTTGGGTGAGAGAATAGTTAGACAAGGTGAAATATGGTCTGGTGAGGTGCCGATAGTCAAAGGTGTTGGAACACATGCGATAAACGTTTTCAAGGTTACTGGTACAATATTGGTAATAAGCCAAATTGCGATCATAACCGATATTACGAATTTAACAAACTGCACAAACGTGTATGCAAGCCTGTACGATGGAACATTATCGAAAAATTTAACAGCGGATGGAGCAGTGTTAACAGCTGCAAATGTTGGTGATACATTTTTCAAGGACAAAGACGAGACACAGATATACACCCTGTTAAGTGCCGCAACCTGTGAAACCTATGAGCCTAGTAACTTCAAGGAAGGCAAACCATTTTACGTGTTGCAAAAAAGTGGAGTAGACACATTTATTAGATTTCATTTGGCAACAACATCAGGTGTTGATTTTAAAATGTGGTTAGAATTTGAATATGTCACTATTAACGGTAGTAAGCTGGAGTTAGCATAATGGGTCACATTGCAGGAAAAGAAACAGCCAATGACATGGTTCACCTCCTGGAAGAACATGCGCATTCAAGGCAGAAAACCTATCCGACTGGCGCGCCTAGTATAACGTTGACATCATCCGGTGTTGCCTGGACGCATGGAGCTATAGTTGAGATAGTTCCTGCCGGTGTTATACCTGATGATTTTGATGTTCATTGGTTGCTGATTTCTGGCCTTTCTGCAAACGGAGAATATGAGGTGAAGTTGTATAAGGGTGCACCTGGGTCTGAAGAAGAAATATCAGAGGTTGCAGCAATTAGAAATGCAGTTCAATCGCAAGAGGGAAGTAAACCAGTGTTAACAAAATTGATTGAAAAAGGTACGCGCATAAGCGCCTCTCTTGCGTCTAGTAACGCTGCTGCTAATACTTGCGCTGTAAAGGTTTTTTATCATGAGTATTGAGAGATACCCTAGAATACTATCAGAGATCTGTAACCACCAATGGGCTATGACTGAGCTTGCCCTTACCGGCATGATAGATATTGTCCAAAATGTAAACGTCGATGCAGCCAGGGAATTATTCCATCTAGCTAGCGAAGATTACAAAGCAGAAGTTTTTGAAAACCTTCCCGGTGGTGAAGATGGAAACGACTATGGAAAAGTTGTTGACGGTGTTGGTGTTATCTCGATAGATGGACCCATAGTCCCGCGTAGTAGATCTTTAACAAAAGTGTCCGGCATGAATTCGATTAGTTCACTGACTAAAGAATTCAAAAGTATGTCCGCCGATGAATCGGTCAAAGAGATCCTTCTGCTGGTTGACTCTCCAGGCGGCGCTGTCACTGGCGTTTCTGAATTTTCGCAACTGATAAAAGGAAGCAAGAAAAAGGTAACATCTTACGTGTACGGCATGGCTGCAAGCGCCGCATATTGGATCGCAAGTTCTGCTGACAAAATTATATCTAGCAATACCGGTCAAGTTGGGAGCATCGGAGTAATAGCAACGGTTAAGAAAAGTAAAGACGATAACAAAATTGAAATAGTTTCCAGCAACGCCAAAAACAAAAGCCCAGACGTTGAAACAGATGAAGGAAAAGAACAATACCTTCAGATGGTAAACGATTTGGAAAAGGTTTTCATCGGCACGGTTGCGGGTAATAGAGGAGTACAGATCGAAACAGTTAAAAAAGACTTTGGGCAAGGTGGAATACTAATTGCTGAAAACGCGCTAGAGGCTGGAATGATTGACGGCATATCAACTCTGGATGATGTTTTGGACAATATGAAAACAGGTACACAAGGAAGTTTTGACTTTCAAATAAACGGTTGCGCGGCAACCGATAACCAAGCATTTGAAATCGATGCAACAAACAAACAAGGAGCAAAAAAAATGAACATCGATGAACTTAGAAGCAGTTCTCCTGAATTCGCTGCTGAGTATGAAAAGAGATTGCAAGAAGCAGTCGCGCTCGGCAAGAAGGATGGAGAAAAAGCAGTGATGGATCGCATCAAACTTGCTGTTAGTGTGTTGGATTCTGACTATCCGCAGACTATCAAAGGTTTCGCGATGGACGTCATCACCGGAAAAGAAGATCCGCTCTCCCTTAAAGGCGCAGTAACCGGTTACGATGCAATGAAAAGCAAGGAGCTTGCGGCGGCTGCAGTTGCTGACACTGATGCTGTTGGTGATACACCAGCGCAAAAAATTGCGGGCCCGTCTGCAGATGGTGTTGTACGAACTGAAGAAGATTTCAACGCATGTGTTGAATCTCTTAGAGCGAGGTAATTATGTCGGTACAGCAATACACGAATTACACGAATTTTCCTTTCGTCCTTTACGGCAACCCTGCTGTAAAAGAGGCGGAAACATTTGAACAGGATGCAGGCCGATCTGGTGCGCTGGCGAAATACACGCTGCTCGCCTATGATAGCGCTAACGCTAAGTGGCAAGTGTTCAAAGATGAAACCGCAACAGATGGTACTCAATATCCCAAGGGAATCCTGATGGCATCACTGACAGAAGCAGAAATTAAAGCTGGTGATGTTGATAACGTTCCCGTGTTGGTAGCTAATGCTCATTTCGACAAAAACCAATTGGTCATCGAAGCTACCAAAACGCTGGCAACGGTTATCAATGTGCCTGCTGGTGCCAACACAACCGTGGAAGATGAGTTGATCAAGATTGGTTTGGTTCCGGAAGATACGCGCGAAATCGACGCGTTTGCATAGGAGATAAAAAATGGTTGCTTATCAAACAAGTCCTTTATCGGTTGATTTATACAGCCGGGTTATGGCCAGTTCATTTGACGAGCTGGATTACGTTGGTGCACCGGTTGGATTCCAAGCGTTTTACGGACGTCCAGAAACCGGCTCACAGACTATCTATTCGCCAGATGCTGCCGAGGTTGACATCGATATCATCCGTGGAAACGGTGAGCGTTTAGCTCCATTGATTCCTCGAGGTATGTATGCGCGGCCAATTGGCGATCTGCAAGAGAATATGCAGACTCAACGGTTTACGAACAGGAACAGCGTTTATCCATTGATCGAGGAAGAGTCGGATCTAGGAGCTGGCCAGTTGCTCAACCGTACTGCAGGAGAAAACCCATACCAGGGTATGGCTCGAATGGATCGGCTTAGGAAGCTTGCTTTGCGCGCTCACAAAGAGCAAGTCAGGCGAACCCTCAGAACGTTTGAATATCTCGCTGCTCAATCGGTTATGACCGGAAAAATGGATGGCATCATCGGCACTAGCGACACGTCCTTGCAGTATGACTGGCGCAGAACGGCTGGTAACAGTATTACACTAGGTACGCAGTGGACCGGTGTTTCCCCTACGATCATGGCTGACCTCGATAGCACTTGGCGTGTTATCCGCGAAAACGCGTATGTCTCCGCCGATGGTTTGATCCTCGGCAAGGATGCGATGAATGCATTTATCGCAGACACCGAGGTTAGAGCTCTTGCGGACAATAGACGTTTCGATCTGGTTTACGTCAGTGATAAAAATCCCGTTCCGCAAAAATTCGCATGGCTAACCAGAGCTGGATTTACCGCGCGCGGTAGACTGCTCACTCCAGAGGGTCATGAATTGTGGATGTTCACCTATGACGACATTTACACAAACGCTGCTGGTACTACCGTTGAATATATGCCAAAAGGCAAAGTGTTGATGTTCTGGTCTGGTGTCCGTTGCGATCGTTATTTCGGTCCCCCGGAGTTGCTTCCTATGATTCCGAGTAGGAGACAACTGTATATGGAGTTGTTTGGATTCTCTCCTGACTCTCCGATCATGCCTCCGAACATCAGAGGCGATGCCGGATTGATCAATCCGGGTATGTTTTATTTCGACGCATATGCACCCGAAACCTGGAAAACGGTTACCTGTAGAATGCAGGCTGCACCGATTTTTGCGACTACACAAACGGATGCGTTTGCTGTAATCGAGAATGCTGCCTAATATGATTTGGCTAGGAAAAGGTGTATTGAAACTGGGTAAAGACTACGTTGCAAACGGGCAAGCGTTTGATCCAGAATTAGTTGACAAGGATACCCTTGATAAACTGATAGATCAAAAACTTGTTGGTGAGCCTGTAAAAGTCAAGCCAGTCAAGAAGAAGAAAAAAGAGGCTGACAAATGAAACTTCCGAACGGTGTTGTTGTGTGGACAAGCAAGGGGAAATTCGAGGGCGAAATTCCCGATCATCTGGTGCCTAAAAAGATGAAGGCAAAGTTTGAAAAAACACCAGAGAAGAAACCGGAAAAGAAAAGTAAATAACCTATGACGAACTTGCGCGAACTAGCTGAATCGGATTTACTTGATACCCTTGAGGGGGATTGGGGATTACCGGTTGAGCTAGTTTCGCCTGATGGTGTTGAGTACAAAACTTCCGCAAATGATCCAACAAAAGATCTAGTCGGTCAAATCCTTTACGATACAATAGTTCAAAACCCAGACACAGGATCCGAGATGGTTCTGCACAAACCGGTGGTAACACTGCGCAGAACATCATTAGCTCGGATTCCTGTATCTGGTGAACTATGGTGGGTAAGGATTCCGTTGACGCCTTCTTACACTGCGCAAAAGGTAGGTTTCCTACTAGAGCAGGCCACTGAAGATGGTGGATCTATTGGATTCATTCGTTTGTATCTACAGGCTGCAGAACAGAGTGTTCCATGACAATGAATTTCAGACTGATAAAAAGTGCACTTGTAGATCTGTTAGTTGCAAACGAGGCAGGGAGATACCGCACCATAGGCCACCAGAGACAAAACGCTGCAGGCTCTGAGGTTTTGAATAACGGCAGGACAGTACAAGTATTTTACCAAAATGGAGACATACCAAAATCAGGCTCTAGCACAAACGGTCCTTTCAAGCATGACATCACGTTTCAGGTAATATTGACAGTATCAAAAAAATCTATTGGCGATCGTGCTACGCTTGACAATCCTGCATCGACAGAGGTGCAACGTCAAGCAGCCATCGCATCATTTCAGGAGAGCGAAGCTCTTGCTGATGATAGCTTTGACGAATTAGTGGATCATGTTTTTCAGGTTATCCTAGACGCTCGCAACAGAGATTTAGGTGCAGGGTTTTTAATTGGTAGTAGATGGTTGTCGAACATAAGAAAAGATGACTATCTATATAGGGGTGAAATGGTTGTGTTGTCCGGTGCACTTACAATTACTTGTTCGACAGACGAACAGGTTACCGGAGAAACACCAACACCAGGTAACATTATAGATGTTGCCGTTGAAGTTGATGACGATCCAGCCAAGGCTGGCGTTAGATTGGAGTAACAAAAAATGCCTTTAACCGCAAGTAGTTTAGCTAACGCGATCGGCGCAGCAGCTGAAAACGTACAATTTCAAAGTGGGGCAAACGTTTTGCCCCGTAAAATTCTTTTGATCGGAACTTACGATCCGCTCAAAACATCCGTTGTTGACGAGGTGCCGGTATTGATCACTAGTTCGGAAGATGCAGGGGATAAATTCGAATTTGGATTTATGTTGCATCGTATGGCCAAGTGGGCGTTTGCCGGTAGCGATGGAATCGAATGTTGGTGCCTTCCTCAAGCAGAGGTTGCAGGTGCCCAAGCTACTGGTGATATTGATTTCACCGGTTCTGTACCGACAGAAAACGCAACGCTGAATCTATATGTTGCTGGCGAATATGTTCCTGTTTCTGTGTTGACTACAGACACAGCAGATAACATTGCAACAAACGTTGTTGCAGCAATTACCGCAGACAATACATTACCTGTTACCGCAGTGGTAAACGGTGTCACGACTGCGCAAGTTGATTTCACCGCAAAAACAACTGGAACATATGGCAACGAAATTGACCTTAGTTTCAACTGGGGTTTCCAGCAGAAATTTCCTGCAGGTGTTACCGCTGCTGTTACCGCAATGACGACCGGCTCTGGTGTTCCTACGATCGCGGATGCGTTGAATGGACTAGGAACCGGAGATGATCAGAACGAAAATCATTTCACTGATGTTATCCACGGATACCTCCAAGACTCAACAACTCTAGATTCCGTGTCCAGTTACAACGGCACAGGTAACGATTTTGTAGGTAACTACAATAAGCTGGTTGCTCGTCCTTTCAGGTCGATGAACGGTGATGTGGCTGCCGGTTCTGCCGGGTTGTCTGCGTTGATAACGCTAGGCAACGGACGGAGAGCAACAGATCGATCTAACGGTGTTGTCGCTGTCCCCGGATCGCCCAATCACCCTGTAGAGATTGCGTGTTGTGCAATGGGAGATATGGCAAAGACAAACGCGAATAACGCTGCTGAGAGTTACAGTGGTCATGTGCTTCCTGGAATTATCCCTGGTGCGGTTGCTGATAGATGGACGTCAGACTACGACTCAAGAGATACTGCAGTCAAAGCTGGTGTTTCTCCGACTATCGTCGAGTCTGGCGCTGTTGTTTTGCAAAACACCAGAACATTTTACCATCCCGTTGGTGTACCGGTTGACTCAAACGGTTACGCGTCAATGCGCAATATTTCGATTCTACAAAACGTTCTGAACAACGTAAAGGTGAATTTCTCACAAGAAAAATGGAAAGGCATCACGATCGTTAATGACGTCACTGCTGTCACCGATATTACCGCGCGACAAAAGGCAAGAGATGTAAGTTCTGTCCTGGACGATCTGCAAGCGCTTGCAATTGCGTTTGAGGGTCTTTCTTGGGTGTATACCGCAGAATTTACAATTAGTAAATTTCAAGAGAATTTAAGCAACTATATTTCAATCCGAGCAGGCGGAACCGGGTTTGACATTATCATGCCTATCATCCTTTCTGGCGAAGGCGGAATCATTGATACAGTTGTTAAATTTGATACCAGCCTTGCAGTGCTGTTAGGATAGGAGAAAACAATGGGCGACACAGTTGGTAGTTTAATCGGTGCATCCGTTGAAGGTATCCCCTTTCGGGTTGCTGCAGATGCAAACGTAACCTTTATTGCGACGAAATTCGAAAACTCAAAAATTCCTACGTCCGGTAAAGCTATGCGAAAAATGGTTAAGCGCATTCCGTCGATGGAGGGCGCAACACTGGTTTGCAATCCGGACGAACTTGCTGCGTTGAAATCGTTTGCCGAAGATCCGGAGGATATTAAATTCTCTGTAACTTTTGCAGATGGATCAGTGTACAAGGGCGAAGGAACAATTGAAGTTGAAAACTGGGAGTCAGAAGAGGGAAGGGCAACAGTTCAATTCCTTCCCAATGATGACTGGACGAAATACTAAGAGGTAAAAGAATGAACGATAATAATAACCAGTCGGAAAGAGCTGGTAATCCTAATTACGTAATCCAAGAAGAAACAGCAGCAGAAATTTGGGATGACATCCTTGACTGGTACGACATCGAGGAAAAAGACTATATAGACGGTGAAAAACTAGATCGTGCATATTCGACGGCTAGGAAAAAAATCATTCGTGGTATTTGTAAAGGGTATGTTGAGGTACTAAAAGAAGAGAACAAACTAGGTGATGAAGTTATGTTAATAAAACAAAACTTCAAAAATAAATACCATAAGCTGGCCAGCAGCGTTACCTATAGCGAGGTAAACGGCAGAGCTAAAAAAGCAATTAGATCTGGCCAGGATGGTGATTTCACAATGATGTACAAATTCCTTGGATCTCTGTGCGCAGAAGGTGAGCAGAATATCGAGAAGCTAAGAGGGATTGACAATGGTATCTGCGAAAGTCTTGGATACCTTTTTTTACAGGTGTAACTCCAAGGGTGAACCAATATATGGGAAACTTATTTTATAGAAAGGTTCAACCTTCGGAGATTGCATCAATGACTTATCAAGATCTTAAATACTGGAATGATTGGCACGAATTAATGATCGAAGCAGATAAGAAAGCAGCATCTGGTGCATAATGCCTGAACTAGTAGTAACTACCGCCTTTGTAGGCAAAGACAAAATATCATCAGCTTTTGCTCGTATGGGTAAGAGTGCTGATAAATTTGGTAAACGATCTAAACTTGCGTTTGATAAAGCGTCAAAATCTGCAGGTAGATTTCGCGATGTCGTCAAAGGCGTGTTAGTTGCTAATACTATTTCGCGCGGTACAATGATGTTATCCCAAGGCATCAGGACTGCAACAGAAGAATTTGTAAGTTTCGATCATGCTATCACCTCCGCTGCTGCTAAGTTTCCAGGCAAGATAAAACGCGGCACTGAAGAATTTAATAAGCTAGGATCGGCTGCAAGACAAACTGGCGCAACAACTCAATTCACCGCAGCAGAGGCTGCAAGCGCTTTGGATTTTATGGCCATGGCTGGCATGGATGCATCACAATCTATGGCTGCTTTATCCGGTGTTACTGATTTAGCAACCGCCTCGAATATAGACATTATGAGAGCAGCGGATGTTGCCACTGATGCGCTAGGCGCGTTTGGGTTGATGGCAAAAAAAGATAAACAATTAAAAATAAATCTAACTCGTGTTAATGATGTTTTTGCAAAAACATTAACAAGTGCAAACCTCAATATGGAACAGTTTGTTGATACACTTTCTGAGTCTGCTAGTGTAGCCAAAGTTGCTGGTGTATCGCTAGAAACTTATGGAGCCTTAGTTAAACCCATGGCAGATAGGTTTATAAAAGGATCAAAGGCTGGCACAACTTTAAAAAATATGTTTCTTAGGCTAGCATCACCGCCAAAAGAGGCAGCAAAGCAACTTGATAAACTTGGAATAAAAACAGCAGATTCGGCTGGTAACTTGCGCGATATGATCGCAATTATGGAAGATATTAGGATCGCAACTGAGGGCATGGGTACTGCTCAAAAGTCTGCAGCGATGGACGCAATATTTTCTAAACGTGCAGTTGCTGGCGCCAATGTCATAATGGAAGCTGGTGCAGAAAAATTAGAAGAGTATAGGCAGAATTTAAAAAACGCAAAAGGCGCATCTGCAGAGATGGCCAGCGAAATGCGCAAGTCTCTAGAGAACAGATTGAAGACTTTGAAGTCATCCCTTATAGAAGTTGGATTCAAAGTTATAGATGCATTCCAGGACAAATTTCCCGGTGCTTTAGACAAGGCAATAACCGCTGTTCAAAAGTTTGATGTGCAACCGGTTATCGATGGAATAAAGGCAGCGTTTAAGTTTACGAAAAAATTATTTAGATGGGCTGATAAATTAGCACCAGTTATCATCGGTTTAGTTGCTGCGTTTACCGTTTACAAAATAGCTCTATTGGCTGTTGTCGCGTTACAGGCTGTACAATTTTTCTTCCAGACTGCAGCTGCTGTAAAGGCCGCAGCAGGCGCCATGGGATTACTAAACGCTGCATTCATGACATCTCCAATAGGAATGATCGCTGCTGCTGTTGGGTTGCTCGCAATGGGCGCGGTATGGCTTTATAAAAACTGGGATAAAGTAAAGGCAGCGTTTCAAAGGTTTTGGGAATATGTCAGCCCTAAAATAAACGCATTCATCAACCTAATAGACGAACTGCTAGAAAATCCTTTCTTTGTTATAGCAGCAACTCTTATTGCTCCATGGTTGACCGGTGCTGCGATGGTCATAAAACATTGGGATAAAGTCAAAATACTTTTCGAGGTTTTGAAAGGTGTTTATCAAGAGTCGATTCTGATAGTTGCTGATGGGATTGAATGGGTTGTCAACCTATTTACAAAGGTAAAAGATGCTGTTGTTGGGTTTGCCGCTAAATCCTGGGAGGTTCTAAACGGACTGCTAGACAATCCGTTTTTCTCTGCTGCAATGGCGTTTCTTGCTCCTTGGCTGTGGGCACCAGCGAAAATTATAAAACATTGGGAAGCGCTAAAGGATTTCTTTTCATCCCTTTGGGGTATAGTCAAAAAGGTTTTTGGGTTGATAGGAACCGGCGGTGATGACCTTGGCGGCGCAATGGGCTTAGTTGCAGATACTGCTTTCGGTGATCTTGCCGACATAAGCCAACAGTACAAAAAAGCAACCACGGGAGGCGCGGCAAC
>Ga0224514_10000599_pt1 | contig 10192 bp, 10 predicted proteins | sample SF_May12_sed_USG_3_FD_169107 | JGI IMG/M metagenome (GOLD analysis project Ga0224514, IMG submission 169107) | Sediment microbial communities from San Francisco Bay, California, United States - SF_May12_sed_USGS_24 | ecosystem: Environmental > Aquatic > Marine > Sediment | place: USA...
GCAGGCGTTCCTCAGAGTTCTTGATACGCTTGCCCATGCGGTTGGACATGTCGGTCAGCCAGACCTCCGCATCGAAGCGGTCCTGGAAACTGTCGCTGGAGTTGATGGCTTCCAGCAGCGTCTGGCGCATCTCGGCGTCCGGACGCTCCTGGGTGGCCGACCAGGCCGGGCTGGCAAGCAGTAACAGTGCGGCGGCCAGTACGGTCCGGGACAAGCGCTGGATAGCAGGCGGCTTATTCGGGTTCATACCTCTTGTATCGGCCTAGTTTTCCGTCAATTTACCCCTCAGGAAGGCCGCGATTTCGGCTTGCGGCACATCCTGGCTGTCTTTATCCAGGCGGGATTTGTATTCCAGCAGACCGGCGTCGAGGTTCTTTTCGCCTACCACGACGCGATGCGGAATGCCGATCAGTTCCATGTCGGAGAACATGACGCCGGGACGGACCGGGCGGTCGTCCAGCAGAACCTCAAGGCCGGCGGCCAGCAATTCGGTGTAAAGGGCTTCGGTGGCTTCGCGCACGCGCTGCGATTTCTTCATGTTCATCGGCAGCAGGGCGACCTGGAACGGGGCAATGGCAGTGGGCCAGATGATGCCACTGTCATCATGATTCTGTTCAATCGCTGCGGCCACGATGCGCGATACGCCGATGCCGTAGCAGCCCATTGCCATGGGGATTTCCTTGCCCTGCTCATCCAGTACGGTGGCCTTCATGGCCTCGCTGTAGCGGGTGCCGAGCTGGAAGATGTGGCCAACCTCGATGCCGCGTGCAATGGTCAGCGTGCCGTTGCCGTCCGGGCTGGGGTCGCCGTCCACAATGTTGCGCAGGTCGGCGGTTTCCGGTTCTGGCAGGTCACGGTCCCAGTTCACCCCGCGCAGGTGCTTGCCGTCCTCGTTGGCCCCACAGACAAAATCAGCCAGTTGTGCGGCTGCGAGGTCGACAATGACAGGGATTTTCAGCCCGACCGGCCCCAGCGACCCGACCGGGCAACCGGTGGCCTTGAGTACCTGTGCGTCTGAGGCGAACCCCAGCGGGGACTGGATGGCCGGGTGTTTTTCGGCCTTGATGGCATTCAGTTCATGGTCGCCGCGAAGTACCAGCGCAACCACCTCGGTATCGGTACCGTGCACCACCAGTGTCTTGATGCACTGTCCGGGCGGGGTGTCCAGGAAGGCGCAGACCTCTTCAATACTGTGTTGGCCCGGTGTTGCCACGCTTTCCAGTTCAGCTGTGGCAGGCGGGCGCGCAGCGGCCGGCGCGGGAGCCGGAATGGCCTCGACGTTGCCGGCGAACTCGCCGTCGCTGGAAAACGCGATGGCGTCCTCGCCAGAATCCGCGAGGACGTGAAATTCCTGTGACACACTGCCGCCGATGGCGCCACTGTCTGCGCTTACCGCGCGGAACTTCAGCCCGGTACGGGTAAAGATGCGCGAGTAGGTCTCGTACATGACCTGGTAGGTCACTTCCAGTGACGCCTGGTCGGTATGAAAGGAGTAGGCATCCTTCATCAGGAATTCGCGTGCCCGCATGACACCGAATCGCGGGCGAATCTCGTCGCGGAACTTGGTCTGGATCTGGTAATAGTTGACCGGCAGCTGTTTGTAGCTGCGTAGCTCACGCCGCGCAATATCGGTAATGATTTCCTCGTGGGTCGGGCCAACACAGAATTCACGCTGGTGACGATCGTGCAGGCGCAGCAGTTCCGGCCCGTACTTGTCCCAGCGCCCGGATTCCTGCCAGAGCTCGGCGGGCTGTATCGCGGGCATCAGCAGCTCAAGTGCGCCGGCGCGATCCATTTCTTCGCGCACAATGGCCTCGACCTTGCGCAATACGCGCAGTCCGAGCGGCAGCCAGCTGTATACGCCCGCGGCCTGCCGGCGCAGCATGCCTGCACGCATCATTAACTGGTGGCTGATGACCTCGGCATCGGCCGGGGTCTCTTTCAGGGTGGATAGCGGGAAGCGGGAAAGTCGCATGGGGATTATCGGGTTTTGTTTGACAGGCTGCTGATTGTAGCGGCCTCGCAAGCAAAGTACAGGTTGTTCAGGGTTTGTCGTCGATTCCGGGCGGCACCGGCAGCACATTCACATCCTCGCGGTAGTTGAGTTGTTCGTACTCGACCCCGTCAGCAGGTGGCGTGTCTGTGATCTGCCACTCGCCCTGTTCGTTGCGCCATTTGTACAGGTGATCGGTTTTGTGTGTGAAGTCGGGCCGGGGCAGCTGTTCTCTGAGCTGCCTGCTGGTCTCGGGGCTAAAATAAAGATAGATCGCCGCAGCAAGTGCCAGTATCAGCAGCAGCCAGGACAGGCGCATCAGAACGTGCTGCTGTTCCAGCCCCACATCTTGCGCGGTGCGTCACTGAATTCGATATAAACCCGTTCCGGGTCTATACCGGCCGCCTCAACAAGCAGCTGGCACAATGCGCGCGAGGTGTCGGCCGTGATCGATTCCGGCAGGCCGATACTCTTCAGTTCCAGGTAAGCCAGTGGCGCATCGTTGCCGGCAAACTGCATGGCAGCATTGTGCTCTACAGAGACCATCACATAGCGTTCCGGTTTGCCCAGTTGTTCCGAGACCAGCGCGGATGCGCGGGCCGCTACCTCGCTTGCCTGCTCTCCAGCAAGCACGGTATTGGTCTGGATCCTTAGAAACGGCATATTCAGTCCTTGCAGAATTCCTTGACCTGGTCGCGTGCTTCTTCGATACGCTGTTTGCGGTCTTCCTCATTCAGGCGTAGCACCTCGCCATCACCGGTACGATAACGGATTTGTCCGTTGCGGTTGAGCTGCTCGAGGTTGTTGCGCGCGGTAGTGCAGTTTTGCTTTGAGATCCGTGCGATCTCCGCCTGCAGCTCAGCATCGGCGCTGGCCTCTGTCTTTTGCTGTTTTTGTTCTTCACTGGCCTTGATGCGCTCCTGCAGGTTGGTGCCGGCCGCGGCCGAATCGCGCGCCGGGGTCGCCTCGATGTGGGTGGATTCGACACCCTTTGGGGGTGGGGTCTGGGTGTACTGGACCTCGTTGTTGCTATCGACCCACTTGTAGATCTCGGCCTGGACCGCTGTCATGGCCAGCAGCAGGCTGCCTGTCAGGGCGAGACGAAACATCAGCTTAGGTACTGCACGGGAGGGTTTTTTGGTCATCATTGCATCGCTTCCATAACAGAAATTTATACCGATAGTAGGGTTCTTTTATAGCCAGAACAAGTTACCCGTTCACACATTCCATACATTCTGTGGGTCTTCGTCCAATGGGTCGGCAGGCAGGCGAATCTCTTGACCTTTACCTTGAATATCAGTACTTTTCAATGTTTCACGAATGCGACCTGATCGCCCGTTACACGGGCTTTTTTTTTCGCGCTCATAAATTGCGAACAGTTGCTGGGAGAGTAGCAGGTGGAATTGACTGGTGCCGAAATATTTGTGCGCTCGCTCCATGACGAGGGTGTCGATCTGGTGTTCGGCTATCCCGGTGGTGCCGTGCTGCACATCTACGATGCGCTGTACACGCAGGACAAGGTCAATCATATCCTGGTGCGGCATGAACAGGCGGCTACCCACGCTGCCGACGGTTATGCCCGTTCGACCGGCAAACCGGGTGTGGTAGTGGTCACATCCGGTCCGGGTGCCACCAACGCGGTAACCGGTATTGCCACGGCCTACATGGACTCTATTCCAATGGTGGTGTTTACCGGCCAGGTACCCACCCACCTGATTGGTAATGATGCCTTCCAGGAGGCGGACAATATTGGTATCACGCGCCCGTGCGTGAAACACAATTTCCTGGTGAAGGACGTTGCCGACCTGGCCGAGACAATCAAGAAGGCCTTTTACGTTGCCACCACGGGACGACCAGGTCCGGTGGTGGTGGATATCCCCAAGGACGTCACTGCGCAGAAGACTGAATACAGCTACCCGGACAAGGTAAGCATGCGCTCCTATAACCCTGTGCATGTGGGTCATGCCGGACAGATCAAGCGTGCTGTCAGGATGATGCTGGATGCGAAGCGCCCCATGCTTTACACCGGGGGTGGTGTGATCCTGGGTAATGCGGCGGAATCACTGACCGCAATAGCCCGTGCACTGAATTACCCGGTGACCAACACGCTGATGGGGCTGGGCGCTTACCCGGCCACCGATCCGCAGTTTGTCGGCATGCTGGGTATGCACGGGACTTACGAGGCCAACATGGCCATGCATCATTGTGATGTGCTGATCGCGGTTGGCGCGCGTTTCGATGACCGTGTTACCGGCAACATCGAGAAGTTTTGCCCCAATGCCAGCATCATTCACATCGACATCGACCCGGCCAGTATTTCCAAGAACGTCAAGGTGGATATTCCCATCGTGGGCTGTGTCGATAATGTGCTCAAGGCCATGCTCGCGGAACTGGGTAACAGCAAGCAGCAGCCGGGCGAGGGCACACTCGATGGCTGGTGGCAGCAGATCAACGAGTGGCGCTCGCGCGAGTGCCTGAAATATGATCGTGACAGCGAGCTGATCAAGCCGCAGTACGTGGTCGAAACGCTCTACAAGGTGACCGGTGGTGATGCCTTCATCACCTCTGATGTCGGCCAGCATCAGATGTGGGCGGCGCAGTACTACCCGTTCGACAAGCCGCGGCGCTGGATCAATTCGGGTGGTCTCGGCACCATGGGTTTCGGGCTGCCGGCAGCCATGGGCGTGCAGCTGGCCTGGCCGGATGACACGGTCGCCTGTATTACCGGCGAGGGCAGTATCCAGATGTGTATCCAGGAATTGTCCACCTGTCTGCAATACGCATTGCCAATCAAGGTTATCAACCTGAACAATGGCTACCTGGGCATGGTGCGGCAGTGGCAGGAGTTTTTCTACCAGAAGCGCTATGCCATGTCCTACATGGAGTCGTTACCGGATTTCGTCAAACTTGCCGAGAGTTACGGGCATGTCGGCATGCAGATCACCAGTCCGGCTGATGTCGAGGGTGCGCTGATCGAGGCCATGCAGATGAAGGACCGGCTGGTGTTTATGGATTTCCTGACTGACAGGGAAGAAAACGTTTATCCTATGATTCCGGCCGGTGGTGGCCAGAATGAAATGATCCTGATCTGATATGCGCCATATAATCTCAATCCTGATGGAAAACGAGGCCGGTGCGCTGTCACGCGTGGCCGGACTGTTCTCGGCGCGCGGCTATAATATAGAGTCGTTGACGGTTGCGCCGACCGAGGATCCGTCATTGTCACGCATGACACTGGTGACCCGTGGTACCGACGAAATCATCGAACAGATCACCAAGCAGCTCAACAAGCTGATTGATGTCGTGAAACTGATGGACATGACCGAAGGACCGCACATCGAGCGCGAGATGATGCTGATCAAGGTAAGGGCGCAGGGTGAGAAACGCAACGAACTGAAGCGGGTGTCCGATATCTTTCACGGCCGTATTATCGATGTGACTGACGAGACCTATACCATCGAGATGACCGGTGCCGGTGACAAGATGGATGCCTTTGTGCAGACGCTGGATGCCGGGCTGATTATCGAAGTGGTGCGCTCCGGCGTATCCGGCATTGGACGCGGTGACCGGTCACTGAAACTCTAAATACCAAGTAAACAGTATTTAATTAATCCTGGTGCCACACGGTGGCACCGATGACAGGCAACAAGACAGGTAATGACCATGAATATCTATTACGACAAAGACGCAGACCTTTCCATCATCCGTGGTTTGAAGGTAACCATTATTGGTTACGGATCCCAGGGCCATGCCCATGCCAACAACCTGAAGGAATCAGGTGTCGATGTAACCGTCGGCCTGCGTTCGGGCTCAATCTCGGAGGCCAAGGCGAAAAAGTCCGGTCTTGTCGTCAAGTCGATTGACGAGGCCGTCAAGGGTGCGGACGTGGTCATGGTGCTGGCACCGGATGAGCACCAGGCTCGCCTGTACAGTGACAGTATCGCGCCGAATATCAAGCAGGGCGCGGCACTGGCGTTCGCACACGGATTCAATATCCACTACCAGCAGATCGAGCCGCGTGCCGATCTCGACGTAATCATGATTGCCCCCAAGGGGCCGGGTCACCTGGTGCGTTCCACTTACCAGCACGGCGCCGGCGTGCCGAGCCTGATTGCTGTTTCTCAGGATGCCAGCGGTCGTTCCAGGGACATTGCGCTGTCATATGCCTCCGCCAATGGCGGCGGGCGTGCCGGCATTATCGAGACCAGTTTCCGTGAAGAGACCGAGACCGACCTGTTCGGTGAGCAGGCAGTGCTGTGCGGTGGCGCAACCGCGTTGGTGCAAGCCGGCTTTGAAACGCTGACCGAGGCGGGTTATGCGCCGGAAATGGCCTACTTTGAATGTCTGCATGAGCTCAAGCTGATTGTTGACCTCATGTACGAGGGGGGTATCGCAAACATGCGCTATTCGATCTCCAACACCGCGGAGTATGGTGACCTGACCCGTGGCCCGCGCGTGGTCACCGAAGAAACCAAGCGCGAGATGCGCCGTATTCTTGATGAGATCCAGAATGGTGAATTCGCCCGCGAGTTTATCCTGGAGAACCAGGCCGGTGCCGCAACACTCAAGGCCAAGCGCCGCCTGGGTAGCGAGCATCCGATCGAGATTGTCGGTGCCAAGTTGCGCGGGATGATGTCCTGGATTAACGAGGGCAAGATTGTTGACAAGAGCGTTAACTGATCGCCGGCCGGGTTACACTCGAAAGTCCTGATCAGTCAGGTTTACGAATGTGAGCAGTAATATCCTGATTGCCCGCCAGGGTCTGGCACCGCTGCTGGTGCTGGCGCTGGGGGCGATCCTGGTGATGCACTTCATCGGCTTCGCAGAGTCACTGTTCTTCTGGGGACTGGCGCTGCTGGTGCTGGTGATTTTCCGGGATCCGGAGCGCCAGATTCTATCCCAGCCACTGAGTGTGCTGAGCCCGGCCGACGGCCGGGTCATGGCGGTTGAGCAGACACAGGATCCCTACCTGCAACGGCCCTGTGTGCGTATCAGCATCGATATGCACCCCTATGGTGTGTTTACCACGCGCAGCCCGGTTGAGGGTAAGGTGCTGGAGCCGCCGAGGGCGCCTGTTGATGCGAAGAATCCCCATGGTGTCTGGCTGCAAACGGACGAGGGTGATGATATCGTGCTCGTTATGAACAAGGGCCGATTGCATAACAAGCCGCAATGTTACGTCCGCTTTGGCGATCGCATCGGGCAGGGCAAGCGTTGCGGTTTTGTGCATCTGGGTGGGCGTATCGAAGTCTTTCTTCCCGGCGACAGTCTGCCGGTCGTGGCCCCCGGCAGTACTGTTCGTGCCGGTGCTGATGCTATTGCGAGTCTGAAGCATGTCTGACCTGAACCGTCGTCACGACGACGCCAGTGGTGCCGAATCCGTGCAGAAGAAGCGGCGCGGCATTTACCTGCTGCCCAACATGATTACCACGGCCGGCCTGTTTGCCGGTTTCTACTCCATTGTCGCGGCCATGAACGGACGCTTTGAGGCGGCCGCCGTTGCCATTTTTGTCGCCATGATCATGGACGGCATTGACGGACGGGTGGCACGGCTTACGCATACACAGAGTGAATTCGGGGTGCAGTACGACAGCCTGTCAGACATGGTCTGTTTCGGACTGGCGCCAGGACTGGTTATGTATGAATGGTCCCTGAAGTCCATGGTCAGTGTGGGCTGGGCCAAGCTCGGCTGGCTGGCCGCCTTCATCTATACAGCCAGCGCCGCCTTGCGGCTGGCGCGCTTTAATGCCCAGGTTGCCACGGCCGAGAAAAGCTATTTCCGGGGCTTGCCGAGTCCGTCGGCCGCCGGTGTGCTGGCTGGCCTGGTGTGGGCGGCAACCGATCTCGGGGTGGTCGGTGAGGACCTGGTCTACCTGGTATTTGTATTGACCATAGCGACCGGCATGCTGATGGTTAGCAATATCCGCTATTTCAGCTTCAAGGAGTTCAATGTAAAGAACCGTGTTTCGGTGGTGGCGATGCTGGCAGTGGTACTGGTATATGCCTTTGCCTCGATCGACCCGCCAAAGGTGCTGTTCACCGGCTTCATGATCTATGCAATCTCGGGAATCGTTTACACGCTGGTGGGAATACGCAAGCGACGCAGGGCGCGCAAGCAGAGTGAATAGGCGTGCTCCGCTTCAGGTGGGGCTTGCAATGGCCGATGAATCGCCTGTAACCTTGAGCCTATGAGAAACGCGATCTACAGCATCAAAGCCCTTTCCACTGCCCGCAACCGGGTGGTCGGCTTGCTGCTGCCCCTCCTGCGACTGCTGCCCTAGGGCAGACAATTCCTTGCCTGGCGAGGCCAAACGCATCCAGTTTATAGATCCACAGCCAGCCGCCTGAAGGCAGATTTTGATATGCTGGCGCAAACCAGTCGGACCTGTCATGTAACAGGCCCTGTGGGAGCAGGATGATGAGTAACCAGGATAAATTGATCATATTCGATACGACCTTGCGTGACGGCGAGCAAAGTCCGGGCGCATCCATGACCCGGGATGAGAAGGTACGCATCGCCAGGGCGCTGGAGCGCATGCGGGTAGACGTTATCGAGGCCGGTTTTCCGATTGCCAGCCCGGGCGATTTCGAGGCCGTGCAGGCGGTTGCGCGTGCCGTGCAGGACAGCACGGTATGTGGTCTGGCGCGCGCGCTCGACAAGGACATAGACCAGGCCGGTGAGGCATTGAAACCTGCCGCCTCGGCACGTATTCATACGTTTATTGCGACCTCGCCGATTCATATGCAGATGAAGCTGCGTATGCAACCGGAGCAGGTTATCGAGCAGGCCGTACATGCAGTAAAACGCGCACGCGGGTTTACCGACAATGTCGAGTTCTCCCCGGAAGATGCCGGACGTTCCGAGACGGATTTCCTGTGCCGTGTGATCGAGGCGGTAATCGATGCCGGCGCCAGCACCATCAATATCCCTGATACGGTGGGCTACAATTTGCCACACCAGTTTGGCGAACTGGTCCGTACCCTGATCGAACGCGTTCCCAACTCTGACAAGGCGGTGTTCTCGGTACATTGCCACAATGACCTCGGGCTGGCGGTCGGTAACTCGCTGTCAGCCGTGCTGAACGGTGCGCGGCAGGTTGAATGCACCATTAACGGACTGGGTGAGCGTGCCGGTAATGCCTCGCTGGAGGAAGTAGTGATGGCCGTGCGGACACGCCAGGACCTGTTTCCTTGCGATACCAGGCTGGATACCACACAGATCATGACCTGCTCGCGACTGGTGTCGGGCATAACCGGTTTTTCCGTGCAGCCGAACAAGGCCATCGTTGGCGCCAACGCCTTTGCTCATGAATCCGGTATTCACCAGGACGGTGTACTCAAGAGCAGGGAGACCTATGAAATTATGCGTGCCCAGGACGTTGGCTGGGCGGCCAACCGTATCGTGCTTGGCAAACACTCCGGGCGTAATGCATTTCGCACGCGCTTGCAGGAGCTGGGTATCGAGTTTGCAGCCGAGGAGGAGCTGAACAATGCCTTCTCACGTTTCAAGGACCTGGCTGACAAGAAACACGAGATATTTGACGAGGACCTGCAGGCACTGGTCACTGAATCGGGGCTGGAGTCGGCAAACGACTGGCTCAAGCTGGTGGCGCTCAAGGTCTGTTCCGAGACCGGCGAGACCCCGCATGCGCACCTGACGCTGTGGGAGGATGGTGAGGAGAAGCTTGTCGACAGCGTCGGCAGTGGTCCCGTTGACGCGGCGTTCCGCGCCATAGAGGCGCTCATCAACAGCGGTACCGAGTTGCAGCTGTACTCGGTGAACAACATCACCAGTGGTACGGACTCGCAGGGTGAGGTCACCGTACGTCTGCAGAAGGGTGGACGTATCGTCAACGGACAGGGTGCGGACACCGATATTGTGATCGCCTCGGCCAAGGCCTATGTTAATGCCATCAACAAGATTATCCAGCGTGACGAACGGGCGCATCCGCAGCTGGGTGACGTATAGCGGGCATGGACGATAAGTTGCACAGTCAGTACCTGGAGGCGATGGATATACAGCGCTGGGTTGTGCGTGCTGCTGTTTCAGAGACGGCGGGTCATGCTGACACAGCAGTTGCCGGGGTGGATGCTGCCGTCGACGAGCCTGGCTGGTCGGAATTGAAGGCGCGTGTTTCTGCGTGTACGCGCTGTGCGCTGCACGAAACCCGTACACAGACGGTTTTTGGTGTCGGCGAT
>Ga0224514_10000600_pt1 | contig 10192 bp, 10 predicted proteins | sample SF_May12_sed_USG_3_FD_169107 | JGI IMG/M metagenome (GOLD analysis project Ga0224514, IMG submission 169107) | Sediment microbial communities from San Francisco Bay, California, United States - SF_May12_sed_USGS_24 | ecosystem: Environmental > Aquatic > Marine > Sediment | place: USA...
TGTATATGAGCGTGGTGAATACTATCTGGCAAAAAGGTCACTATTACCATTAGCGCAACAGCAGTATACCGAAGCTGAATTTTATATGGGTATGATCTATGACATGGGCTTAGGGGTAGTCAAAACCCCAGCCACTGCAGTGGACTGGTACCAACGAGCTGCACTAAAAGGTTATCACCATGCCCAGCATAATCTGGCTGTCGCTTATGCCAATGGCGTGGGCATTAAACAGGATATGGAAAAAGCGATTCGTTGGTGGGAGCGAGCGGCTCGTCAGGGAAATACCGATTCGCAATATAATCTGGGTATCGTTTATGCCACGGGAAGTGAGCAGGTCAAGCGGGATGTACTCGAGGCTGAAAAATGGTGGCGTAAAGCGGCCATTAGTGGTGATGCCATGGCGCAATTTAATCTGGGGGCGTTATATGCCAATGGTGAGAAAAAAGTTACCAGCTATTGTGAAGCAATTCGTTGGTGGCAGGAGTCTGCACGGGCGGGTATGGTTCAGGCTCAGGAGGCGATTGAGATATTAAAACAACGAGATGATTATCGTCCCTGTTAATTTTTTATGGCCATCGCAACCGTATATTGGTTACCTTGTTTAAGCTTTTTATAGTTGCCAAAAATCTCCTTAAAATTACGTTCCATATATTTACGTAACCCGGTAATCGTTACCACATAAAGTCGGCCGCCACTATTTAGTTGTTGATAAGCATCATGTATAAATAGCGTGAGCATTTCATTGCCAACCTTGGCAGGAATATTAGATGCGACTACATCGAACTTTTTATCACGAATTTGAGCAAAGCCATTGCTTAATAATGCGGTGGCATTGTTTATATTATTTTGTTGGATGTTTTTATTGCTGTATTCAACTGCAATAAAGTCTCGGTCAGCCAGCGTGGTATGACCATTGGGTGCGAGTTTAGCCATGGTCATACCAATAGGACCATAACCACATCCGAGATCAAGACAGTCATCATTTTCGTTAACTTCAATACGATCCAGCAGCATGATTGAACCTTCATCAATATTGCGTGGTGAAAATGTTCCCCATGTAGTATTGAAGGTAAAATCAAAGCCACGAAGACGGGTTTGAAAACTAATGTCTTTGCGCAGACTATCAATGTCGAAGTCTTTACTCATAATCGTTTTATTTCATGTCTGCCAGTTGAACATTATGATAAAGAAGTGTGTCACCCAGTTCATTATGTTTGATGCGAGAAATACCGGCATTTTTAATATTTATGCGGTACAAGCCAATGGGTGCTGCATGTAGAGCATTGGCAATAATGGCCCGGTTAACTCCGGCATGTGCAATAATCAGGATTTGTTTGCCTTCATGCTCTTTAATAGCTTTATTATAGGCCGAGGTGACACGTTTAATAAATTTGTTTAGAGGTTCTGCACCTTTAGGGCGAAGTTTTACCGGGTCGCGATAGAAATCTTCATACTCTTTTAGATTGTCCGTCTTAATTTCATCCGGGGTGCGGCCTTCCCAGCTGCCAAAGCCAATTTCTTTGAAGTTTTCTTCAGTAGCACAAGGAATGTTATACATATCCATTAAGGCTTCAGCAAAAGCCTGGCAACGCTGTAAAGGGGAAGTAATTATATGATCCCATGGCATATTATCACCAACGGCATCCCACATTTGCTGCCAGCCTCTTTGGCTTAGCGGGTCATTGATACTATGCCCTCGATAAGCACGACCACCTTCTGGTTCTCCATGGCGCATTAAATCAATAATAGTATCTGCCATCGTTATATAATTTTAGTGTTCTACTTTACCGTGAGCTTCAATTAATGTTCTTGTCATGATTCGATCGGTGTAGGCCATGGCAATGGCAGAGATGATAAAAGTCAGGTGAATGAGTACTTGCCACTTAATTGTCGCCTCGGACATATTTTCTGCATCGATAAAGGTTTTTAACAAGTGAATGGATGAAATACCAATTAACGCCATGGCGAGTTTTATTTTCATAGTGGCCGCATTAACATGGGATAACCATTCCGGTTGATCAGGGTGCTCTTTAATATTCAGACGTGAGACAAACGTTTCATAACCACCGATAATGACCATGATTAACAGGTTGGCAATCATCACTACGTCAATAAGGCCAAGCACCACCAGCATGATACCAGTTTCACCGAGTTTGTCGGCACCTGTAACCAGGTGTGTCAGCTCAATCATAAACAGGTATACATATACGCCCTGTGCAACAATAAGACCCAGGTAAAGAGGAGCCTGTAACCAGCGGCTCCAGAAAATGAGCTGCCCCATAATGGCCAGCGATTTTATTCGTGATTTATCTGTAACTTGTTTCACTGTTGTTTACCTTCAGTTAATTTCTTTGCTTATTATGGTTTGCTGAGAGCTTGTTGGGTTTTTTTGGCCAACTGTAGTGCCTCATCAATAGTACTGGCAACAACATTATAGTGGCCCATTTTACGGCCAGCGCGTGCTTCTCGTTTACCATAAAGATGAAGTTTAATATTTGGATGATCTAATAGTTTAGACCATTCAGGTGCTTTTCCGTTATGCCAGATATCACCCAACATATTAATCATGACAACAGGGGTCAGTAGCGTTGTATCACCTAACGGCAAACCACAAACCGCTCGTACCTGCTGTTCAAACTGATCAGTGACACAGGCATCCAGTGTGTAATGACCACTGTTATGTGGACGTGGTGCAATTTCATTAACCAGTAACTCACCATTGGAGATAAAAAACTCTACCGCCATAACACCTACATAATCCAGTGAAGTGGCAATTTGCCTGGCCGCGTTGGTAACCTTGTTAGCCAGCTCTTCATTAATACGGGCGGGGACAATACTGACATCAAGAATACCGCCCTCGTGAACATTTTCAGCAATGGTGTAGGTAACCACATCCCCATTAAGACCACGTGCTAATACCACGGAGACTTCAATATCCAGCTGCATGCGTTGTTCCAGAACACAGGCTTCACCCTGTAACGTTTTCCAGCCAGCTTCAATATCGTTGACAGCGTTAATAGCAAACTGACCTTTTCCGTCATAACCAAAACGCGATACCTTGAGGATGGCCGGGGTACCAATTTCTTTAATACCCTGTTGTAGATCTTCCAGTGAGTGAATTACAGTAAAAGGTGCGGTGGGGAAACCGTTATCCCTTAAAAAAGATTTTTCGTGGATACGATCCTGGGTAATAGTAACCGCCTGGGCGCCAGGACGTACCGGACAGGTTTTGGCTAAGGCTTCCAGAGTTGAAGCAGGCACATTCTCAAATTCTGTAGTGACCGCGTCACAGGTTTTGGCGATATAGTCGAGTGCAGTTTGATCATCATAACTGGCACAGATATGGTCGCTAGCCAGTTTGCCAGCAGGACTTTCTGTCTCAGGGTCAAGTACGATTACTTCGTAACCCATGGTACGTGCAGCGATCGTGAACATACGACCCAGTTGGCCGCCTCCAAGCATGCCGATAGTACTGCCAGGGAGAATCTTCATACTTTCGGTAATTTCATCGCACGTACTTTGGTGCGCTGCTTCTTACGGAAGGTGTTGAGTTTTTTCGCATACTTTTCATCGTTATTGGCCAGCATGGAAACAGCAAATAAAGCAGCATTGGCGGCTCCGGGCTCACCAATGGCAAACGTCGCTACGGGAATACCCTTGGGCATTTGTGCGATGGATAGCAGCGAATCCAGACCTTTTAGTGCACGAGAGGTCACTGGGACACCCAGTACAGGAACAATGGTTTTAGAAGCGATCATACCGGGTAAATGGGCAGCACCACCAGCACCAGCGATAATTACCTGAATGCCGCGTTCTGTTGCAGTTTCCGCATATTCGAACATCGCATCGGGTGTACGGTGCGCAGAAACGACTTTGGCTTCATGGGGAACACCAAATTCTTTCAGAATTTCACAGGCCTGGCTCATGACTTTCCAGTCGCTGTTACTACCCATGACAACGCCAACAACAGGCTTTTTCATGCTTTCTCCAAGTACACTTTAATTAATAGCGAAACGCTAATTTTACCAGTTTATCCAGCCATTGCCATGTCTAGTTTGAGAGTTTTTTATAATTAAATGAGCAACTTAGCGGCAACGGAACGGGTGTTTGTAAATTATCACTCGCGGCAGAAATTATTCATCTTTCTTGAAAGGCAGCACATCCGATTTATTATCAGGTAAATAATTGGCCAGTTCTTCGCCCAGTAATAATTCCATCGCATCCAGGGTGCGGTTAAGGATGGCGCTGGCAGCATAATGGAAAAAGCGGATTTCGCATTGTATAGGCTCATGTAAGGCATCACGGTGTTCAGTTTGAAAATCAGTCCAGGCTAATACGGGTATATCGTTGAGGACACGGTCAACCACAATCCAGGCATCTTTTTGCAAGATTAAATCCAGGTGCTTAAGTTTGGGAATTCTAAAACGGATTTGGCTTTCAAGCCGTTTTAGTGCGGTTTGCACATGGTTGTAGTGGATTGCATTGACTTTCCCCGGCCTGGAGGCCAATTGCTGAACTTCGTTATGACGCGTATATAATGCAGTGTCACTCAAGATGATATGTCCCGTTAAGGTAATGAGTCATCATTCTAATACAAAAACGAAAAAAAAAAGCCCGGTTTCTAAACGGGCTTTTTGTCTTAGGCGGTTAATGATGCGAACAAAGTCGGCAACTTCTCAGGTAACCTATCTACATTATCGATAATGGTGTAGTTATTCTCACCAAAGATACGTTTTACATAAGCATCCGCATTGGGATCCAGGGTCAGGCAGTAGGTCAGTACACCGGTACCATACAGTTCCTCAACCGCCTTCTTGGTATCATGACGGAGATGTTGCGGATCGCGCTCGTCGATATCTGCCGGTTCACCATCGGTTACTAACAAGATTAATTTGCGTCGCTCAGGTTGTTTCATCAAGTGATGACCGGCGTGACGTAAGGCTGCACCCATACGGGTTGATAAGCCACCCTTCATACCCGCTAAGCGCGATTTTGATTCATCATCGAAATGCTGATTAAAATCTTTAAAGCGATAATATTGCACATCATGACGACCATCAGAGGCGAAGCCATGCAAGGCAAATGGGTCGCCAATGCCATTAATGGCTGTTGATACCAAGGTGGCGGCTTCACGGGTTAGTTGTAAAACTGTTTTATCTGAACCTGCCATTGCTTCGTTAGTGGATTCAGATAAATCCATTAACACCACAACGGAAAGATCACGATTTTTAACAACGTTACGCATGGTAATACGCGGGTTAGGTTGTTCACCCATACGAATCGAAATCATTGCATCAACCGCTGCATTGAGATCGATTTCATCACCGTCTTCAAGGCCACGCACACGCTGTACACCTTCTGGTGTTAGCAAATCAATAATCTGTTTGATACGGTGTGCCACGGGTTTGTATTCATCAAGAATCATTTTGATGTCATCAGGGTCACCTTTTGGTTGGCGACGCTCATAGATGGTTGCCCAGTCAGGACGATGTAACTGAATCTGGTAATCCCATTCCTGATAATGGAAGGGATCAGAAACGGGTTCTTTACCCCACATATCGTTGAAACTGACTTGCCCATCGGTCAGGTCGTCTTCATAGGGACGCATATTGGTGGAACAGGTCCAGATTTCCTGGGCATCATCACCGGCCAGTTCACAATCCACCTCGTTAGCCATTTCTATCACACTGACCTGGCGGCGTACCTGACGTTGGCTGGCAGCTACATATTCGAATTCAGCATTCATATCGAATTCTTCAAATTCCCAAACGTAACGGTTGTCATCACGATAAGGAATGCGAATGCGTTCAAGTATACGCAAGCTGGGTACTTCTTTACGTTCTGTAAATATATTGTACAGCTCCAGGCCCATGTGCCATGAAAACTGGTTGTCGTCCTGACGTGTTTCAATTTCATTATGAAATTTTTCGACCAGGGTATTCAATTCAGCATCATCAGAGCTTACCGAGTTATCAATTAACATCAGCGCAACATGCTCAAGCACTTTCATGGTTTGATGCTCAGGCTCTTCATCGGCATCGGCTATTTTTAGTAGCGATGTCCATAATTTTTTCAGGCCGGGGAAATCCTTGGTGGCTTTATATTCAACACGGGCATCTTCAAGCAGACCAATAAAAAACATTTGTGCCGGACTCAGTTGCTCTGCAGAAATAGGCGCAGTTGAGTAACACATGTGTGCGGCCATATGCGCAGCGGTGGCACGATAGAGTTCTAAGCCGGGGATTTTGTTATTTTCTGGACCTATATTATCGACCGCATCCGGCATGTGTAAAATACGGTGCTCAATATAAGGTCTGAAATCGGTATAGTCAGCACCGGTAGGACGAAGGAAGAAATCACGGCCCCACAATGCACGCAGATAAAAGTTTAATTTGCGCTGTACTTTTATAAACAACACACCACGGCGTTCTTTTTGTAGCATTGCTTTAGAATCCGCAGATTCTAAATTGAAATAAGTGGTCAGGTTTTCAAAGTCACGGCGATAAGCCTGCGCCCCAAATTGTGCCCAGCGACGTAAACCACTCAGTGTTAATTTAGATAGCAACTCATCAATGTGATTGAGCATCGGGCGCAAACCACGCGCGGCAGTGGATGCTAATTGATGAATAAAAGTTAAATAACCACGAAATAGTTCTGCATCACCGAGGTTACGCGCAGCAGTCGGTAAACTGCTTAATAACAATGAAATAACTTCGCCTGAAGTCATGGAAGATAATTTCATTGCCGCGGTAATACAGTCGGGAATAACATCTTCACCACATTCTTTTACAACTTGCGGCATTTCTTGCAGGTAGGTAATAACCAGATCACTACCGCGACCCAGGTTGTACAGTGACTTTGCACCATCCATATAGGTTTGCAAACCTGCAGGCGACATGATATGTGCGGCTTCCTTGAATGTACCTTCCAGTACATCACGTATTGCCGGTACACTTTCAAGAAATTCTTCGTAATCTTCGAGTTTAATGCTCATTTTAAAAGCCTCACCACAGAGGCACAGAGTGCACAGAGCATAATTTTATATACATGTACCATTCCTGCAATTGAGGGAATGGTAATCAGGAAAAACATGTTTATATTAAACATGCTTTTCTCTGTGCTTTCTGCGCCTGTGTGGCAGATTAATTAACCAAAGAATGTTTGTACAGCTGCGTCCAGTGTATCGCGCATATCTGGATCATCTGTTAATGGTGTTACCATGGTCATGCTACAGGCGGCCTCTGGAGCAACACCTTTGCTAATTAACTGTCCTGCATATACTAATAAACGTGTTGAAATACCTTCATCCAGACCGTGACCTTTAAGGTTACGTGCACGGTGTGCAATCTGTACCAGTTTTTCTGCTGTTGCTTTATCAACGCCGGATTCTTTAGAAACAATAGCAACTTCAATCTCTTCAACCGGGTAATCAAAGTCCAGACCGCCGAAACGTTGTTTAGTGGATTGCTTAAGATCTTTCATTAAGCTCTGATAACCGGGGTTATAAGAGATAACCAGCTGGAAATCCGGGTGCGCTTCAATCAGCTCACCTTTTTTATCCAGCGGTAAAGTGCGACGGTGATCGGTTAAAGGGTGGATAACAACCGTTGTATCCTGACGAGCTTCAACCACTTCATCAAGATAACAAATGCCACCAATACGTGCAGCTGTAGTTAAAGGGCCATCTTGCCACTTGGTACCTTCTTTATCTAACAGGAAACGACCTACCAGATCAGAGGCCGTCATATCTTCGTTACAGGCTACAGTAATTAACGGACGACCTAACTTATATGCCATGTGTTCAACAAAACGTGACTTACCGCAACCGGTAGGACCTTTCAGCATCATTGGCATACGTGCGTTGTAGGCGGCTTCATACAGCGCAACTTCATCCGCTACTGGCTCATAGTAGGGTTCGTTTTTAACGATGTATTGTTGTGGATCAACGGTATTTTCTGACATGACACACCCTTCCAATTTATATTGATGTTCTGTTTAAACTTTATGAGGTTTGTTTAATTCAATTAAACAAACCCTGACTTAAATTTCTATTTTTCATCATCTGTTTCAACTTCACCACTCCAGCCAGCTTGTCGGGCATTTTCTATAGCCTGGCCGTGTATTCTCTGGTGACGTTCACGTAATTCTTCTGGAAGATGACTGACAAGACAACCATATTTGTCCCACTCGTCATTCACCTTTTGCAATAAGGCATCAACCCCGGCAAAGTTCCAGCCTTCACAGGTTTCTGTTTCATCAATTATGCCAAACACCCAGGCATCACGAATGATTTTGCCAATGGTGGTCATGCCACCCTGAACTTCTTTATCGATGCCTATATATGTATCTGGTTTTGCCATAATTTTTCTTTACTTACTTTATCTCTTATAAAAAAAGCCCCTGAACTGCAGTCGCAGGCAGGGGCTTTTTATCATGGTATTAGCCCCGGAGTCTTATACAGACTTACCGCGGTGAACAACCATAGCAGTCCCTGCAGACTGTGCAAAGTTGTCAAAGCCCAGCAGACGAACGTGGTTCTTAGGATGGGCTTTGTGGCAAGCTTCAATTTCAGCCAGAATGGCATCAACGTCAGTTTCGCCAAACATAGGCAGTTTCCACATGTACCAGAAGTTGCTGATCGCATTTTCTGGTTCAGTGTGTTCAATACCTGGGTTCCAGCCTTTATCCACGATGTACTGGATTTGAGCGCGAGTAGACTCTTTGCTCAAAGGTGGCAGGTAAGAAAAAGTTTCATATTTACGGCTCTGAGCAGCATCACTCAGGCTTGAATTGTAATCTTGTACATCACTCATGTGATTTTACTCCAAAATAGTTAAATTTAATTTTGATTAAGCTGCAAGGTGCAAAAACTGAGCACCTTGCGCTTGATGATCAATAACGGGTTGCTTATTTGTGAGCAACGTCGATCTTGTCAACTGTATCAAATTCAAATTTGATTTCTTTCCAAGTTTCCATAGCGATCTTAAGCTCTGGGCTGTGCTTCGCAGCGTTAGTAAGGATATCCTTACCTTCTTTCTCAAGCTCAACACCTGAGTTACGTGCTTCAACACAAGCTTCAACAGCAACACGGTTAGCAGCTGCACCAGCAGCGTTGCCCCATGGGTGACCTAATGTACCACCACCGAACTGCAGACAAGAATCATCACCAAAGATGCTAACCAGCGCAGGCATGTGCCATACGTGGATACCACCAGATGCTACAGGGATAACACCTGGCATTGCGCCCCAATCCTGGTCGAAGAAGATACCGCGTGAACGATCTTCTTTAATGTATGAATCACGCATGATGTCGATCCAACCCAGAGTTGCATCACGGTCGCCTTCCAGCTTACCAACAACCGTACCGGAGTGAAGGTGATCACCACCAGACAGACGTAATACTTTAGTTAATACACGGAAGTGAATACCGTGGTGTGGGTTACGATCAAGTACCGCATGCATAGCACGGTGAATGTGTAACAGCATACCGTTGTCCTGACACCATTGTGCAAGCTGAGTATTCGCAGACAGACCACCAGTCAGGTAATCGTGCATGATGATAGGTGCGCCGATTTCTTTAGCGTACTCAGCACGTTTCATCATTTCATCAGATGTAGGTGCAGTAACGTTTAAGTAGTGACCTTTACGTTCGCCAGTTTCGGCTTCTGCTTTATGGATAGCTTCCATAACGAAGTCGAAACGGTGACGCCAGCGCATGAATGGCTGTGAGTTAACGTTTTCATCATCTTTTGTGAAATCCAGACCGCCACGTAAACCTTCGTAACATGCACGACCGTAGTTCTTGGCAGACAGACCCAGTTTAGGCTTGATAGTACAACCTAACAGAGGACGACCATATTTGTTCAGAATGTCACGCTCAACCTGGATACCTTGTGGTGGTCCATTACAAGTCATAACGTAAGCAACTGGGAAACGGATATCTTCTAAACGCAGAGCACGCAGGGCTTTAAAGCCGAATACGTTACCAACTAAAGAAGTCAGTACGTTAACAACAGAACCTTCTTCGAACAGATCGATTGGGTAAGCAACAAATGCATAGAAGCAAGTGTCATCACCAGGTACGTCTTCAATCGCGTAAGCACGACCTTTGTAGTAATCCAGATCAGTTAACAAATCAGTCCATACCGTAGTCCAGGTACCTGTTGAAGATTCAGCGGCAACAGCTGCTGCA
>Ga0224514_10000604_pt1 | contig 10147 bp, 6 predicted proteins | sample SF_May12_sed_USG_3_FD_169107 | JGI IMG/M metagenome (GOLD analysis project Ga0224514, IMG submission 169107) | Sediment microbial communities from San Francisco Bay, California, United States - SF_May12_sed_USGS_24 | ecosystem: Environmental > Aquatic > Marine > Sediment | place: USA: California...
TAATAATGGCAAAAAACGTAAACGAACCGGTGAGTATACCAGAAAAACCCAACCTTAAACCTATTGACCTAACAAAAATAGCAATTCCAAAAATTATAAAATATAAAAACTAAATATTCATTTGGGTTAGTTCATTATAGTTTTACAACAACAAGTCATCTTATTGTTACGTTTACATTATCTTTTTTTATTTTTATTGGTATAAATATAATTTGTATTCAAAAGCATAAATTTCATATGTTATCTTTGTTTATTCCTTTTAATATCTTTTGGTTTAGCTTTATTATTGGTGCCTATCGAACTTTTATCTTATATTTTTAAACCTATTAGTTTAGGAGTTCGGTTATTTGCAAACTTAATGGTTGGACATACATTATTAAAAGTGATTGTAGGTTTTTCTTGGAGTATGTTGTTATTAGAAAATTTTTTAGCAATTTTTCATGTTATACCTTTACTAATTTTAGTACTATTCATGGGTTTAGAATTAGGAGTCGCTTTGATTCAAGCCTATGTTTTTACTATCTTAACTTGTACTTATCTTAATGATGCTATTAATCTTCATTAAATAATTTTCTTTAAATTGAAAAAAATGATTTTTATAACACAATGCGATAGTCCAGCACTTTGGCAAACTTATTTATCTGACCCTGCAAGTATTACTATGGAAGGTATTTTAATTTTTAACAAACATTTATTAATGCTAACTCTAATTTTTGGAGGCCTAATTTTGTTATCAAAGGAAACAGGTAAATCTGACTCTAAGGATGAAAAAAAGCCTCAAGTTGAGCAAGAAGCGCCTGTGACACCACCACAGTCGCCAGGTACTCAGCCAACTAGTCCACCCCAAATCCAACCTGGTGAACAAGAATTAATAGAAGATTTAGAAAGATTTCCCAAATTTCGGGTTGGTGAACCAAGTGGTGTAGAGGAATTCATTCCCTCAAGTCTTTATCCTAAACCAAAAAATCCGAGTACATTTGATAAACCGAAAGGCGGCGGGTAAAAAGAATAAATATTCACTTTTTTGTTTATATTTTTTATTTTTCGTTTTTAATATTATTAATGAGTTTATAACTAAAAGCATTTTAACATAAACATATATTTACTTTAATGATGCTATTAATTTTTATTAAAAAATTTAATTATAATTTAGAACTTAAAAATAATGTAAAAAATGATCTTCCTATTGATAGTAAATTTTCATTTACAGTAATTTAATGTTCAAAATTTTTTCGAGTAAATAACACAAATTTTGAATACTTAAAGAGTGTAGCATAAAAAATTACTTTTTGTATTTTTTATTATTAATATATTCATTAACTTAAAAAATCGTTTGATTTGATAGAATTTATATTATAATCCGAAAATGAATATAAGTGTAACTATGTTGCACATTGTGCATAGTTAATTCAACCTAAATTCATTAATATTGTATAAAAAACGAAAAAAATAATTTTTAGTTTTTTCTTTTTTTATCATATAATAAAGGAAAGGTGATAAACGAGTTAAAGTAAAAAATATAAAAAGATAGTCTAAATAAATGGAAAGAAAAAATTGAATGGTCTGAGTAGATTGTAGTTAAGGTTTGGGTGAATCAAAATTTTTTATACCTTAATTTATTTTGAAAATACTAAAAAACATCCGAAATTTGGATTCTCAAGAGTATTTTAGAACAGTTTCAAATTATTTTGTTTTGATTTCTCGATTACTAATTTAGTATTAGTAAATCTTTTAGTTTTGCTATTTTTTGGTGCAATTGTTATTTTTTTTAGTTCGAATGCGAGTTCTCTAAAAGAAACTAGTTTTTTTTTATTCCAAGTACATGGCAAGTGCTAGTTGAAGAGTTATATGAAGTTTCATCACAATTGCTATTCGATAATATTAACAAAGATGGAGAAAAATATTTTCCTTTTATTTCTGTTATTTTTACTTTTGTTTTATTTAGTAATTTAATTGGGTTAGTTCTTTATAGTTTTACAACAACAAGTCTCTTATTGTTACGTTTAGATTATCTTTTTCTATTTTTATTGGTATAAATATAATTTGTATTCAAAAGCATAAATTTCATATGTTATCTTTGTTTATTTCTTTTAATACTTCTTTTAGTTTAGCTTTATTATTGGTGCCTATCGAACTTTTATCTTATATTTTTAAACCTATTAGTTTAGAAGTCCGGTTGTTTACTAATGCGTTAATTTATAGGATTAATAAACATAGACAAATTATTTTATTAATACTAAATTTTATTGTTAGAGAGGCATATTTTCACAGGATTTTACTAGTGTAGTAGACTTTGTCTCAGAAATTATGTTTCCAGATCTATAAGATGTTGAAAGCCCGGTACCTACTCTACGACTTAAAAACCCCAGTTTTGCTGCGGAATTATCTAGAAACCCTGATTTTGTTGCGGATTTATAGAGGAGAAGCGTAGCTTCGGCAGTGTTAACAGACATTATAGTAGTATTGAAAATAACACTAATAGGTCTTACTACAAGAGGACCGGAAAAAGTAAATCTCTGCCGAATCGACTATTTTTCGGGTAATAGTATAGTCAAGTAGTAAGTTTTTGTCGGTTAAAGTATAAATCTAAGTATTAACTCAAACTCAGTTGAATTATCTATGATTTTTTATTAAATTTATCCTATTCATTATGTTAAATACTTACTTTAAATTATGTATTCTAGATTAAATTTTTTGTTTAAACCTATAAAAAAACTCTATTCAAGTGAGAGAACTTTATTTCCTTTGTTTTAAAGAGCTTAGTAATTAATGGTATTTGAAGTTTTTTTTTATTGTATATTCATAATATTTTTAGAGATTGTGGTCTTGATCATGGTGTGGTTTTTAATGCTGCTTCAAGCGCTACATTAGCTCTCCTATTAATGGAAAGTGTTGCTTAAACATCGTCACCTAGGGTTGCTTTGATTGAGTCTGTTTCTTCAGAATCTACCAGTGTGGCCTTTAATTAAGTGTTACATATGAGGATGGCTTTGGTAGTTCTTTATTTTCAGATGAGGATATAAAGATCAACAAATCTGGTATCGGGCTTTTTATATTTATATAACTGCGCAGCGAGTTTGTTTCCAATAACTGCGTTTTTCTTCGATCGGGTAAGAATGTTGAGAAGTGGTGTCCTCAGCAGACTCTGGGGTTCAACTCCCTGTGTCGAATCTACAGTAATAAAGTAATAAACGTTTTATTGTTTTCAGTTAAATCTGATTAAAACTAAAATACCTACAATAGTGTAGAATATTCATAATCCAAGATTTAAAGTCAAATAAGTTTAAAATTTTATAAATAATTTTAAACTATTCGAATTGAGTTTGATCCTGGCTCAGGGTGAACGCTAATAATATGCTTTACACATGCGAGTTGTACGATAACATATCGTAGCGAACGGGTGAGGAATACGCAATTGCTTTGTATTTATTAAATTAACGGCTCAAAAGGTGATTAGTACTCACTTTAAAGTTTTTTTACTTAATATGAATATCTACCTTTTAAATTAAGATAAACTATCCCTATTAAAATTTTAAATTTTTTTAGGATAAAACTATTTTTTTAGTTTATAGTAATATTAAATAAAATAAATTACATTTATACTGATACTGATAGTATAAAAAAATTTTAAAAGATTATAAAATTTTTAAGTGTTAATCGTTAAAAGATGATTTTGTGTAAGATTAGGTTGTTGGTAGAAATAATAGTTTACCAAGCCTTTGATCTTTAGTTGGTCTTAGAGGATGTACAACCACACTGGAACTGAGACAAGGTCCAGGCTACTTTTAGCCAGCAGTGAGGAATATTGGACAATGAACGAAAGTTTGATCCAGCAATATTATGTGAATGATTGACGGCTAATTTTTGGTTGTAAAGTTCTTTCGTTAAAAATGATAATGACGTTATTTAAAGAAGTTTTAGTCCCGGCTAATCTCGTGCCAGCAGCCGCGGTAATACGGGAGGGACAAGCGTTACCCATCGTTACTGGGCGTATAGAGTCCGTAGATTGTATTATAAGTTATATGTTAAAATTTAAAGCTTAACTTTAAAAAAAGATATAATACTGTTTTACTTGAGTTTAATACAGAAGAGTAGAATTTCATGTTAAGGAGTAAATTCCAAAAATATATGAAGGAACATCATTAGCGAAAGCGACTTTTTAGTATAAACTGACATTGAGGGACGAAAGTGTAGGGAGCAAACAGGATTAGATACCCTGGTAGTCTACACTGTAAATTCTGGGTGCTGTAATTTAAAAAAAATTTTAGATTTTTTAAGCTAACGCCATAAGCATCCCGCCTGAGGAGTACGATCGCAAGATTGGAACTCAAAGGAATTGACGGGAGCCTACAACGAGTGGTGGAGCATGTGGTTTAATGCGATAATCCGCGCAAAACCTTACCAACCCTTGACATATTGAAGAAAAATTTGAATTGATATAAATTTTTTAGTATTAATTAAAAAATTAATCCATATTCATTACAGGTGTTGCACGACTGTCGTCAGCTCGTGTCGTAAGATGTTTGGTTCATTCCTTTTAACGAGCGCAACTCTTATTTTTAAGAATTTACTTTCAATTTTTAATACCGTAAGTACTTACATATCATTGCCGATGATATGTGATGACACAAAACTTTTACGCATATAACATATTATAAAAACAACGACCGGTAGTTTCTTCATTTCAACAGGTAAGTTTTAAAAAATATTAAAAAATAGCGAAAAAGATTTGAAAAATCGATAGAAGTTATATTTGTTAATTTTTAATTTCTATTAGTAAATATTAGTGGTAATAAAAATTTTGCTTTAAAAAGACTGTGATGTTAGAAATAAAATTTCAAAGGAAGGTGAGAATTAAGTCAAGTCACTGTGGCCCTTATGGGTTGGGCTACACACGTGCTACAATGAAAATGACAAAAAGTAACAAAAATAAAAATTTTTAGTTAATCTTTAAAAATTTTCTTAGTTCGGATTGTAAACTGCAACTCGTTTACATGAAGGTGGAATCACAAGTAATCGCAAATCAGAACGTTGCGGTGAATACGTACCTTGGCTTTGTACACACCGCCCGTCACATGCAGAAAGCTAGTTTTACTTGAAAATTAAACTTCCTTTTTATTTTTTCAAATAAAAAAAGTTAGTTCATTGAAAAATTAGCAATTTGGATGAAGTCGTAACAAGGTAGCTGTACGGGAACGTGTAGCTGGAACAAATGAAATAGTTTAGCCGGTTAGAACGTTGGAATCATAATCCAAATGTCAAGGGTTCAAATCCCTTTTTCATTATTTAATTTTTTAAACTCTATGGTAGTAAATTTATTTTTTTATTTTTTTTCTTGCGTATTACTTACAAGTTCTTTAATGATTATTCTTAGTCAAAATTCAATCTATTCTGTTTTATTTTTAGTGTTAAGCTTTGTCTCTTCATCTAGTATTTTATTTTTATTAGAATGTGAATATATTTCTTTAATTTTTATTATAATTTATGTAGGAGCTATCGCAGTTTTATTTTTATTTGTAGTAATGATGTTAGATATAAAAACAGTGTATTTAACGAAAGATTCTTTAAAATATTTTCCGTTTGGGAGTTTTTTAGGTATTGTTTTTTTAATTGAAATTTTAATAGCAGTTCCCAGTACTTTTGAATCAACTACTCCTTACAGCACTAGTTTTTTATTTAATTATCACTCAGACTGATTTAATAAATTAGATTATTTTACTGAGATTATATCTATTGGCCATTTATTGTATACTGATTATGTTATACAGTTTTTACTTTCTGGTAATATTTTATTGTTAGCAACAATTGGTCCAGTAACTTTAGTTTTGGTTAGATCTATTGAGACTACTAAAACCCAAGTTACTTTTAGACAACTTTCTCGTACTTATAGTTCCGTTTTATTCATTTAACGCCTATAAAATATGTACTAGTCTTTTTGCTTTTTTTTCGATTTTATTTTTATATACACACAAATATGATTTTCAAAACATAATGTGTTTAATCAGAGTTTAAACACATTTATTAATAAATATATTAGTTTTATTAATATTTTGCTTGATTACATTGTCAAAGAAGAGCAATTGGTTAGCTCGCTAGGCTCATGTTCTAGAGGTTGTAAGTTCGAGTCTTACCTTTGACACAATGCGATAATCTATCACTTTGAAGAAAGCTGTCGTGAAACCGTACCAATGTTTTTGCCAGTTGCATAGAAAGTTCATTATGAAACATAGACCGGTAAAAATTGTGTTAAATATCAAAAAGTTTCAACTGTAGTTACGACATAGTGATAAATACAAAATGCTACTTAAACTTTTAAACATTTATAAAGCTCGCAACGACAAATTCAGAATTGTTTATATTATAATTTTTGGCTAACTTTCTTAGTTATCATCGCGATCAAATATACTGTTAAACTTTTAGTACAGGAAATTTCAATCTAAGTTGATCTAAGTTGATTATCTAAATTGTTTTTGGTAGGAGCCGTATGAATGAAGACGTTCATGTGCGGGTTGGTGGGGAGAATATTTTTGTGCAGTGACCTTTAACAAAAATTGTGTTTTTATCGCTATAAATACAATGTATAATTTATAAATGTTAATATTTAAAGAAATACAGTTATTACCTGAAATTTTTTTAGGTATTTCTATAATTTATTTAATCATTCATGGAACTTTTATATCAGTTAACACTAAATATTTATTAATTCATAACTCTGTTTTATATTTGAGTGTTTTAGTTGCCAGCATGTTCTGTTTTTTACTAATAAATAATGTTGTTGAATACAACGATTTTCAAATATTTAATAACACTATTATCGTAGATTATTTAAGTTTTTCTTCCAAAGTTTGGATAGCTACAATGTCAATTTTTTGTTTTTTAATGAGTCAATCGTATATAACCAGTCAAAAGATTAACTATTTTGAATATAGTATTTTAATATTATTTGCTTTGTTAGGTATTTTTTTCATATGTTCTTCAAACGATTTAATTACTGCGTATTTATCGATTGAGTTACAAAGTTTATCTTTTTACATAATGGCAGCTATGAAAAAAGATTCAGCTTTTTCTGTAGATGCTGGCCTAAAATACTTTATATTAGGTGCTTTTTCATCTAGCCTATTTTTGTTTGGATCGTCTATTTTATACGGAGTAGGTGGTACTACTAATTTTGAAGACTTAAAGAATCTATTTTTTTTAATCTACTTAGATTACAAAAGTATAGATGTTCATAACTATACTTTTGTTAAAGATGTTTTTTTGTATGGAAGTTTAATTCAATTTGCTTTAGTGTTTATTTTTGTAAGTCTTTTGTTTAAACTAGCAGTTGCCCCTTTTCATCTATGATCTCTTGATGTTTACGAAGGATCTCCTTCTAGCTCAACATTTTTTTTTGCAGTCGTTCCTAAACTAGCAATTTTTGTTTTGTTTATTCGAATTTTTTATTCAAGTTTTTTTGAACATGTAACTAAATGACGTTATTATCTAGTTGTTATAGCTATGTTAAGTATAATTGTCGGTTCCTTTGGGGGTTTAGAGCAAAAAAAACTAAAAAGTCTTTTAGCGTACAGTTCAATAGGTCATATGGGTTATACATTAATCGCGTTTAGTACAGGAACTTTTGAAGGAATGCAAATATTGTTTTGTTACCTTTTTTTGTACATGGTCGCAGGTTTGTGTATTTGGTCAATTTTTTTAACGTTACAGTTAAAATACAAATACACAAAAAAACAAAATAAAGATTTAGCAGATTTAAATTTATTAAGTAAATCTAATAATATTTTAGCTTTATTTTTTAGTACTGTGTTACTTTCTATAGCAGGGCTCCCACCTATGATTGGATTTTTAGTTAAAATTGGAATTTTCTTAGTTTCAATTGAAGCATCTATGTATTTAATTGCAATAATTAGTATTTTGTGCAGTGTAATTTCTACTTTTTATTATATTCGAATAATAAAAACTATGTATTTTGAAAGTTCTATAGCAGGAAAATTGTATTACCCTATTAAGTCTAATATTTCAATATTAATAGTTTGTTTATTTTATTTTTTACTTTTTTTATTTATAAATCCAACACTGGTATATTTAATATCGCACAAGATAATTTTATTGTTGACTATGTCAATGTTTTAATTTTTGCACTAAAAAATTAAGCTAAAAATAAAACTATTCTGTTTTATACTAAAATATGTTGTTATTTTAATTTTCTTATTTTTTATTGTAGGCTAATTATAGACTTCTTTTTGTAATATTTTTCATAGACAAAAATAACAACGGTTTTACAGAAAATAGTATTTTTTTCCGCGGACTCTACGCTTTTATCTAATATTGGAAAAGCTATTGTCCTTAGCACGGTAGTTTTACATTTATGGTAAATAAGGATTAAAATATACAAATAATTGTAAACTTAATAAAATTTTTTAATTTGCCTTAGTTTCTATTGTTTATTTTGAAGTTTATATGGATTCAGTTTATTTTTATAATCGAAAAAAAATACAATGCATAATTGATATATAATTATTTTATAAATTTCATTATTTTGTATCTATTGATACTATTCTTTTACGATTGCGCCTATAGTTTAGAAACCCTGCTATGTTACATAATATTTTTTGAGGTTTAATGATTTTTTTAAGCAAGAGAACCAAACTATTTAAATAAGGTTAAGACAAAGTAAAAATTAATCTACTTTTATTTTTTTTGTGTAGTTTTTGGTTAGTTGTAGCTTACTACGCTAATTCATGTTTGGTTTTGAATCTGTTGCATAATATTAACATTTTCTGATGTTGTGCGGTTTTTTCTTAGTTATTGCTGTGCATTGAGTTAGAAGTCAAAACTTATGTTTTAAGACAATTTTCATTTTGTATGACCCACTTTTTGTATTTTTTAATATAAATAAAAACATAAATTTAAAAAAAATTAAATAGCATATCTGGAAATGCGTTAGGTTATTAAGACTTAAAGATATAGGTTCAAATCCTGTTTTAATTATAAAATTAGAAATGTTTGAAAATAATAAAAAAAATTGGATTTATTATCCCATTATCATTAGTATTAATAAATAATAGTAATGATAATAATTATTTTTTTTATCATTAATAAAAATTGACTTTTTTCATTGCTTATTTATAGTTTAATATCTATTATCTGTTTTTTTATCTTTAATTGGATTTCAACAGACAAATATTTTAAAGTTACACACTGAAAAACAAAAACTTATTACTTTTTTTTTCAATAAGTTTACTTTTCATAAATTAACATTCAATAATAGTAACATGATTATACAAGATAATTTATTTGACTTGTTTGAAATATGATTTTTTTTACCGTGTCCAGAGCCTGATGTTCCTGCTCCAGATGCAGATGCAGATTATATTGAGCCTGATGAAGACAGTTGGGATGATGATTTGTCTGAAAACGAGTTGGACGACGAACAAATTGAAGAACAAGAAAATCGTGATCCCCAAGATCGATCTGAAAACTAGAAGATTTATTTAAAAAATTTCCACCGGCTGGATAACATAATTTGGTTAATGTATTAGATTGCAAATCTTTTAATATCGGTTCAAATCCGATTTTAGCCTTTGTTTTAGCATTTTTAGCTCAGTTGGATAGAGCAACAGCCTTCTAAGCTGTTAGGCATAGGTTCAAGTCCTATAAAATGTTAATGTTAGACTTTTTTTTTTTTAATGTGACAAATTTACTAGTTTTTATGATAGTATTACCTATAATAAGTACTTTTTTTCTATTATTTGTGCCTGCTTCAAATCATTCTTTATTAAAATCAATAGCTTTAAATGTATCTTGTTTTTTATATGTAATCTCATTATTTTTATGGGTTTTTTTTAATAAATCTGTTGGTTCTTTTCAATTTGTAAGCAAACTATGATGGGTTCCTTTTTTAAATTTAAATTTTAGTTTAGGAATTGACGGCATTTCACTTTTTTTTATCCTTTTGACGACTTTGTTAATTTTTTTGTGTATATTAATAAGTTGGACTAGCGTTAAAACAAATATAAAAGAATTTTTAATTGCTTTTTTAGTCATGGAATTTTTTTTAATTGGAGTTTTTTCTATTTTAGATTTATTGTTGTTTTATATTTTTTTTGAAAGCGTACTTATTCCAATGTATTTGATTGTTGGTGTTTGG
>Ga0224514_10000605_pt1 | contig 10143 bp, 12 predicted proteins | sample SF_May12_sed_USG_3_FD_169107 | JGI IMG/M metagenome (GOLD analysis project Ga0224514, IMG submission 169107) | Sediment microbial communities from San Francisco Bay, California, United States - SF_May12_sed_USGS_24 | ecosystem: Environmental > Aquatic > Marine > Sediment | place: USA...
CAGACCTATAAAACCAAGATCCATTGCCTTGCTCCTTTGGAGTTTCATAAATTAATGATAGCTTGCTTTTTGCTAGATTAATGCAAGCATTGGTCAGAAGTATAGAGGCAAAATAAAGGTTGTAACGGGGAGTTAGTTCTACTCGACGAACCGCACCATCCTTGTGCGTAGCGTATAAAACATCACAAAATCAGTGCACTTACTCCCGTAGATGTTGCACGAGTAATAAAATACGCTTCTGGATATTAATAACACGCGCCTTCCATCTGCGCTTCTCATTATGAGGGGCATACTTATAGGTGGTTTTCAGATTTTTTATTTTATCGTAGATATTCTCAACCAGGGCATGGGTCGATTTACCGGCCCAACTCGCCAGGTCCGTATCGTTTAACTGACTATAATTTTTAATTTTTTTGCGCTTAAGTGCATCAAAATCAAAACCTGCTTTATTGAGGCGATCAAATTCACTATGCGGCAGTTTTGGAATAATTTTTCCAGCCTCCACATCCTCTTCAATAACCAGCCAACACAACCTGGAATTCTCTTTTAATTCCTCTACTAGCGAGCGCGCATCACCCTTGGTCTTCGCACGCATGTCTGAGAAGGCTTTTAGCCCGGAATAAGTCGTGGCTATCGATTTTAGTATGCCAGGTATATTTTCCAGCATTAAACATTATCCCGCAGTTAAACTCTGACTTGAATTACCTACAAATCTTCTATTTCCTGTTTGGTTACGTACACATTTTCCATAACCAATGAGATATGAAATACATCCATCTAATTATGGCAAAAACAATAAATGCTATTACCTGACCTATTATTTTATATGTTAATCTAATTAACAATACCCTTATATCAGTTTGCTATAATCTGGCTATAGCTTAGGTTCTAACTCATATGGATCTTCTCAAATGTTACCAGGTTCTTGATGTGCCCCAGGATTGCACCTGGGAAGAGTTACATACAGCTTATCGTCGTCAGGTCCAAAAGCATCATCCAGACCGCCACCAACAGCATCCAGATAGGCAACTGATTGCCAAAGAACGAATGCTGGAATTGAATAAAGCCTTCGACACCCTTGCAGAATATTACAAAAAAAATGGGTATTTACCAGGCGACATTCTGAAAAAATCACCAATCAAAACCAACTATCAATCCCAGGCTGAGGCAGCCAGCCCTAAAACAAGTGAAAGGCCAACCTATACGCCACCTGAAAATAAACCTGTCAAACCCAAGCAAGCTGCACGTAGGACATCATGGGGATTGGTAATAGTTATCGCCATTTTGGGTTATTACTTTTTCTGGGAAAGCGCGCCAGAGCCCGGTAACCCATATGCAACTCCCTCTTCTGGAAAACCTCAATACGAGGGAAATACCACAATAACGGATGACCTATTAATCAGGCCATCACATGAACGCATATCAGAAAAAACCGATAACAAGCAAGTTCATGTAGAGAGAGGTATAGATAAAGAAACAACCACACCCCCTAGTCTGGCCCCCCTGGGAATGCAGGACAAAATTGATGATGGATACTTTTTTACTTACGGGGATACACCGGGTAAAGTATTTGAAGTTCAGGGAGTACCGACACGGACGGTTGGTGATATATGGTTTTATGGAAAGTCAGAGGTTCATTTTAACAAGGGTACCGTTGTATCCTGGTATAATTCACCTACTCACCCGCTAAAAGCAAAATAATCTTTTGAATCATGTATTAAATACTAGATATTTGCCTACTCCCAGAAACGCCACCATTTTCTTCGTTGTTCCCTCGATTCCTGGCCTTGTTCTGAGCCTTTTCCAAGCTCCTTTTGTTCTTGTTCCATTTTTCGTTCTTTCTGTTTGTCAATTCCCTTGGGTTGTTGTTTGTCCTGTTTTTTCTCTTTCTTTTGTTTCTTTTCTTTCTTCATTTTTTTCTTGGCGTCATCACCTTCTTTTTCTGTGCGATGCCGCTCACGTTCGATCTCACCTTCTCCTTCTCTTTTTTGTTTCTCCAATCTCTCTTCTTCGCGATGATACTCTTCTGCTTTTTCCTTTTCTTCTACTTGCGTAGATTCTTTTCCTTTACCTGCCCACTCAGGTTTTGCCGCGCCGGCATTAGTGACAGTTAGCGTTAGTAATCCGAACGTTACCAGTGCAATAGTGAATTTTGATCGATACTTCATTGTTCTGCTCCTAATAAATAATTTCTTGATATAGCATAAATAACATAATGAAATTATGATCTGCCTCATTAGATTATTTATCCGGCAAGAACCTCAATATGCTTACGATGCAACTCAACTCTTTACTTGCTGATAAAACCCTGATTAAAATTTAGTTCAATATTCACTGCGCATCATTCCTTAACATCACAGTGCGCAGTAGTTTCAATAATATTCCCAGACGCATCCATTACTCCGCTGACGCCAATAATATTGGCCTCAGGCATAGATGGTAGTGGCATTGGTTCTTTAAGCGCAGAGTATACTTTAACCATTGGGTATGGAGTTTCAGACGTATAAACGTATTCCACTCTTATTGGCTTCAGCATATCGCGACTCAAGATTTTATCAAATAACTTCAATTGGCCGCGGTCGACAGCATGAAGAAATATATTAAAAACCTTATTTACATTTACTTTAGGATAAGGCATTTCAGTTTGTGAGCCATACTCAGGTTTATTGCCTGGGGTATCCAGCTTTGCCAAATTGCCAATATATTTGGATTCAGCGAAGACACTCACATTGATAAACAGCAAGATAAATAATATAAATGCTCTCATTTGGAGGGGACTCAAAAATAAATTAATGTATTAAGTAATTATCCATTCTTACTATCCTGTTTTTGGTAGAGTTGCTTGCATGGAGGATCGTTCTGAAAAATCCGCAAACCAGTTAGTTAAGACAGGCTGACCTTGACGCCAATTATCCTCCTTAAAACGAAAATCCAGGTAGCCAATGGCACAGGCCACGGTTATCTGGCCAATCGTAACATCCGCATTCCATTCTCTGACTTTATTATCGAGATATGTCAGTGCCCGTTGAATTGTATTCCGCTGCATACTGTCCCAGTCATGGGTCTGTTGAGATGCTGGTCGTTTTCTTTCTAGAAACCGCAAAACTGCCGCATCGAGTATCCCGTCGCCCAGTGCTTGCAGACGCAATGCCTCCCAGCGTTCTATACCTGCGGCAGGAATCAATTTCTCCCCTGGATTCAAACTATCAAGATATTCACAGATCACTGGCGAGTCATATAACACGGTACCATTACTCATGATTAATGTCGGCACCTTGGAGAGAGGGTTATCTGTCAACAGGCTTGCATCCTCTATCCACGGGTTAGTGATGATTTTTTCTATTTCTTCATCCAAACTCGCTTCAATGGCAAATACATTCACCTTGCGAACATACGGTGAAGTGGGCGAATAATAGAGTTTCATTATTTTGACCTTTTACACTATATGTAATAATCCAATAGTTACTTCTTATTCACAAACCTGATGACGCGATTTTCCAGATACGAATAAAATGGATTATATTTCTGTCGCAGAATTTCAGAGGCTGAAACAATAAACAAGCCCCGCTCACCACGCAGGCCAATACGACCCAGATAAACAAGTTTACGATTATCTGGTGCCTTCTCTCCATTTACAGGGTCATCTGGCGAAAAAGGTAGTGCCGTATGCGACAGGGAGTAAACATTATTAGGCCAGGCGATTCCAAGCCGTTCACCAGTTACTTTGGTAGGTCCTGCACGTCTGTGACGTGCATAGATTTCCTGGGAATCAGGATCAACATTTGTCAGTAATGTCGTTGCAAAAGGTAAATAAGGATCCGCAAACAATTGCTTAATATCTTCCGCGGGATCATATACAAGAAAAGATTCAAAATGGGCGCTGCGATCAATATCGAATAGCACCAGTTCATGTCCCTCTTCAGATAATCTTTTGAACAACACTTTTACTAATGCTTTGGTCGATACCGTTGCGTCTACAATTGACTGAAAGGCAAGAATAGGTGGCATGCCTGTTACACCTTTACCTTTGTCCAACCGATTGATACGTCGTTCGATTTGCCTGGTCAATCGATAGATTTGATCGCCGGCATTCACTGCAAATGATTGATATTTGTATGGATTATATTCTGGCTGGATTGAGTCATAAGCCAGCTTTTCCAACCCGGGTATCACTGCAAGTTTTGCCTGATATTCAGCAAGAAAGGCAACCGATGAAACTCCGATTGCGGGAGAGATGAGTATTAAACCATTTGCTGGAGGTAAGATCTCACCCTCCAGTACTGCTAATGAATACTCCACTGCCAGAGCGGCGCCAGATGAGTATCCGCCAATATAAAAAGGTTTGTTCTTTCCAATTTTCTGCCGCACATATTTTGCTGCTAAGCGCGTTGCAGCGGCAAAATCCTGCCACGTAACAGTTGTTAAACCAGCAGGCGCAGTTCCGTGTCCTGGCAGCCGTAATCCGACAACATAAAAGCCCTGCTCACGAAAAGTTTCTGCCAGAGCACGCATACTATATGGAGAATCCGATAATCCATGTACCAGTAACATGCCACCACGTGGATTTTCATTCTTAAATTCAAAGGAACGATTCCAGTTACGCTCGACATTCGCCGGATCCGCTCTGCTTCCCGCATAATAGCGATTCAGAAGGTTTTTCCCCTCCTCATCATTATTCTGATAAACGTCTCTTCTCAGCTGACGAAACAGTCGCTCTTCCAGATCCAGGTATTCCCCAAACGACTGAATTGATTCAGCCTTCCCCGTCGTGAACTCTTCATCCAAATCAACCGTATGCCAGGATTTGAGTTCCGGCCGGTTCTGCAAGTGTGCGCCATACACTATCACTAAGGTGATTATCACCCCGAGAAAACCATATCCGATGGCCAGCAAGAGATGCTTGAGAATTCGCATAATCGAATGATCAGCTGTACTTTTACAGAAAGAAAACGGCCTGCTCAGGCCGTTTTCTTGTTCGCACTCTCAGGAAGCGGCTGCTGTTTTACGCCGCCGACGTTTCTTGGAAGACATTTTTTTGATTCTTGCCATTTGCTTCTTCTCCCAACGTTCCCCTGCTGCAAGCATGGCTTTGGCTTTCTTTTCACCCAGTTTCCTCAGCTCCTGCTCACGCTTCAATGCCGCGGCAAGTTGCTCCTTCAGTACATCCATTTCTGCCTTGGCAACGTCTCTTGTGGCCTTCAAATTATCACGGGTTACTATCCTCAATTCCTTTAATTCAGCCTTGGCATCCCTATATTTTTCTCGCAGTGAAGCCATTGCTTCTCTTCGTTTCGCAGCGGCCGTCTTTTTCTTGGCTGCTGCTTTTTTCTTTGCTATTGCCTTTTTCTTGGCAGCCGCCCTCTTTTGGGCTACGGTCTTTTTCTTGGTAACCGTTTTCTTCTTGGCTACTTTTTTCCTGGCCGTTGCTTTTTTCTTCGCTACTGTCTTTTTCTTGCTGGTTTTTTTCTTCGCCATAGCCATGATGACTTGTCTCCCCTTGTTATTGAAACTTGATTGTTTGCCTTACATAAATTCTAACCATCATACTAATATATATAAATATAGACTAGCTATTAACTTTTGAAAGCACAAAAGCATTATCTGGATCGATTAAGTTTCTTATGAAACTCTTTACCAGATCAAATGTCACCAGGATCATAATTCCGGTAATTGATCAGGCGTAATAACATGCAAATGCAGCTTTTCATCAAGCCCAGTCAGAGCGTCGAACTGCCGCATCAATATTTGCCGTGCTGGCTTAATATCCGGTGTCGATACCACCAGGCGGACACGATTAAATTCTCCGGCATCCCGCTTTTCACGTCCCAGCCTGATAATCTGCTCCAGATTCACAGCCACTGATGCCCAGTCATCCGTCTCGACCAGATATACCAGTAATTTCCCTCCTATTGCCAGCAAATGTCCCTTATGCAAGTCTGAAAATGCTTCCGGATTTTGCTCAACACTGATCGAACGAAAAACCTCATCCGGACATGTGCAACCAAGCCCTTCCCGAACAAACTTCTCTATCGCAGCCTTGTTTACATCTGTTTCAGACATTAACCTGCCCTGTTATTGAGACTGAAAAATAATCTCGACATTCAGAATACCTTCAAATATACCGTCCAGCACCAGCTTGCCAACATCCTGTTTTAAGCTAAAACCTGGCTGCTCTGCCGGTATAGTCTGTTTAAGCTTTAATTTATTTGCTGGATAATCAACTTCCAATGTCAAATGATAGGGAAAATAGCCATCCAGGAATCTACGATGAAATGGACCGTTTATCAGGCTGTAACTACCATCAGGGTTCCGATAGAAAATTCGCACCCTGGCCGACACGCACAGCTCCGCTGCTTTCTTAACTTCCGTGAGCTGGATTGACTGACCTTTGATCTGTGCCGCACCAATATTTTTATAATTGACGATTTTCAAATCACGCATTGATTTGTATTGATACACGACTTCCGATACCGCTACAGGATCAAGGTTCTGATAGCACTGAGACAGGCTCACCCAGCCATCGTCGAGACTGGATGGATATATCACCAGTTTGTTCAGGGAATGAAGGACCGGCTTGGTGGGCTTCTGGGTGATAAACCGTAATTCACCCTCACTGACTTCATCTATAGCAATGACATCGTTCTGCTCAAACCACTTATCCAGCTCCGCCGGACTCATCCCCTCATCGGCATGGGCGCTGCTCGTCCATAATATGACATACAAACACAGGGACAGAATAATGCGCATCTAAACAAAGCCCCATATCCAGGTGCCCGTTCTGTATGCCACACCCTTCATTTATTCGCCAAACCGCAAAAGCGCAGGATATGGCGTCATCCTGCAGTATTAGTCAGATGGCTTTTCAATTTCCTTGGTTTCTTCACTGGCTCCTTCCTTGGCAGACGATTTACCTTGCTTGGTGGTTTCTTTTGGCGCTCCTTTAGGCCAGGCGCCAAACGGGTATGGATGGTAATCACTGTTGAAAGTCAGAAACTGCAGAATTTGATATACATAGGTACTGAGGCTTTGTCCCAGCTTTAACAGTCGTTCATTCGAGCTTCCGGTGAACAAAGCCAGCAGAAACTGGAAGATGACTACTGCCGTAATAACGACCTCGGCGATAGTATAGAAAATGGCAAACAGTAGCATGTATAAACCCCGCAGCCAGGTTCTACGTTCTTTTAAATGTGCTTTGAGTTCATCGCTCATGCTTTTTCACCTCATTATTATTAATTGATATTACATTTCGAAATACCGTTTAGCGACCTCTGGCAGTCAAATCTCAATTAACCATTATCTAGTCGCCGGTTTTCTTGTAAGTCCCTACCAGTTCTGCCTGCGCAATGACATGTCCCTGCATGGCAACTTCGACCTCTGCCTTGGTTGGGGAATTCAGGTTCTCCAAAACGGTATCGAGAACATAGAGTTTGAAGAAATAGCGGTGTCGACCAATTGGCGGGCATGGCCCTCCATAACCGATATTGTGCCAGTCATTCAGGCCTTGACCCGTGCTGACTGGAAGCCTGTCCGCGTTCGCACCTTCCGGTAAGCCCCTGACATCGGCAGGCAGGTTATAGACCACCCAATGTACCCAGGTCATTTTGGGCGCCGCGGGATCCGGGGCATCCGGATCATCCACGATCAGGACCAGACTCCGGGTATTCTCGGGTGCCCCTTCCCATTCCAGCGGGGGCGCGATGTCATCACCCTCACAAGTATATTTCAAGGGTATAACCCCGCCTTCATCAAATACAGGAGACTTCAGTACCAGTGACATTATCTTTTCCCTTGTTTTTGCTCTGTCAGTACGTAAAACGTTACACCGTGACAGCTATCTTGATGTTCTTCTCTCTTAATAATAGAAACAAATGTGCCACGAACAAAGCGAAATCCTGCCTGCAGGATTTTATTTAAATATGGCAAGGGTATTTCGACCTTGAAAACGGCAGATTCATCCTCCCTCTGCAGCAACTAGCAGTGCAAAACCAGTTCTGAATACCCGCTATGCGTCATGTTAACCAGCAAGTGCTACTTATATATTTCTCACTTGCCTATTTTTTGAGCACCACAAACGCTGATTAATTGTTACAATTTTATGACAGTCTATTCCTACTTTATACTATTGATTTTATTGACAAATAACATACTGTGACACTGGGTTAAAAACCTTTCCAGGCGCTAAATCGAAGGTAAGGAAAGGCAACAACCGTGTCAGGTAATTACGCAGGCCTGATTCTATGGAACTGAAAGATATTGCCTCAATCGAGGATGCAACCCGTTTCGGACGCCGCGAACTGTTTCGCCTCGGCCTCAGCCTGATCTTTATTATTGGCATTATTTTCTTTGCCACTTTCCAGGTGGGAGATATTCCAGGCAGCACCATGCTCGTTATCGCGGCGGTCATTGGCGCCTATATGGCAATCAACATCGGGGCGAATGATGTCGCCAATAATGTCGGCCCGGCAGTAGGTTCCAAGGCGCTAACGCTGGCCGGCGCGATTCTCATTGCGGCCATCTTTGAAGGCGCAGGCGCACTAATAGCCGGTGGGGACGTGGTCAGCACCATCAAGAAAGGCATTATCGATCCATCGATGATCACGGATCCCGATACCTTTATCTGGCTGATGATGGCGGCACTGCTGGCTGGTGCCATATGGTTGAACATTGCCACCGCGATGGGTGCCCCGGTATCCACCACCCATTCCATTGTGGGTGCAGTGCTCGGCGCAGGTATTGCTGCGGGGGGCTGGGACGTCGCCAACTGGGGCAGAATGGGCGCCATTGCCGCGAGCTGGGTTATTTCCCCGGTGTGTGGTGGCATTATTGCGGCTGCCTTCCTTTATCTGATCAAGCGCACCATCACCTACCAACCGGACATGACAGCAGCGGCCCGCAAAATGGTGCCCTTGCTGGTCGCTATCATGGCGTGGGCCTTCAGCACTTACCTGATCATCAAAGGGCTGAAAAAAATCTGGAAATTCGAATTTCATGAGGCTGCGTTGATTGGACTTGTCATCGCCGTGATCGTGTACCTCATTATCAAACCCAGGATCAGTAAACGCGCAGCGACCCTCCAAAATGACAAACCCAGCATCAACCGTTTGTTTACCGTTCCGTTAATTTTTGCTGCCGCCTTGCTCAGCTTTGCCCACGGCGCCAACGACGTGGCCAACGCAGTCGGCCCATTGGCTGCCATTAATGCCGCCATCGTTGGTGAAGGGGTCGCCACCAAGGCCGCCATTCCCATCTGGGTCATGCTGGTCGGTGCCGTGGGTATTGCAATCGGCCTCGCGCTGTATGGTCCCAAGCTTATTCGTACGGTGGGTTCAGAAATCACCGAGCTGGATCAAACCCGTGCTTTCTGCATTGCTATGGCCGCCGCTATCACCGTCATCTTTGCCAGCCAAATGGGCTTGCCCGTGAGCTCGACCCACATTGCGGTGGGTGCCGTGTTTGGCGTCGGGTTTCTGCGTGAGTTTATCAAAGCCAGTTATGCCAAGATGATTGATGAGATCAAGCGGCACCATGCCGGTAAGGATCAGAAAGAAGTCGAGGCATTCCTGGAGAAATTTAATCGCGCCTCGGTCACAAATAAAGGCCTGATGCTAAGTGAGCTGAAACAACAGGCAAAGAAAACTGCCCCGATTCTCACCAAGGAAGAGCGGAAGGCACTGCGCAAAGTTTACCGCAAGGAGCTCGTTAAACGTTCCGCCTTCCTAAAGATTGTCGCCGCCTGGGTAATCACCGTGCCCATGTCAGGGTTAATGGCCGCTATGCTGTTTTTCACCATACGCGGTATGCTTTTGCAATGATTGATGATTGAATAAAATTAGGAATTGGCACTTCGATCATTGAAAGTTGCTTATTTCAACAGCGAACGGATCTTCCTGAGATTTTCTTCAACATCAGTATAACTGTGCTCGATAAAGTGCGCGGTTTTATCCCGGACCAACACCAGGCTAGGAAATCCCTGGGCACCAAGTTGCTCGGCCAGTATGATTTCCTGTTGCAGCAGGGCAGCGATTTCGTCGGAGTGGATTTGCTCAATAAATCGTTGTCGTTCCAGCCCTAACCCTTCGGCCAGGTGATAAAGGTTCTCATACTCTGACGGATTACCAGCCTGCTGATAATAGAGCTGTTGGA
>Ga0224514_10000607_pt1 | contig 10134 bp, 4 predicted proteins | sample SF_May12_sed_USG_3_FD_169107 | JGI IMG/M metagenome (GOLD analysis project Ga0224514, IMG submission 169107) | Sediment microbial communities from San Francisco Bay, California, United States - SF_May12_sed_USGS_24 | ecosystem: Environmental > Aquatic > Marine > Sediment | place: USA: California...
TCGATCAACATTCGCGGTGTAGGTTCAATGTCGGCAAGCACACAACCCTTATACGTTATCGATGGAGTTATAATTGATGAAGATCCATCAGTTGGCAATTCGCTTGCCGAAAGAAATGAACAGGCTGAAATAACTAAAAGCAATCCATTAAACTTTATCTCACCTGATGACATTGCCAGTATCGAAATTTTAAAAGATGCATCGGCAACAGCAATTTACGGCTCCCGTGGCGCTAATGGAGTTGTTCTAATAAGCACAAAACAAGGTGAAGAAGGAAAAACAGTATTTACATATGATGGAAGTGTTTCGGCCTCAAGAGTATATAAAAAGATAGATGTTCTTGATGGAGAAGGCTATGCAAACTATAGAATAGAATTGAGCCGGGCATATGGATACAGCGATACTTCGAAATGGCAGGCTTATCTCGATACCGGAATTCTTGATATTAATTGGCAGGACATGTACTTTGGTACCGGAATAAGCCAGAAACACAGGATTTCAGCATCAGGTGGTAAAGATGGTTCTACATTCTTTTATTCACTTGGATATCTTGGATCTGAAGGTATTATAGATAACACAGGATTTACAAAATACGATTTTCGAACTAACATAAAACGAAAATTAAATGACCGGGTTACTTTTAGAAATAATCTTTCGGGTTCATTTCTTAAAAATAACAATACAAAAGGTACCAGCGCTTTGGGAGGTGATCGTTCTATGGTTGGATCTATTATTTTTTCAAGGCCTCTTGAAAACGATGATCTTACTGAGGATGGCACTTTTGATAAGGACGAAGTAACAAATTCGCCAGCCACATGGGAAAAATGGTATAAAGATAATATGATAGAAAAGGCATTTAATTCAAAGTTCGAATTAGAATTTAAGTTATTCGATTGGTTATCCTATTCAGCTAACCTGGGTGTAAATTACCGAGCTTATGAGAGAAGGGTATACTATGGTATGAAACACAAAAAAGGAGATAGTTATGATTTAGCTTCTGAGGGGTACGGTGGACGCGCAGATGTGCATTCTTACGATAATTTTCATCTGGTCACTGATCACCTGCTCCAGATTAAGAAGAAAGTTAATGATCACAGATTTAACGGAACCATTGGTGTTACTTACGATGATAAATTAACTAAGACTTCAAAGTTAAAGTCGGAAGTGTTTATTGATGATTATGTTTATGCTAATGCCTTGGAAAGTGCTGTTTATGATGAAATTGAAAGAACAGGGAAGACTCCGACTACCTATGCGTCAGGATTATTCCGGATAAACTACAATTATAAGGCATTAGGTGCTACAGTTACCGGCCGTGCCGATGGTTCGAGTAAATTTGCAGAAGGTAATCGTTGGGGGTTCTTTCCTTCAGTTGCCCTGGCATACAAATTGCATCAACTACAGGTAATTAAAAACATTCAGACTGTATCTAATCTAAAACTACGTCTTGGTTGGGGTAGGGTTGGTAATAGTAAGTCAAAAGCCTATGCAACACAGACTACATATAATTACTCCGTTAGTACAGATGCATCTGGAGAATTTCCGGTATTCACTCCCCGCACAATTGGTAATCCCGATTTGACCTGGGAAACAGCTGAACAATATAATATCGGATTAGATCTCGGAGTGTTTAAAAATAGGATTACCTTAACTGTTGAAGCGTATCAAAAATTAACAAAAGACCAATTGCAGAATATTGCATTGCCTGCTCAGGCAGGATATTCAAATATCTGGGTTAATAATGGAATAGTAGAAAACAAAGGATTGGAACTGGATTTAAATATTGTTGCAGTAGATCGAAATTTCAAAGCAGAATTTGGGGGGAATATAGCTTTCAATAGGAACTCAATTAAGGAGATTGGGCTTGATGATTACGGTGAATCGGCATATCTGGGTGATAACCTGGGAGGGAACAGCGCTTTAGGGGCGCCCCTTAACAAATTTGTTCTTGGTGAGCCTGTAGGCACTTTCTGGGGTTTCAAAACTGACGGAATCATGCAGGAAGATTCAACAGTAAGCGTATATGGAATTCCCGTAGAAATGCTGGGAAATGTTAATGTTTTGGACTTAAGTGGGCCCAATGGTGTTCCAGATTCAGTGATAAATGAACATGATAAAACAGTAATCGGGGATCCAAATCCTGATTTCATATATGGTTTTTACGTAGATCTTGGATATAAAAACCTAACACTTGATTTATTGTTTCAGGGAGTATACGGGCGTAAAGTGTTTAACATGAATAGCTTTGATTTACTTAATCATGATGATGAGCGTAGTAATAAACTTGCTGAAGCATATTATGATGCCTGGACACCAGATAATCCCGGTAATAAATATCCAAGGCTTGATATGACTAAAGAATTTGTAGCTAAAGCAAGGTTTACAGATAACTGGGTTGAAGATGCAACATATTTCAGGTTGAGTAATGTTAATTTGGCTTATACCATTATGACAGAAAAAAATCCGGTTGTTAATAAAATTAAGTTATACGCATCGGTCAACAATGTTTTTACACTTACAAAATATACAGGATTTGATCCGGAAGTAGATTCCTTTTCTGGTAATCCGTTAAAGGTTGGTATCGATCAAAGTGGATATCCTGCTATTAGGACATATTTGCTTGGTGTAAGAGTAACTTTTAAATAATCGGTTTAAACTAGTATTATTAACAATCATTGCTTAAAATAAATACGAATGAAAACACTTAAATATATTATAATAATTCTGGTAACGTTTACTTCATGCGATACGTTACTGGATGAACCAATGTACGACTTTAGAAGTAGAGAGGATGTATTCACCAATGAATCAGGCTTTAGGGGCTTATTAGGGGGGATGTATAAAAATAACACTTCTGTATATACTAATCATATCCACCAAATGCTCGGATTTCATAGCGGTGTTTTAATGAGGCGTACGGGAGGAGATGAATTTTGGGCCCAAATGGCTGGTAATTCTAGTCGTTGGTCTGAAAATGTTTATAGAAGTTTATATGTAACCATAGGTTCGGCCAACACCCTGATAGATCAGGAAGAATTAATTGGAGAAGACAACCTTGAACTATTACAGTACATTGGAGAGGCTTACTTTATGCGTGCTGTAAGTTACTTTTATCTTGTTAGGATGTATGGCCCGGTTCCCCTTAGTACGGAGCCTGTTATTGTGTTGTCAGACTCTTATAAACCACGCCCCAATAGCGTTGACGAAGTGTATGAACTGATAATAACAGATTTAAAGAAGGCTCACAGTTTTTTACCAGATGTACAGGAAGAGGTTGGAAAACCTAAGAGATTAGCAGCTTATGCATTAATGTCAAAGGTTTATCTTACATGGGCAGGAGTTGAAGATACTGATGAATATTGGAAATTGGCAATGGATTATGCAGACAGTGTTATTGTTACCAGTGATGGTGATTTGGAGCCATATTCTGCACCTGACGAAGGGTATGCATTGGAGAATGACTTTGCAGATATTTTTTCTATAGATAATGAGTTTAATTCGGAGTCTATTTTCGAAGTAAATTATCTTCCTATTGAAAATCAGGGACAGAAGTATACAAAATATTATATGGCACAAAGTGCACCTTGGATTATGGGCAATGGTAGCGGACGCCTTATGCTGGCAAGGGAAGTGTACGACACAATAGTTGCAACTCATGGTGGATCCGATTATCGGTTAAAAAACGGAGTTGTTGTTGCATACGTTAAAGATGGAAAAACAGATACAACGCTTCTTTATGGACACGATTCTGCATCGGCTAATGCATTACTTCCATACTGTCAAAAATGGGAAGATCCAACGGCAAGTGGGAGTGATGCCGGAAACAACTTTATTTTTCTTCGTTTTGCCGATATGTTCTTAACTTATGCCGAAGCCGCAAACGAATATAATAATGGACCTACAAGCATGGCAATTGACAGGCTTAATATCATACTACAAAGGAGCCGGTCACAGGGAGATACTATACCTAAAGATGTTGAAGTAACCGATTTCAATGTTACAGGGAAAACAACTGAACAGGCCTTCCGCGACAGAATAATGGTTGAGCGATATGTAGAGTTTGTTGGAGAACTCCATGATTGGTTTGACGTTAGGCGAAGGGATGTGGATTATCTGAAGTCGGTATTTGAAAATCATAACAAACGTCTTGAGCGACTTGAAGCAGAAGGAGGAAGTATACTGCCAAAAACAGATTTTGTTTTCCCGTTAGAAGATGATTTAGTATTGAAGAACATGCTGTTACCATTATCGAATGAAGAAATAGATGCTAATCCGTTAATTGATTACTCTGATCAAAATCCTGGTTATTAGATAATATCTGGATATTTTTTAAAAAAGAGGCTTAAGAGAATTCTTGAGCCTCTTTTGTATAAGGGGGAAAGTATATATTCAGCATATTTAAGCACAAAAATATATCGGAAAAGCGCAAAACTGCAGTGAAAAGTAACAGGGAAAAAGTAGTTAAAAAACAGGAAGATTATTTCAATAATTGAATAGGATTATATCATGTTAATTTATTAAATATTTTTAGAAACTAGCTTGAATTAAATAAAATCCACTAATACAGCAATATAGCAAAAAAGGTCTGAGTCCTCAATGAACTATAAATACACCTTTCAGAACGCAAATTGAACCACATGCCTTTGAGTATCTTCTATTTTTGGGCATGATTTTCTAAAATATAACAAAATGAAAAGAATCCTAACGTATTTAATGTCTTTAATTTTTATTTCCGGCCTAATTGCACAGGAGGTAAATATTACAGGTAAGGTTACCGATGCAAATACCGGTGAGTCCTTACCCGGTGTTAACATTGTTGTAGTTGGAACAACCACGGGGGCGGTTACCGACCTCGATGGCGCATACTCCATTGCAGCAAGCCAGGGGAGCACCCTTTCATATTCCTTTATAGGGTACCTCGAAGAAAGTGTTGTGGTTGGCACACAAACAGTTATAGATGTCAGGTTAAGTCCTGACCTAACCGAACTTGAAGAAGTAGTTGTAGTGGGTTATGGGCAGCTGAACAAGAGCGACCTAACCGGTAGTGTAACATCAGTCAACGTTGATGATGTAGGGGAAAGCGGTATTGTAACTGTAAATGAACTCTTACAGGGACGTGCAGCAGGTGTAGATGTAAAGACCAACTCGGGAGTACCGGGTGGTGCTGTATCAATTAATATCCGTGGGGTAGGTTCTATGTCAGCAAGCACACAGCCTCTTTATGTAATTGACGGGGTTGTAATTGCACAAGACGATGACGACTTTAACGAAGAGGATATTACACCAAGTAACCCAATGGCCTTTCTATCGCCCAACGATATAGAAAGCATAGAAATCCTTAAGGATGCCTCGGCAACCGCCATTTATGGTTCCCGTGGTGCCAACGGTGTGGTGCTTATACAGACAAAAAAAGGAAAAGAAGGTAAATCTGTCGTACAGTATTCAGGTAGTGTGGCCTTTTCAAGAATCGCCAGAACCCTGGATGTACTTGACGGACCTGATTTTGCCAGGTATGTCAATGCCCACTCAATTGCAGAGAGCGGTGATTCAAATGCGATTGTAATCGAGTACCCGGACTCGGTATACTCGGTAGACTGGCAAGACGAGTTTTTCAAAACAGGTATAAGCCACAACCACAGGCTGTCGATTTCCGGTGGCGAAAACGGCTCTAACTATTATGTAGCCCTGGGTTATCTGAACACAACAGGTATCATAGAAGTTACAGGTTTTGACAAGTATGATTTCCGTACCAATGTCACCAAAAAGGTAAACGACAGGGTTACACTGGGTACCAATATCATGGGTGCCTTTATCGAGAACCGGATGACGACCAGTACCGATTTCCTTGCGAGCGACCGTTCGTTAATGGGTACAATAATAAGGTACAGGCCGATTATAAACAGCTCCGAACTCGACTCTTTGAACGAACTTGATGTTGAACTTTTACCCGCAAACAACCCTTATGAGTGGATAGAGTCTTACACAGATAAAACCTTAGAAAAAACATTGAACTCCAAGTTCAAACTTGATGTTAAACTATTTGACTGGTTAAGTTACAACTCAAGCTTTGGTTTAACATACCGTACAAAGGAAAGGCGCAGGTTCTGGGGGAAAGAGCTAAACAAGTCAAACGAAATAGGCCTGGGTAGCACACAGACATCTGAAAATATGCACTATGTGTTTGACAATATGCTCCAGTTTAAAAAGAAAATGAACGATCACAGGTTCAATGCCACTTTAGGTGTTACTTATGACAAGAAGATTTCTATGAATGAAAGAATGGAGGCCACTGGTTTTCTTGATGAGGTATCTAAAGCAGATGCAATGGATGGTACCACAGGCCAAACTTTGTTAGAGATGGCTAGGGAAGATATAACCTATGCTTCCGGGCTGTTCCGTGTCAATTATAACTACAGGGCATTTAGTACTACTGTAACAGGACGTATGGACGGATCAAGCAAATTCACCGAAGGTAATAGGTGGGGGTTCTTCCCTTCATTTGCAGCGGCATACAAATTACACCAGCTATCGTATATAAAAAACATTGAAACCATATCTAACTTAAAGTTAAGGGCAGGCTGGGCCAGGTTGGAAACAGTAGTACCGATGCTTTTGCAACAAAAAATATTGTAGACTATGGTGTAACTTACGGCAACGATTTACCTATTAACATACTAGACTTAAAAACCAGGGGAAACCCGGACCTGACATGGGAAACCTCTGAACAAACCAACATTGGTTTAGACCTAGGTTTATTCAGGAACAGGATTACCCTTTCAGCTGATGCATACCATAAAATTACAAAGGACCAGTTGCAAAACATTAAGCTTGGGGCCATTGTAGGTTACGAAACTATGTGGATAAACCTGGGAGAAGTCCAAAACCAGGGGATAGAACTGGAACTTAATACAGTTGTCCTTGATGGCGATTTCAAAACAAGTATTGGGGGAAATATAGCCTTCAACAAAAACAAAATACTTGATGTTGGCTATAGTAAGGATACCAGTTATACATTTGATGCCGCATTTTATTTTGGCGACAACATAGGCGATAACAGTCGCACCAGGTCACCGATAAATGCATATATGGTAAACCAGCCTGTTGGGATATTTGTAGGCTACAAAACCGACGGACTTACAACAGATACAACAGATATGTTTGGCTACAGGGACATAGAACCTGGAAACTTAAAAATTGTTGATGCCAATGGCGATGGTATTATTGACAATCTTGATTTATCTATTATTGGTGATCCAAACCCCGATTTCATATATGGGTTCTACCTTAACTTTGGTTACAAGGATATAGGCCTCGATTTTCTGTTCCAGGGTTCATATGGCGCAGAAATTTTTAACATAAACAATGAAGTACTTAAAAATCCACAAAAAACCAACAAGGCCAAACTCAGGGAAGTGTACGAAGAAGCATGGACACCGGACAACCCGGATGCCAAATACCCGCGCCTGGACATGAACGAGTTCCTAATTGACAATGCCCTGTTTACGGATCGCTGGGTCAGTGATGCCAGTTACCTAAAATTGAGCAACGTAACACTTTCGTATGACTTGAAGCTACCGAAAGTGCCAGTAATCGGTTCTATAAAACTGTATGCAACGGCCAATAACCTGTTTACCCTTACAAAATACGAAGGTTACGATCCTGAAATGATCAACAACAATTCCAAGAAATTAAAAACAGGGATAGATCACAATTCATTCCCGGCCGCAAAAACATATGTTTTCGGGATTAACGTGAATTTTAAGTAACAGTTAAAATTAAGAAAAATGAAAAAAATTAAATATCTGATAATAATAAGCCTGGGGTTTATGGTATCTTGCGACACGCTGTTGGAAGAACCCATATATGATTTCAGGACAGAAGAGACAGCTTTTGACAACGAAGAATCTACAATTGGGGTTTTGAACGGGTTTTATACTGCCTGGAAAACAGAGGATTGTATGGCAAGTCGCTATCCTCAAATGGTCTGCCTTAGTTCGGTTGTTCAGGCACGAGAAGTAGGTGGACAGGATAATGCCGTTCGCTTAGAGTGGGCCCCAAGCAACGACTGGCTGGCAGGAATCTACAACAGCTTCTTTAATACTGTTGCAAGGAGTAACTTTATATTGACTACAACAGAAGGAAGAGAAGAAGATTATATAACCAATGCCAGGGGCTATGCGCATTTCATACGGGCATTCAGTTATTTTACCCTCGTGCGCCTTTTTGGTCCGGTGCCTATTGCTTCCAAACCAGTAAGAACACTTGCCGATTCATATGTAGGAAGACCAAAATCAATAGATGCCAACTATAATTTGATAATAGACGACCTTAAAAAGGCATACCAGTTATTACCACTAGAGCAAGATGTAGTATACTGGCCTAAAAGCCTTGCAGCATATGCGGTGTTGTCAAAAGTTTATGCCCAAATGGCAAGCAACACCGACAATATTGCCTATTGGCAACTTGCCAAAGCGTATGCCGATACAGTTATTCAATTTGAAGGGGACGATGAAGGTTATGAACTTGTAGAAGACTATAAAGATGTAATATCAATCGACAATGAGTTTAATGAAGAGTCAATCTTCGAACTTCCGTTTTCTAACAAAGCACCTCGTATTGAGGGTGTAGGTTCTGTTATAGCCCATATCTTTGCCCCTAAGAAGTCTGGTTGGACAGATCAGGGTAAAGGCGGATGGGGCCGTATAGGTATGATGCGCGAAATATATGACACAATAGTTGCTACCCATGGTGGCGAAGACAACAGGTTCAGGAACAATTGTGCCACACAGTTACGTGAATGGCAAGGTACCGGTGCTTTAGCGCATACTTACCCATACCCTTCTGATATTGGTGGCCGTTATTGGCATTACCCTGCTACAGCAAAATACAGGGATCCTGTAGGACAAAAGAAAGCCGGGGAAGTAAACTGGGTATTTTTAAGGTATGCAGATATATTACTTACCTATGCAGAAGCCGACAATGAAATAAACGGCCCGACAACTGATGCTATTGCAGTGCTTAACCAGCTATTTGACAGGGCTCGCAGCAGTACTATATGGAGCAGTGATACAGGAATTGTAGATTCATTACCAAAAGACATAGAAGTGGGTGAATATACTACAAAAGAAGAATTCAGAAAGCGTATAATGGTCGAAAGGTATGCTGAACTATGGGCAGAAGGCCATGCTTTTTACGATGTAAGGCGCCGTGGAATTGATTATTTTAGGGATATATTAGAATATCATAACCAAAGGGTTGATTCATTGGTACAGCAAGGTACCAGTAGTCCGGATTATGATATTGATGGAGACTTTGTATTCCCGACCACAGATGAATTCATAAAAAAGAATTTGCTCTTGCCAATACCATTAGAGGAAATAAACTCTAATGACTCAATTTCATTGGCAGACCAGAATTTTGGTTACTAATTTAAAATTAAATTCAGAAAAGGGCTTGGGAATTTCTTAAGCCCTTTTTTGTTTAATAGTGTATAATAGTATTTAACCCAAATACCTATTGTATTGTTTTTTTGAAATAAAACCGATATAGTAATTTCTTAAATCTTGGATTTAAGGTTAAGAGTGCAATTACTTTATCGTTCATGTAATTTATGTTGCGTTATATAAGCTTATTAATACGTTTTTAGAAATGGTTAGATAACAAGCTATATTTTAGTTGAATAATCTTAATTTTTTTGTATCCCATATTTATTCTATTTTTGTTTAGAATAAAATCATCGTATAAGATGAGGGGAGGAGTTGTCCAATAATTATTTAAAATTTTTAATAGAAAAAAATGGAGGAGCGTGGAATATATCCTTGGCATTAAGGATAATATTAAAGGTGTATAGATAGGAAAAAGTTAATCAAAAACATAAACATTTAATAATTTCTCACCATTTACTCTTCTGTTTTTGCTGTGAAGGTACATTACAATATTTATAAATTTTATTGGGTGCTATTCTGGTTACATAATTTATAAATAATTAATAATTTATTGAATTCAATATGAAATGCAAAAGTAGACAGATAAGGTTTTTTCTTACGCTAACAATGGCTTTAATATGCTCATTAGGAATAGGACAAGAAACTAAAAGAAATGTCTTATTTATAGCAATAGACGATTTAAAACCTT
>Ga0224514_10000609_pt1 | contig 10124 bp, 9 predicted proteins | sample SF_May12_sed_USG_3_FD_169107 | JGI IMG/M metagenome (GOLD analysis project Ga0224514, IMG submission 169107) | Sediment microbial communities from San Francisco Bay, California, United States - SF_May12_sed_USGS_24 | ecosystem: Environmental > Aquatic > Marine > Sediment | place: USA: California...
AAAAGTTTAACAATGAATTTTGATTTAACGGATAACCAGAGTTTAGTTACTGTTGAATATACAGGAATCTTGCCGGATTTATTTCGTGAAGGACAAGGTATTATTGCTAATGGAAAACTGAATAATAAAGGCGTATTTGTTGCGCAAGAAGTACTCGCCAAGCATGATGAAAACTATATGCCGCCTGAAGTTGCAGATAGTATGAAACCAAAGCCTGCTGTTGAAAAATAAAAATACCGAAAATAAATATAGGGAAAAATAATAATGATTCCTGAGTTGGGAAACTTTGCGTTAATTCTGGCGCTAAGCATGGCGTTGGTGCAGGCCTCACTTCCGGTGATTGGTGCCTGGAAAAATATACCGGAATGGATTGCATTGGCCAGACCTGCAGCCTGGATGCAATTGTTGTTTATCTTGATTGCTTTTGGTTGTCTGACTTACACATTCATTGTGCATGATTTTTCTGTTGCTTATGTCGCGCATAATTCCAATACCCAATTACCCTTGCTATATCGCGTCTCTGCCGTATGGGGTGGACATGAAGGTTCATTGCTATTATGGGCATTGTCATTATCGATTTGGACAGGTGCAGTAACTTTATTTAGTCGCAGTGTTCCGCAAGCGATGGTTGCACGCGTAGTTGGTGTAATGGGAATGGTTAGCGTCGGGTTCTTGTTGTTTATGATCCTGACATCCAACCCGTTTGAACGTTTATTTCCTGTGCCTATGGAAGGTCGTGATCTGAATCCATTATTACAAGATTTCGGCTTAGTGATTCATCCACCAATGCTTTATATGGGTTATGTGGGTTTTTCCGTAGCGTTTGCATTTGCCATTGCCGCAATGCTTGGCGGCCGACTGGATGCGGCCTGGGCAAAGTGGTCTCGTCCCTGGACCAATATTGCCTGGATGTTTTTAACCCTGGGTATAGCGCTGGGAAGTTGGTGGGCCTATTACGAACTGGGTTGGGGCGGTTGGTGGTTCTGGGATCCAGTAGAAAACGCGTCTTTTATGCCCTGGTTAATGGGCACAGCATTAATGCATTCATTGGCAACAACAGAAAAACGCGGCAGTTTTAAGGCGTGGACGGTATTACTGGCCATCTTTGCATTTTCACTCAGTTTGCTTGGTACTTTCCTGGTTCGTTCCGGGGTACTGACATCAGTGCATGCCTTTGCTACCGATCCGACTCGCGGTGTGTTTATTCTTATTTTTCTTGCTGTAGTTGTCGGTGGTTCATTATTGTTATACGCGATACGTGCACCACAAATTCGTAGTGCGAGTCAGTTTGACCTGGTATCACGAGATACTGCCTTGTTGTTTAACAATGTGATACTGGTAGTTGCTTGCATAAGTATATTACTGGGTACTTTATATCCGCTGGTGGTTGATGCGTTGGGTATTGGAAAAATTTCAGTCGGTCCTCCCTATTTTAATAGCGTATTTATTCCCTTAACCATGCCATTAGCTATTTTGGTCGGTGTTGGTGCCATGATGCGTTGGAAGCACGATGAGATAACCAGATTAACCAGAAAACTCTGGCCGGTTTTGCTGGCAAGTATTGTTATTGGTATTGTCCTGATGATGCTTTATACATCTGAAGTTAAAGTGATGGCAGTTGTAGGTATTGTATTGGCCTTGTGGGTAACGGGTACTACTCTGCTGGGGTTTTGGGATCGTATCAAGGGCAAAGGAAATGTTCTTCGTGCATTAGGAAAAGTGCCGCTGGGTTTTTATGGAATGAGCGTAGCACATTTGGGTATTGGTGTGTTTATTGTCGGTATTACCCTGACCAGCCTATATAGCACTGAAAAAGACGTGCGACTGGTTCCCGGGGAAAAATATGAATTGGGCGGTTATGAATTTACCTTCAAGGGTGTAACAAGAAAGAAGGGGCCCAATTACATTGCCCATGAAGGCAACTTGCATGTGACAAAAGACAACAAGTTGATTGCCTTTTTACAGCCACAGAAACGTATTTATCGAACCCAACCTAAGCCGATGACAGAAGCGGCGATTGATGCAGGATTGACGCGAGACCTGTTTGTTGCTCTGGGTGAACCACTTGGTGCAGAAAATGCCTGGAGTGTACGTCTTTATCACAAACCCTTTATTCGTTGGATATGGCTAGGTGCGGTATTCATGGCCTTGGGTGGTTTGTTAGCTGCCTGTGATAAGCGTTACCGTCAACAGAACAAGCGTAATGAGAATAAAAGAGCTGTTGTATGAACCGTTATTTACTTCCACTGTTCATTTTTATCGCCTTGGTGATCTTATTAGCGGTTGGGTTAAGTCTGGATCCGCGTAAAGTGCCATCCCCGTTTATTGGTAAACCGGCACCAGCATTTAATCTTCCTCAATTACATGATGACAGTAAAATCATCAAACCAGCTGATTTTAAGGGACATGTGTGGTTGCTTAATGTCTGGGCATCATGGTGTGTATCTTGTAGGCAGGAGCATCCATTGTTAATGGAACTGGCAAACAGCAAACAAGTTCCTGTCTATGGTCTTAATTACAAGGATGATCAGGCGGATGCCATACTTTGGTTAAAACAGTGGGGCAATCCGTACCAGGCCAGTGCATTTGATTCTGCCGGTGGAACCGGCATTGATTGGGGTGTATACGGAGTGCCTGAAACTTTTGTTATTGATAAAGACGGAATTATTCGCCATAAACATATTGGCGCGCTGAAACGTAGTGATCTTGATGAAACCATAATGCCGCTGGTTAAAAAGTTACAAAGCGCCGCACAAGGATAAGGTTCAGTGATGCAATTAACAAAGAAAACCATTTATCTTCTTTTTTTGTTTTTCAGCACCAGTGTCTATGCAGGTGTTGAAGTGCATAGTTTTGCTAATCAACAACAGGAACAACAATACATAAAACTGACCGAGGAATTGCGTTGCCTGGTTTGTCAGAATCAGAACCTGGCTGGTTCCGATGCGGAACTGGCGCAGGATTTACGTAAACAGATTATTGAAATGATTGATGCTGGTAAATCAGAAGAAGAAATTATTGAGTATATGGTTGCAAGATATGGTGATTTTGTTTTGTATCGTCCACCATTGGATCAGCGCACGTTTATATTATGGGTTGGGCCGTTTTTAATTTTATTGACGGGACTGATTGTGCTGGTTGTTTTTGTAAGACGTCAACAACATAAAGAAAAACCAACGCTATCTGCCGAACAACAGGTGAAAGCAAAAAAACTTTTAAACGAAGAAGGTGATGAGTGACATGCTGATGTTCTGGATAATAGCCCTGGTAATGATTGTTACAGCATTGGTGCTGTTATTACCTGCATTCTGGGGACGATATCAATCTGCAGGTACGACTTACAGTGAACAAAATATCCAGGTTGCTCGTGATCGTTTAGCTGAGCTTAAACAGCAACATCATAGTGAAATCATTAGTGATGAAGAATATCAACAGCAGCGAGGTGAGCTTGAACAGACACTGGCGCTTGATCTTGATGCTATCAGCCAATCTGCTACCGTTATGCTGGGTGACAAGCGTATAGCACATGTACTGGCGCTGGCATTCTTTATCCCGGTTGTCACCTTTTCACTTTATTTTTCATTGGGCACTCCCGAAGTATTGTTGCAGCAGAATGGCCCTCAGGCTGGGCAGGCACAAACCCAACAGGCGCCGGCACAACATTCCGTAGAGGAAATGATAAAAAGTCTTGAGCAGCGACTGGCAACTAATCCGGACGATGCGAAAGGCTGGATGATGCTGGGACGTACCTATATGACAACGCAGCGTTATGCCGAAGCGGCCAAAGCCTTTGAAAAAGTCATTGCACAGGTGGGAGAAAAACCGTCGCTATTATTTGCGCTAGCTGATGCATTGACCATGGCACAAGGTGGACGATTATCGGGTAAACCCGCTGAGCTGGTGAAAAAGGCATTAAAACAGAGTCCTGATAATGTCACCGGCTTATGGCTGGCGGGTCTTGCCGAGGAAGAACAGGGTAATGATAAACAAGCGATAGATTACTGGCGTAAAGCTGAAAAGTTATTAATCAATGACCCGGGTTCATTAAACCAACTGCGTGGATTAGTGCAAAGAGCGGAAGCGCGCCTGAAAGGGGACAAGCTTGCAGATGTTGATAAGTCTGCTTCATCAGTAAGCATTACTGTCAATGTAGAACTTGCTGAGCAGTTAAAAAGTAAAACGTTGCCTGATGACACGGTATTTATATATGCCCGTGCGCTACAGGGAACAAGGATGCCATTGGCTATCGTTAAGAAAAAAGTATCTGATCTTCCACTTCAGGTATTACTGACTGATCAGTTAGCGGTGATTCCGGATATGACATTATCGAAGTTTAGCCAGGTGAATATCATGGCACGTATCTCAAGTACGGGTCTGGCTACTCCGCAAAGTGGTGATTTACTGGGTGAAGCTAGGCAGGTGAATACATCAAGCTCATCAACCGTTAACGTCAGTATTGATCAAGTAATGCCCTGATAATATTATGCCCACTATTAATTCCTAACTTGATAGTGCAGGTTAAATACATTTTCCCTGCACTATCTTTAATTCCAAATCTCAAAAGAGGCCTCTATATATTTTGAGGCTAATTTTAATATTATATCACCGTAATAATGTGCTGCTATTAGTACGCTGTTGATCCAAAAAATAAAAGACAACTGAGGTCGGTGTCATTTCATAACCTTAGCATACCTGACTGTGCGCTAACGTTATCTAGATTCATTGATAAAAATCTGCCTGATCTCAGCTTCAGTCTTTAGAGTGGTAGCATGATAACCATCATCTATATTAGGAAAAAGTAATAATTAAATTAATTGATTCAGGTCAAGGTAGTGTCATGTAGAAGGCGTATCGTTTGCAAATATTACAATGATCCGATTACATAAATGGCCCAGGTAATTACAAGAAAACAGTTCTTACGCGGTGATTTCAGAAATCAGCGTGCGCCTATACGTCCTCCCTGGGCGTATTTCGAGGATGAATTTGTCGAAAAATGCACCCGATGTGGTGAATGCATCAGCCATTGTCCAGAAAATATCCTTACCAAGGATAAGCATGGCTTCCCTCAAGTAAATTTCTCTAAAGGTGAATGTCTGTTATGCCATGACTGTGTTGATCACTGTGAAGTTGAGGCTTTAAGTCAGGATTTAGACAGGGCTCCCTGGAATCTCAAAGCCCGTATCACAGAACAGTGTCTTATATATAGAGGTGTTCACTGCATGGTTTGCCGTGAACAATGCGAATCAGAAGCGATTTCATTTACCTATAAGGCAGGTTTTCCCCCAATCCCTGATTTAAACCAGTCGTTGTGTAACGGTTGTGGCGCCTGTTTTAAACCCTGTCCAGGACAGGCTATCAAGTTATCTTATCAATATCATCAAAAAGATCAGAACAAGGAGAATGCATCATGAATATAAGTGGTGTGATTGTTTATGCAGCACCTAAACAAGTGGATTCAGTTGAGAATAAGCTTTCCGCTATCGAAGGCGTGGAAGTCCATGCCGCAAAGGACGGCAAGCTTGTCGTGACTGTTGAACATGAAAATATCAATGCATTGGCTGATCAAGTAATGCAGTTTCAGGACATTCCGGGTGTGATGTCTGTGGCCATGGTATATCAGCATAATGAGGATGACGAATCGTTAAGTACTGACGATGTTTTTCTTGAAGAGCCATCACCATGCACAGCAAATACATGTAACGAATACACTTCAGAGGAGGCGCTATCATGAAACTTAGCCGTAGGGACTTTATAAAAACCAATGCGGTTGCAGCAACCGCTGCCGCTGCCGGGATAACGATTCCAGGAATTAATTCTGCAATGGCTAAAACGGGCGATAGTAAAATTCGTTGGGATAAAGCGCCGTGTCGTTTTTGTGGAACCGGTTGTAGTGTACTGGTAGGTACCAAAGATGGCCGTGTAGTGGCGACACAAGGTGACCCGGACGCACCTGTTAACAGAGGCTTGAATTGTATTAAAGGTTATTTCCTTTCCAAAATCATGTACGGCAAGGATCGCCTAACCAAGCCTTTGTTACGCATGACCAACGGCAAATATGACAAGGAAGGGGAGTTTACCGAAGTCAGCTGGGATCAAGCCTTTGATATCATGGCGAAAAAGTGGAAAGAGGCATTAAAGAAAAAAGGACCTACTTCAGTCGGTATGTTTGGTTCTGGCCAATGGACAGTTTGGGAAGGCTATGCGGCATCCAAATTATTCAAAGCTGGTTTCCGCTCCAACAATCTCGATCCCAATGCGCGTCATTGTATGGCCTCGGCCGTAGGTGCCTTTATGCGTGCCTTCGGTGCGGATGAACCGATGGGTTGTTATGATGACCTGGAACATGCCGATGTGTTTGTACTATGGGGTGCCAACATGGCGGAGATGCATCCTATCCTCTGGTCGCGTTTAAGTGATACACGCCTGACCAAGGAAGGTTGCGAAGTACATGTGTTATCCACTTTCAAGCATCGCTGTTTTGATTTGGCAGATAATGGCATGGTTTTTACACCTCAAACTGATCTGGCGATTGCCAACTATATTGCTCATTACATCATCGAAACCAAGTCTTATAACAAGGCGTTTATCGAAAATAATGTAAATTTCACAAAGACGCCCACCGATATTGGTTACGGGTTACGTCCTGAGCATCCTTTAGAAAAGAAAAAAACCGGCACGGGTGGCAAGCTGAGCAAGATCAGCTTTGAGGAATATAAAAAATCCGTTGCTAAATATACGCTGGATTACACTTCTAAATTAAGTGGTGTCCCCAAGGAAAACTTGCTTAAACTGGCAAAAGTCTATGCAGATCCGAAGAAGAAAGTTTCTTCTTACTGGACCATGGGTTTCAACCAGCATACCCGTGGGGTATGGGTAAATGGCCTTGTTTACAATATTCATTTATTAATGGGTAAAATTTCTGAGCCCGGTAACAGTCCATTCTCATTAACTGGTCAGCCTTCCGCCTGCGGTACTGCGCGTGAAGTAGGTACCTTTGCTCACAGGCTTCCCGCTGATCTGGTCGTGAAAAACAAGGCGCACCGTGATTTTTCCGAGAAAGTATGGAAACTACCTGAAGGTACGATTCCGGCCAAACCCGGTTATCACGCGGTATTACAAAACCGCATGTTGAAAGATGGCAAGCTCAATGCCTATTGGGTCATGTGCAACAATAATGTTCAGGCAGCACCCAACTTCAACGAGGAAACTTATCCTGGTTACCGTAATCCTGAAAACTTTATTGTAGTGTCTGATCCCTATCCTACGGTAACCGCGATGGCCGGCGACTTGATTCTGCCTACCGCGATGTGGACAGAAAAAGAAGGTGCCTATGGTAATGCTGAACGTCGTACCCAGTTCTGGCGTCAACAGGTAAAAGCACCGGGTGAATCGAAGTCGGATGTCTGGCAGCTGGTTGAATTCTCCAAGCGCTTTAAAGTGGAAGAAGTCTGGCCTGCCGAGTTAATTGCAAAGAAACCGGAATATAAAGGTAAAACTCTTTATGACGTACTTTTTGCTAATGGCCAGGTCAACAAGTATCCAAAACAGAAAGTTACCGATAGCGCGGGCAATACCTACGATAATGATGAAATGGAGGCCTTTGGTTTCTATTTGCAAAAAGGCTTGTACGAAGAATATCGTATCTTTGGTACCCAGGGTCCGAAGAAAGGTCACGACCTTGGTGAGTTCGATGCCTATCACAAAACGCGTGGTATGCGTTGGCCGGTGGTTAATGGTAAAGAAACTCTGTGGCGTTATCGCGAAGGTTATGATCCTTTCGTGAAAAAAGGCGAGGGTGTGAAGTTCTATGGCAAGAAAGATGGCCGTGCCAATATTATCTTTGCCCCTTATGAACCTGCCGCGGAAAGTCCTGATAAAGAATACGATCTGTGGTTATCCACTGGACGTGTACTGGAGCACTGGCATTCAGGTTCCATGACACGACGTGTTCCTGAGTTGTACCGTGCTTTCCCGGATGCGGTGATGTATATACATCCTGCTGATGCTAAAAAACGCGGATTACGCCGCGGTATGGTAGCTAAGGTTGCCAGCCGTCGCGGGGAAATTTCCTTGCGGGTAGAGACACGTGGTCGTAATCGACCACCGGAAGGACTGGTCTTTGTGCCCTGGTTTGATGCCGGGCGCATGATTAACAAGTTGACACTGGATGCAACCGATCCGCTATCCAAAGAAACGGATTACAAGAAGTGTGCAGTAAAAGTGATGAAGGCCTGATAAAGGAAGACTAGGGTGTCAGTCAAAAGCCGACAAAGTCATATAAGCCGCAGACGTTTCATCGTCGAAACGGCACGTGCCGCGTGCGGTGTGGCTTTGTTGGGTGTCGGCTTAGGGTTGTATACACGCCAGGCAAAATCACTGCCGGCAATGGCAATACGTCCACCCGGTGTAAAGGACGAAAGTGATTTTTTAGCAGCTTGTGTCCGTTGCGGTTTATGTGTGCGTGACTGTCCTTACGATACATTAAAACTTTCCAGACTCGGTGAGCCGGTTGCGACCGGCACACCGTATTTTGAGGCACGTGATATCCCGTGTGAAATGTGTGAAGACATTCCGTGTATCAAAGCCTGTCCTACTGGCGCTCTCGACAAGGAACTTACCAATATTGACGATGCTCGCATGGGGCTTGCGGTTATCGTTGATCAGGAAACCTGTCTGAATTACCAGGGCCTGCGTTGTGACGTTTGTCATCGTGTATGTCCACTGATTAATGAAGCCATCACCCTGGAACCGCGGCATAATCAACGTAGTGGTAAACATACCCTGTTTATTCCCGTGGTTCACTCCGACAGCTGTACCGGTTGTGGTAAGTGTGAGCGAGCTTGTGTACTGGAAGAAGCCGCCATCAAGATATTACCTCTACACCTGGCAAAAGGTGAGTTAGGTCATCACTATCGCTTGGGCTGGGAAGAAAAGCAGAAAGCCGGTAAAAGTCTGGTTACTCCTGATGAAGAGCATCAATATAATCTGCCGGAAGGTTTGAAGTATGAACATGAAGGCCAGGGCCTGATGAAGGAGTCGCGCTGATGACGGCTAATCTACCAGGCCAGGCAGGTAAAACGGCAGTGCTGGAAAAAGGCTGGTGGAAAGCGCATCAATGGTTATTATTACGCCGTATCAGCCAGCTTTCGATTTTATTATTATTTCTGAGTGGCCCCTGGTTTGGTTACTGGATCGCAAAAGGTAATTTAACCTCCAGCTTAACCTTTGAGATTTTGCCATTAACCGATCCTTATATTTTATTGCAGTCTTTTGTTGCCGGGCATGATATTGCAAGCACTGCACTTTACGGCGCTATTATTGTGACACTGTTTTATTTATTAGTTGGCGGTCGGGTTTTTTGTTCATGGGTTTGTCCCGTTAACATGGTGACGGATGCTGCAGACTGGTTGCGTCGTAAATTCAATATTAAGGGTGGTGCACATTTATCACGCAAGTTACGTTACTGGTTGCTGGTAATGACTCTGTTGCTTGCCGCCGCAACAGCCAGCATTGCCTGGGAGTTGGTCAACCCGGTTTCAATGACTCATCGCGCTATAATTTTTGGCTTTGGCTATGGTTGGTTAATAGTTCTTAGCATCTTCCTGTTTGACCTTCTGCTAACCAGGCAAGGATGGTGCGGTCGTCTCTGCCCGGTTGGTGCTTTTTACAGCTTACTGGGTCGTTTCAGTATTGTTCGCATAAGTGCCAGGAATCGGGAACAGTGCGATGACTGCATGGACTGCTTTATGGTGTGTCCTGAAGAACAGGTCATTAAGCCAGCACTAAAAGGGGCAGATAAAGGCTATGGTCCGGTAATACTTGATATGAATTGTACAAATTGTGGTCGCTGTATTGATGTCTGCACCAAAAATGTTTTTAGTTTTTCAAATCGTTTTAATAATTCCACGTTGTTGAACGCGTTTATAAAAGAGGAGGTTGCGCCATGAAAAGGTCAACTGTTATGGGAATAGTAATGATGTTGAGCTTTGGTTTATTGATTAACCAGGCTTGGGCAGAACATGTGAACTCATTAAGAGGAGCAAACCCACTGGATGAGGCACCAAAGAAGCCTGCTTCGATGAAGTTTCAGGATGACCGCGAGCCGATTACCCGCGATTACGTGC
>Ga0224514_10000610_pt1 | contig 10123 bp, 5 predicted proteins | sample SF_May12_sed_USG_3_FD_169107 | JGI IMG/M metagenome (GOLD analysis project Ga0224514, IMG submission 169107) | Sediment microbial communities from San Francisco Bay, California, United States - SF_May12_sed_USGS_24 | ecosystem: Environmental > Aquatic > Marine > Sediment | place: USA: California...
TGCTGGCTGTTCCTTCCGCCAGCGTCACCGCCTCTCCCCGCTTTCAAACCGAAGATCCCGATCCGCGTATCCAGGCCCTGCTGGAGCAGATGACCCCGGAAGAAAAGGTGGGCCAGCTCTTCCTGGTCACCTTTCAGGGGAGCGATGTATCCCAGGAGAGCAGCCTCTATGATCTCATCGTCAACCAGCACATTGGCGGGGTGGTTTTGAATGCTGAGAACGACAACATCGCCCTCTCTCCCGACGGCCAGCCGGTGCTCTGGCAGCTCAACTACGACCTGCAGAATGCGGAGTACCAGGCTTCCCTGGGAGCTGAGATCAGCGAAAGTGGGTCAGACCCCTCCGCCTCCACCTTTATCCCTCTGTTCATCGCTGTGGAGCAAAACGGCGGCGGCTATCCCTACGATCAGATCATCACCGGTTTGACCGAGCTGCCCAGTCCGATGGCCATCGGCGCCACCTGGCAGCCTGACCTGGCTCGGCAGGTCGGGGAGGTATTGGGTCGCGAATTATCCTCCTTTGGCTTCAATCTCCTGCTCGGCCCCTCATTGGATGTCTCGAACACCCCCAGCGCAGAGAATCCCGGCGATCTGGGCGTAGAGAGTTTTGGCGGCGATCCTTATTGGGTCGGCCAGACCGGCCGCGCCTACATCCTCGGTCTGCATGCCGGCAGCCAGGGGCGCATGGTCGCCATCGCCAAACACCTTCCCGGGCGGGGTGGCTTGGACCAAGCCCCCGATCAGGAGATCCCCACCGTGCGCAAATCGCTCGCCCAACTCAGCCAGCTTGAACTGCTGCCATTCTTCGCCGTCAGCGGGACCGCCCCGGACGAACAGAGCGTGGTGGATGGCATGATGATCTCGCATATCCGCTACGAAGGCTTCCAAGGCGCTATCCTTCCCACCACCCGACCGGTCAGCCTCGACCCGCAGGCCCTGGGCGAACTGCTGGCCCTTCCGGAATTCGCTAGCTGGCGCGCCGCGGGAGGCCTGCTCATTAGCGACGAACTCGGATCGCGCGCCCTGCGGCGTTTCTTTGACCCCACCGAATCGGAATTCACCCGCCAAATGGCACGCGAAATTGCCCTGGAAGCCTTCCTCGCAGGCAGCGACCTGCTCTATGTGGCCAATTTCACCGCCAACAGCGATGTGGACAGCTACCCGGCCATCCTCTCTACGCTAACTTTTTTCGCCCAGAAATACCGCGATGATGTCGCATTCGCCGAACGTGTAGATGAATCTGTCCAGCGTATCTTGCAGAAGAAATATCAGCTGTATGAAAATTTTGAGTTCGAAACCGTTTTGCCCTCGGTACAGCCGCAGACGCCCTCCCCCGAACAGAACTCAATCTCTTTCGAGATCGGCCGGCAGGCCGCCACATTGCTCAGCCCCAGCCTCGCCGACCTGGACGTATCCCTTCCCACCGTTCCGGATGTGCGCACGCGCGTGGTCATCTTTACCGATACCCAGACCACAAAACAATGCAGCCAGTGCCCCGAACAGCAGGTGCTCCCGGTCGACGCCCTTGGTGAAGCCCTCATCCGCTTCTACGGCCCCCTATCCGGCGGTCGCTTGCTCCCCGAGCGCGTCCTTTCCTATCCGGCCAGCGACCTCGCCCAATTGTTGGGTGAGAACGGCCAGGACACTCCCCTCGCCGACCTGGTGGAAGGCGCGGAGTGGATCATCTTCGCCATGCAGGATATCTCCACCGACCGGCCCGCATCCCTGCTCTTCCACCAATTCCTGGCCGAACGAACCGATTTGATCCAAGACCGCAATCTGATCGTATTTGCTTTCCAATCACCCTATTACCTGAGTGCCACCGAAATTTCAAAACTCACCGCATACTACGGCCTTTACAGCAGTGGTCCGGAATTTGTCAACGTTGCCGCCCGCCTGCTGTTCAAAGAGCTCGGCACTCCCGGCGCCTCCCCGGTCTCCATCGCCGGCATCGGCTACGACCTCTCCACCATCACTGCCCCCGACCCGGGGCAGAGCATTCCCCTGTTCCTCGAACACGACGGCCATGTCCTCCCTGGGCTGGATGGCGAGAACAGTGACGCCGCCGATTTGGATCTCGAGGTCGGGGATTTGGTCAGCTTGTGGACTGGAGTGGTGGTGGACTTCAACGGGAACCGCGTCCCGGATGGCACTGCTGTGCGCTTTGAACTCACCAGCATCCAGGAAGGCGCCGCCGTCACCCGCGAGACCAGTGTCACCACCATCGACGGCGTCGCCCAAACCACGCTGCGTATCGAAACCTCCGGCACATTGGAAGTGCGGGGCCTGAGCGGCGAACCCGCTGCCGTTTCGAATATCATCCAACTGCAGGTTTCGGGTCCCGAAGGGGACCTCGTCACCCCCATCACCACCCAGCTTCCCGGTGAAACCAGCCCGGCCATCACCGCCTCCCCCCAGGTCACCAGCGCCCCTCCTGCTGATGTGCGCAGCCAAACCAATCTCGGCGATTGGACCCTCGCACTCATCGTCAGCGCCTTCACAGGGCTGTTCTCCTACCAGGCCGGCGCCATGCGCGGCTATGTCCGTTGGGGTGTTCGCTGGGGGTTGCTTGCCCTCATCGGCGGGCTGCTCGTCAACGTCTATCTGGGATTCAATTTTCCGGGAACCCAACGCCTTGTTTCGGAAGGGGGCATTTGGGCCGTCGTTTTGAGCGTGTTCTTCGGAGCGCTCTTAGGTTGGTCGTTGGGCTTGTTGTGGTGGTTGGCGTCGCGCAACCGCCGGGCTTAATGGCTCAGCGTCGCGATCAAACTCAGCAGTACTAATCCCCCCGATAACCACAGCATGGCGCGTTCAAGCCTGGAAGACAGCACGTCGCTCAAACTGGGCGGCGGCAGCGGGCCGCGCGGCCTCGTGACCGGATCCCAACTGCCTAACAGCACTTTGCGGAATTCATCGATGTTCTGCGGCCGGTCTTCCGGGTGCAGGCTCAAGCCCCATAGGATAGCGCGCTCGGTGCGCGGGCTGATATCAGGGTTGAGATCGCGGAGGGTTGGCATGCTGTTGGGCTGCAGGAAGCGCTCGCGCGCCTCCATCGGAGCCTTATTCGTCAATAGATGATAGAGCGTGGCGCTGAAGGCATAGATATCGCTGCGCACGTCAGTGTGACCGCTGTCACCGCCGTACTGCTCCAGTGGAGTGTAGAGTGCCGTGCCGCGCCCCTGAACGATCGTGATAGTGGCCTCATCAGCCGCCAGGATCTTCACCAATCCGAAATCGACCAGCTTGACCAAACCATTCGGGGTCAGCTTCAGGTTGCTGGGCTTGATATCACGGTGCAGGATCGGCGGCGATTGGCTGTGCAGATAATCCAGCGCCTCCGCCAGCTGCCCTGCCCAGGATAGTACCGCAGCCTCCTGCAGGTATTCCTTCTTTTGCCGCGACTCGACCATCAACGTCAGCAGGTCTTTGCCGGGGATGAAATCCATCACCAGATAATCGCGCTCCCCCAGTGAGAAGATATCGGAAACTTTCGGCAGGTTGGGATGGTCCAGCCGCGCCAGCACCGTTGCCTCCCTGTGGAACTGCTCGCGGGTTTGCTTTAGCGTTTGCTCAGGCAGCGATGGGTCTAAACGCACTTCCTTCACCGCGCACTGCCGTCCATCCAGGCGTGTATCGTCTGCCAGATAGATGCTGCCCATGCCCCCCTGGCTGATGAATTGGTTGATTTGATAGCGATCTCGCAGGATATCGCCCGATTTTAGCGCCACCTGTGGTTCACGCTCCTTAGAATGCTTATTGTTTGATTGCATCTGCACCGCATGAGGTTATTGGCGTAATTCAAGGCGGTGTGCAGCAGCTGAATCTTCTGGTATTATACCTCGGAGGAGCCCAGATGGAACGCGGCAGCGAGGAATTACCGGTAATCATCGGCCAGAGCGGCGCTTTAGACGGTCAGCGCTGGTACGTACGCAACACCATCATCATTGGCCGGGATGCAGTGTGCGATATCGTAGTGGAGGACAGGCAGGTATCGCGTCAGCACGTGCGCATCCACACTGCGGATAATGGGGTCATATTGGAAGATCTCGGCAGCAAGAACGGCACCCACCATAACGGCGCCCGAATAAAAGATTCTATCCAGCTTCAAGACGGCGATGTCATCCAGATCGCCCTGGCCCAGAAATTCATCTTTGTGAGCTCAGACGCCACCCTGCCTCTTGAAATGGGGCACTCCACCGAGTCCCTCATCCTCAAGGGACGTTTGCAGCTCGACCGGCGCGCCCGCCGGGTGATCGTAGCCGAGCGCGAGATCACCCCACCCCTCTCCGTAGCCCAGTTCACCCTGCTCGAAATGCTCTATCAAAAGGATGGCCGCGTCGTTTCCCGCCACGATCTCATCCACGGCATTTGGAAAGAAGAGGAGGCCTACGAGGTCTCCAATCAGGCCTTGGATGCCCTCGTCCGCCGCCTGCGCGACCGCATCCGCGAGGTCGATGAGAAGCACGAATACATCATCACCGTGCGCGGCCACGGTCTGCGTCTCGAAAACCCCCTGGACTGAAATAAATATCCGTTCCCCCCTGAACCGCTACTCGGCGGGGCCTGCCTGCATACCGGCCTTCATTGACATGCGCACCGCCTTGCGGTAGATCTTGCGCACTTTATCGGCCGCTTCCAGGTTTTCCCCGCCCTCGAGCTGCATCAATACGCCCGTCAGGCTCTCGACAAAACTGGATGTGATCTCCGCTTTATGCGCTTCCAGCATCTCATCCAATGCCGCATCATCTTCCGCCTCGAGCAGCTCCTGCAGCAAAGCGCCGCCGGGGGTGGTAAGCTCCTGGATCACATCTACTACCTGCTGGAGTTTCGCCAGCCGGTCCTTATCCTCCGCCTGCATGGCGGTTTCATACTGGTCGTTCAAGGCTTGCAGGAAGAAATCGTCGATCGCCGGCAAATTGTGCTTTACCGTCTCTTTGATGTCCTCTGCCCCCAGCAATGTGTCCAGATTCTGGCTGGCGACCGCCATCCTCGAGGCCAGCTGCTCGTCGATCTGTTTGGTCATCTCCAGCAGGGTGTCGCGCAACGCCGTCAAACTTTCTTTCTCATCGCCTTCCGCCGCGTCGATGCGCCCGGTCAGCATTTGGAAGAATTCGTAATCCATCCCCGGGCGCGCCAGGCTGACCAGCGCGTTGAGCTGCGATTCCTCGCTGTGTTCGCTCACAATGTCCAGCAGCTTTTCGCGCGTCAATTCTTTCCCGGCATCCTGCAGCGTCTTGACCGCCGCTTCCACCTTCTTTGATTCTTCCTTGAGCTGCTGTCCAAAGGTGGTGCTTTCGATCAGTTTCTCGTGCAGCGTAGATAATTTCTCCGCTCCTTCCCGGTCTCCGGTTGACAGCGTGGATTGGATCAGCTGGCCCAGCAGGCTGAAGAATTGTGCATCGATCTGCTCGTCCTCGTTCTTGGCTGTCTCTTCCAGCGAATCATCGGAGATCGCCATCAGTCGTTGGATCAGGCCCACACGCTTCTGCTGGTCCTCGATCATCTCTTTAGTGATGCCGTCCTCTTCCAGCACCCGCTCCAGCAGTCCCTGCAGGGTCAGCGTCGATTGCGGGCTGAACAGGTAGCCCTTGCGCTGTTCCGTCGGCAGATTATCGACTACCTGTTTGATCAATTTGCCGGTGGCCGCTTCCTGGTCGTTGCGGCTAACGTTCAATTCCGGCGGGAAGAAGGTCAGCAGCAGTTCTTTGTCCGCGTCGTGGTACACGATCGGCGTTGAAAGCGCCCCGTTGTACCCGCAGTGCGGGCACTGTGCCCGGTTGAAGGCCCCGGAAAGCAGGCGCTGTTTTGCGGCCGGGTCGGCGGCCGTATCGAATAGCTGCTCGATATCCGCCGTGATCGGCTGTTTGCAGTTGGGACAGTTGATTTGTGTTCTCACTATAGCCATTAAATCTAAACCTTATGTACTAGGATTTATTTTCTTCGTCATATTCCGCCGATAAACGCGGTAGCGAAAAACAGATCCTGCCGCCTGAACCGGCCCCCGGATCGACCCATATCGAGCCGCGGTGCGCTTCGACTACTGCCCGCGCCAGGTATAGACCCAGTCCGGCCCCTTTGGTCTTACGGACTGCCTCTCCGGCGCGGTAGAACCGGTCGAAGATGTGCGGGATATCTCCCGCCGCGATCCCCGGGCCGTCGTCTCGCACGCACACCACCACTTTTTCGGGGTGCACGCTCCCGCTGATGCGGATCTCGCCGCCGGCCGGGGCATATTTTATCGCATTTGAGATCAGGTTGGATAACACCTGGGTTAAACGGTCTTCATCTCCGAGGATCACCGGGAAATCCGCTGTGAAATCGGTCACCAGTTTATGCTTGCTGGTCTGTATCTGGAAACGTTTTGCCAGCCGTTCAGCGATAGCCGGCAGGGAAACATCGCTGGTATTGAGCGATAGGCCTCCTGCCTCCAGCCGCGAGGCGTCCAGCAGGTTCTCGATCAACCCCGCTAAACGATCGCTCTCATCCTCGATCACCGCCAAGCTGTCTTCGATCACCTCGCGCTTCCAGCGCGCATCGTCCCGCCGCAGCGTGCTGACGTAGCCTTTGATCAAAGCCACCGGGGTCTTCAATTCGTGGCTGATCACAGAGATGAATGTGCTTTTGAGTTCCTCCGCCTCGCGGAAATGGGTGATATCGCGCACCGACGCGATGATGTTGACCAGCGATCCTTCCGGCGACAGCAGCGGCGCGTAGGTGATGCCTACCGGCATGCGCACGCCATCCGGCCGCGCCAGGTCGCCTTCCACGTACAGGGTCGCGTTGGGCGTCAGCGGCCAGCCGTCCGCCTCGGCTTGTTCCAGCGTCTGCCCCTGCTCGACCGCATCGAAGGCGATCACTTCTTCATGCGTTTTGGCAAGCAGCTCCTCGGACGGCAGTCCGATCAATCGGTTGAAGGCTGGGTTAGCGCGCTCGATGCTGTGGTCAGCGCCCAGGATCAGGATGCCGTCCGCAGCCGAGTCCAGCAGGGCGTTCACCCGCTGGCGGTCCTGGTCGGCCTGCGTGTAAAGTTGCGCGTTCTGCACCGCCACCGCAGCCTGGTCGGCGAAGCTTTGCAGCAGCACCAGGTCATCCTTCGAGAATACCCCTTGGTGCGAACGAAAGATGAAGATAACCCCGATCACATGGTTGCGGGCGATCAGCGGCAAGCCCAACCCGCTCAACAACCCCAGCCGCGCTACTCTCTGCAGCAATCGGTTGACCTCCGGGACCTCGAATCGCGCCGGGTCTTCATGGTCGGGCACTTCTGCTAGGATAGGTTCCAGGTGGCGCTGCAGTTCCGGCGAAATGCCGTGCACCGCCGCCAGCTTCCAGCCGCTCTTCTCCCCCCGCAGTGCGATCAAACCGGCTTGGCCGGCCAGCAGGTCGGCCGTCAGCCGCAGGATACGCACCAGCAGCTTATCGAGATCGAGCTCCTGGGTGATGGCGCGTGCGATCTCCAGCAGCGAATCGCGCTGGCGCACACGGTGATCAGGCAGCATTAATATCGGGCCAACCCTCCTTCACCCCTAGCTAAGCGGTATACTGGCCGCTACGATCTTCAAAGCCTCTTCAGCGACCTCTTCCGGTGTATCGAGCATCCCCCGGAAACGCACCGATTGCGCCCCCGATTTCAGGGCGTACATTCCGTTTTCTTTCATCCTATCCATCATATCATCGCGGCCGGCCGGGTCCGGTAGGTCGAACGCCACCATAAAACCTTTGCCTCGCACGTTTGTGATCATCCCCTTGGACTCGGCTGCCACCGTCTCCAGCCCTTCCAGCAGCTTGCCGCCCACTTTATCGGTGTGCTCCAACAGCTTTTCCTCTTCCATGATCTCCAAAAAGCGAGTGCTCCGTACCATATCCACCAGGTTGCCGCCCCAGGTGGAATTGATGCGGCTGGATTCTTCGAATACATGCCCTTTCACTTCATCAATCCGTCCCCCGGCGATGATCCCGCACACCTGAGATTTCTTGCCGAAGGCGATGATGTCGGGCATCACATCATGGTGCTCCATCGCCCACATCTTGCCCGTAACGCCCATCCCGCTCTGGATCTCATCCACGATGAAAAGGAAATCATGCTCGTCCGCCAGGCGCCGCAGTTCGGCCATGAATTCCGGCCGGAAATGGTTGTCGCCCCCTTCACCCTGGATCGGCTCGATGATTAGGGCCGCGATATCACCCGGGTACTGTTCAACCGCTGTTTCGATCTGCGTCAGCGCGATCTCTTCCTCTTTTTTAACCTCCGCCAGCACATGCTCGTCCACCGGGAAGCGCAGTTTGGGGTTAACGATGCGCGGCCAATCGAATTTAGGGAAATACATATACTTGCGCGGGTCGTCCGTGTTGGTCAGCGAAAGCGTGTATCCAGACCGTCCGTGGAATGCCTCCCTGAAGTGGATCACCTTGCTTCCCAGGCCGTCTATCAGCGGGACACCCCCGTTCGCTCCCGCAATCGCCTTCATATTCTTGCGAATCTTCCAATCGAAGGCCGTTTTCAGCCCATTTTCCACCGCCAGCGCCCCTCCGCTGACTAGGAACAGGTGCTCCATACCATTCTGCATCGCCACCCGGTGGAAAGTCTCCACGAATTCGGCCATTAATATAGTGTAGATGTCCGAATTAGATGGCTTGGTGACCGCGGCCGCGGTCAGTTTTTCCAGGAATTCGGGATCTTTCATCTTCGGGTGGTTGTACCCGATCGGTTGGCTTGCGAAAAAAGTGAAAAAGTCGATGTATTCCTTACCGCTCAAAGCATCAACCAAATACGCCCCGTGAGACCGTTCCATATCGAAAACGATCGGCTCACCATCCGCGATCATGTACTTTTTGATGGTGGTATGGACATCGGTGGGTTTCATTCCCTGCTCCAAATTTGAAATATCGTATTAACTTGTGAATTATATCATTCCTCCCCTGCCGTGTGGGTGGGGTATAATCCTGCTCTGCCATGCCCTTGCGCTTCTTGGATACTTCATTTCCTGGGGATTCCCTGTGACCGCTGATATCACCCTTTCACTCACCATTTTGTTGGTCGCTGTGGCGCTCTTCCTGAGCGAAAAAATTCGCTTTGACCTCATCGCCCTGCTCGTCCTGGTCGCCTTATCCCTCTCCGGCCTCCTCACCCCATCCGAAGCCTTTTCCGGCTTCAGCAATCCCGCTGTCATCACCGTCTGGGCCGTCTTCATCCTCAGCGGAGGCCTTTCGCGCACCGGTCTCGCTAACATGGTCGGGCGCCAGGTGCTGCGCGTCGCCGGGGATGGCGAAGTGCGCTTGATCGTCGTTATCATGATCACCGCTGGATTCATGTCCGCCTTCATGAACAATGTCGGCGTGGCTGCCATGTTGCTGCCCATCGTCGTCGACATCGCCCACCGCACTCGGCGGCCCGCCTCCAAGCTGCTCATGCCGTTGGCTTTCGGCAGCTTGCTGGGCGGCCTCATCACCCTCATCGGCACCCCGCCCAACATCCTCGCCAGCGCCTCCCTCGAATCCGCGGGTTTCACCCCCTTCCGCTTCTTCGATTTCGCCCCCCTCGGCCTTACCGTCGCCCTTGCCGGGGTGGCCTACATGGCCCTCATCGGCCGCCGCCTGCTCCCCGCTCACGACCTGGCATCCACCATGCACGACCCGGCCGAGATCTTCGATCTTGAAGAGCGCCTTTTCAGCCTCAAATTGCCTCCCGACTCGCTCCTTGGCGGCAAATCCCTCGCAGACAGCCGCATCGGCTCCGCTCTCGGTCTCACCGTGTTGGCTGTGGTGCGCGATCAAGATACACAGTTGGCCCCCCATCCCGATATGCCCCTGCAGCCCGGCGACCGTTTGCTGGTCTCCGGCCGTGCCAGGCGCCTGCGCGCCCTCGCCGACCAACCCCATTTGGAGATCCTTTCCGCTGAAAGCGCTTCCAGCTCATTCCCTGTCGAGCAGCTCACCAGCGACGATATCCGCCTGGTCGAGATCCTCGTCCCCCCCGCCTCCTCCTTCTGCGGCCGCAGCCTCGTCGATCTGGATTTCCGCTCCCGGTTCGGCGCCATCGTTCTCGCCATGCTGCGCCGTGGCAAATCGCTTACCACCGACCTGCAGGATATCCCCATCCAGGCCGAAGACCGTTTGCTACTGCA
>Ga0224514_10000612_pt1 | contig 10095 bp, 7 predicted proteins | sample SF_May12_sed_USG_3_FD_169107 | JGI IMG/M metagenome (GOLD analysis project Ga0224514, IMG submission 169107) | Sediment microbial communities from San Francisco Bay, California, United States - SF_May12_sed_USGS_24 | ecosystem: Environmental > Aquatic > Marine > Sediment | place: USA: California...
CGCATTGAAAAAGTGCTGGTGATCAACGATCAGTTTGAGCTGCGTGGTCTGGTTACCGTAAAAGATATCCAGAAAGCCAGCGAATACCCCAATGCCTGTAAGGATGATCAGGGACGCCTGCGCGTTGGTGCCGCAGTGGGTGTTGGCGCGGGTACTGAAGAACGTGTTGCCGCACTGGCTGCAGCTGGAGTTGACGTGGTGGTGGTGGATACCGCCCATGGTCACTCACAAGGTGTACTGAACCGCGTTGCCTGGGTGAAGAAAAACTTCCCGCAGATCCAGGTGATTGGTGGCAATATCGCCACTGCTGAAGCGGCCAAAGCGCTGGCTGATGCCGGTGCGGATGCCGTCAAAGTGGGTATTGGTCCGGGTTCCATTTGTACTACCCGAATCGTAGCCGGCGTCGGTGTTCCGCAAATCTCGGCGGTAGCCAATGTGGCTGCAGCCCTCGAAGGCACAGGTGTTCCCCTGATTGCTGATGGTGGTATTCGCTACTCAGGCGATATTGCCAAGGCACTGGTGGCCGGTGCTCATTCCATTATGCTGGGCTCGATGTTTGCCGGTACCGGAGAATCCCCCGGAGAAGTCGAACTCTTCCAGGGACGTTCTTACAAGTCCTACCGGGGTATGGGATCACTGGGTGCCATGAGTGCACGTGATGGATCATCGGATCGTTATTTCCAGGAAGGCAGCGAGGCCGATAAACTGGTGCCTGAAGGTATCGAAGGCCGTGTGCCATTCAAAGGTCCATTAGGCCCGGTGATTCATCAACTGTTGGGCGGTATTCGTTCAAGTATGGGGTACACCGGTTGCCGTACCATTGATGAAATGCGCACTAAGCCTGAATTTGTGCGTGTCACCTCGGCGGGCATGCTCGAGTCTCATGTACACGATGTACAAATTACCAAGGAAGCACCGAACTATCGCGTGTAATTTGATAGTAAGTTATTCAAACCCCGGGTTTCTATGTAGATAGTAAGAGGCTCGGGGTTTTTTATGACTGATGTTTGCGGGTTTTCAAGTATAAGCACTCGGTTCTTAATACTTCATGAGTTAGGTTAACTATAGTGGCCAATTATCTGATTTATTGATATCAATTATGATCGCCGTAAAGATAATACTTTATTATCAATTTTTCTAACAAAATGCATTAATAATTGGGTTACACTAAAGTTTAAAAAGTGGTCAGCCCTTTTATGCCCCCCCTGATTAAGGGATTGGTCTTTCCTGAATAATATTACAAGCAGTTAAGGAAAGGAGGAGAGGTAACGGCTATTACGGATTATAAGAGGTACGTGTTTTTAATTCCGTATGCCAGATTCATCATTTGAAAGCATATATGGTGTTGTATGTTGCCTGAGTGATAGTGACGGATAGCAAGCAAAAAAATAATGAGCGAATATTAGAAGGGCATGGTACTAATAAAGCGCTCGAACTTCTGGAAGATCTCAATAACTCTGCTGCGGGTAAAATTATTTACCAGCAAGTAGAGCATATTCTGCGTGAGTCTGATCATACTCAAGATAAAATTATTCGCGGTTATATCGCCGTCGCACAGGTTTTAATAAGCGCATATCGTAAATCTTTACCTAAAGATTCATTGCTTTACTTTGAACTCAAGCTTATACAAAAGAGGTTGAATCCACCAATATCTATATCTGAACTTGCTATATTGCATGGTTATTTCCGTAATGCGACAAAATTAATTAATGAAGTAACGAAGCTTGATCACAATATTTTTAATGAAGCCTTATCACCCCTGTTAGCAAAAGATATTATCAATGATTCAATCCTCCCGGATGATAAAGAAGCCTCACCTGCTAAAGAGAAAACGGCAATAAAAACCAAGCAAGATGATGGCGGAGTAGCATCGACTCGTATAGAACAAACCATCGACTCAATATACAGAAATAAATTAAGTCAACATAATAAGGAAATTTTAGAAATACAGGCCAACCTTGCCGATAAGGTTGGCGCTACAATGCGTCAGCAGGAAACATTTTCAGAAAAACTGGAGTCTGTTCTGGAACATCTTGAATATCCAGATAAGAATAAAAAAACAGAACACCTGCGCAATAGCCTTATGCATGAAATAGAAACTATTCTGGGTGAGCAAAGTAGCCTGACGCAAATGATGCATGACACGCAATCATTTCTACAGCTTATTGGCAGCAATATCCGAAAACTGAGTGAGGAGCTGGATCAGGTTCGTGTGCTTAGTCTTACTGATGAACTAACGCAACTTCCTAACCGCAGGGCTTTTCTACGGCGCATCAAAGATGAAATGGATCGAGCGCAACGTGATAAAACATTTTTAACAGTCGCGGTTATTGATTTGGATTACTTTAAAAATATAAACGACAAGTATGGCCACGCAGTTGGCGATGAAATGTTACGAGTATATTCCAGGGATATTCTTTCGATATTTCGTCGCTATGATATGGTGGCGCGATATGGTGGTGAGGAATTTGCTGTGTTATTACCTAATACAGACAAGGAAGGGGCTGAACGTGCTTTTAATAAAGTGCACAGTAAAGCAGTCGAAACATTTATTATAAACAACAATGAAGCGATGAATGTACCAACCTTTTCAGCTGGTCTAGCTATTTTTCATCCAGGAGAAACGCTGGAGTCATTAATAGAGAGGGCTGATAAAGCATTATACAAAGCCAAACAAAATGGACGTAACCGTATAGTGTTCGACATGAAGTATCTTGGCGACAGCAAGAAGCCGGAAGAAAAGCTAAGAAATAAATAGCTTTACAACTTGCTTGAATCGGAAATGTGCCAGGGCGCGCGGCCTCTTAGCCTAACCGTTATGGATTACTCGGTTTATTTTTTCGCACTTTCTTCTTACTGCTTTTTTTAGACCTGATTTTGTCTTTAGGTCGTCCTTTTCCTGTGCCGCGTTTGTCCGATTGCCCATATTTTTTTTCTTTGGGTTTTCTTTCTTCCGATAGATATGAGATTTTTAACTGTTGACCGGACACCCAGACTTTTTTCAAATCATTGAAAACATCTTTGGGCATACCTTCAGGTAAATCAATCAGGCTGTAATCATCATGAATATTGATGCGGCCAATGTTTTTACTATCAATGCCCGCTTCATTGGCAATAGCGCCGACAATATTGCCGGGCTTAACATCATGGTTATGACCGACTTCAATACGGTAACGTAGCATGCCTTTTTCAGGCGCGGACTCTTTTCTTGATGAAAGATCACGCTCTTTACGTGGCGATCTTTCACGTCGTTGAGACTTATCGTTATCCCAGTCATCCTTAGCTTTTCTTTCCGGCTTATTTTGTAACAGGAAGGGCGTTTCGCCTTGTAACAGGTGGGCAAGCGCAGCAGCAATTTCCAGTGCCGGTACATTATGTTCCTGCTGGTATGATTCTATCATTTGATAGAACATGCCCATTTCTTCAGTTGCTAATGTATCGGTAATGCGTTGTTTGAATTTATCAATACGCTGGTCATTGATCAATTCCGTTGAAGGCAGCTCCATTCTTTCGATTTTTTTATTAGTTGCTTTTTCAATCGCGTGTAGCAATCGTTTTTCACGCGGCGCAACAAAAAGAATGGCATCGCCCTCGCGACCAGCACGGCCGGTACGTCCGATACGATGTATATAGGCTTCTGTGTCATAGGGAATATCATAATTCACAACGTGGCTGACGCGTGTTACGTCGAGGCCACGTGCTGCGACATCGGTAGCAACAATGATGTCCAGTTTGCCATTTTTTAACTGTGTAATGGTTTTTTCGCGCAGGTTTTGAGCAATATCGCCACTAAGCGGAGCCGTGGCATAACCACGTGCTTGCAGTTTATCGGATAACTCAACCGTAGCGGTTTTGGTGCGCACGAAAATAATCATGGCATCAAATTGCTCGGCTTCAAGAATACGAGTTAGTGCATCCAGTTTGTGCAGACCACTGACAGGCCAGAAACGCTGGCGAATGGTTTCAGCCGTGGCGGTTTTAACCTTGATGGTAACTTGTTCAGGTTCGTTTAAATATTTTGTGGCAATACGGCGAATCTGTTGTGGCATGGTGGCCGAAAACAGCGCAATTTGTCGTTCTGATGGTGTTTGTTCAAGTATCCATTCCACATCATCAATAAAACCCATGCGTAACATTTCATCGGCTTCATCCAACACCATTGCACTGAGGTTCTTCAGTTTTAATGTGCCACGACGCATATGATCCATGACGCGTCCGGGTGTACCTACGACCACATGTACACCGCGTTCCAGCGCGCGGATTTGGCCACGATAATCCTGACCACCGTAAATCGGTAATACATGAAAGCCTTTCATGTGTCGGGCGTATTTTTGAAAGGCTTCAGCCACCTGAATAGCCAGCTCACGGGTCGGAGCCAGTACTAAAACCTGCGGATCTTTTTGCTTTAAATCGAGATTAGATAACAGTGGCAGGGCAAATGCGGCAGTTTTACCGGTGCCGGTTTGCGCCTGACCGATGATATCTTTGCCTTCCAGCAACAGTGGAATAGTTTCTGCCTGAATAGGCGAGGGGGTTTCATAACCCAGTTCATCCAATGCTTTTAAAAGGGATTCATTCAGTATTAATTGATTAAACGCGGTGACCGAGTCGGGAGTCATGTAAAGTACCTGAAATAGTATGGAATGCGAGGAACGCCAAGGTTAGCCGGAGTGCCCGTTTGCCCCCTGTACGCCGAGAATCCGGGCTGATGCCAGAAGGATGCGTAGTGTACCGGTTTGTGTGTTATGTTGCATGTTTTATTTATATAGAGTGGATAATCAGGTGCAAATCTGGGTCGATGCCGATGCCTGCCCCAAGGTGATTAAGGAAATCCTCTACAAGGCCGCCGTGCGGGTAAAATGCCAGCTGATACTGGTGGCCAATCAGTCGTTGATCACGCCGCGATCAGTGTTTATCAAATCTATTCGCGTTGAGCCGGGTTTTGATGTGGCCGATAATTATATTGTCCAGCAAGTCACAGCAGGTGATCTGGTTATTACGGCAGATATTCCCCTTGCTGCCGAGGTATTGGAAAAGGGCGCAAAGGCATTGAATCCTCGTGGGGAGTTTTATAGTCATGAGACCATACGTCAGAAACTCACCCTGCGGGATTTCATGGATGAGATGCGCGGTAGTGGGGTCATGTCGGGAGGACCACCACCCTTGGGGCAAACCGACCGGCGTGAATTTGCCAATGCCCTTGATCGTTTCTTGGCTCAATATTGAATGAAGCTGCGAATCAAGTGGGCAAAACCTTTGAATTCCTTGATTATTTTGCTGTTTTCCTCGATCATGTGCGCCTTTCCTAGCCGTTGAACAGAGAGTCTGATATGTCTGTGGATATTCATTCCGATCGTATTTTAATTCTGGATTTTGGTTCCCAGTACACCCAGTTAATTGCCCGCCGTGTGCGTGAAGCCGGGGTCTATTGTGAGTTACACGACTGGGAAATCTCGGAGGACGATATTCGTGAATTCAAACCCAGCGGCATTATTCTTTCCGGTGGTCCTGAAAGTACTACTGCAGAAGATGCCCCAGTAGCGGCGCAAGTGGTATTTGAACTGGGTGTGCCAGTGCTGGGGATTTGCTATGGCATGCAGACCATGTCAGCACAACTGGGCGGTAAGGTCGAAAATGCCGAGCATCATGAATACGGCTATGCGCAAGTGCGTGCTCGCGGCCATACAGCCTTGTTAAAAGACATTGAAGATCATACCAGTGAAGAAGGTTACGGCCTGCTCGATGTGTGGATGAGTCATGGTGATCGCGTGATTAATATGCCAAAAGGCTTCAAGCTGATGGCCTCTACTGATAGTGCACCGATTGCCGGTATTGCTGATGAAGAACGTCATTTCTATGGTCTGCAATTTCATCCGGAAGTCACCCATACACATCAAGGTCAGCGCATCATCGAACGCTTTGTGCATGATATTTGTGGCTGCGCAAATTTATGGAATCCCGGCAACATTATTGAAGATAACATCACGCGTATTCGTCAATCAGTGGGTAGCGATGAAGTTATCTTAGGTTTGTCAGGCGGTGTTGATTCATCAGTCGTCGCAGCACTGTTACATAAAGCCATTGGTGATCAGTTAACTTGCGTGTTTGTAGATAATGGTCTGTTACGTTATCAGGAAGGCGATCAGGTGATGGCCACCTTTGCTGAGCACATGGGTGTTAAAGTGATTCGTATCGATGTGGAAGAGCGTTTCCTAAAAGCATTGGATGGGGTAGATGATCCTGAACGCAAACGTAAGATCATTGGTAACCTGTTTGTTGAAGTCTTTGAAGAAGAAGCCAACAAGTTAAGCAATGCAAAGTGGTTGGCACAAGGCACAATTTATCCTGATGTGATTGAATCCGCTGGAGCGAAAACTGGTAAGGCGCATTTGATTAAATCCCACCATAACGTGGGTGGTTTGCCTGAACATATGAAGTTACAACTGTGCGAACCATTATGTGAGTTGTTTAAAGATGAAGTGCGTAAGCTAGGTGTTGAACTAGGTCTACCTTATGACATGGTGTATCGTCATCCCTTCCCGGGTCCGGGCTTAGGTGTGCGTATTCTTGGTGAAGTGAAAAAAGAATATGCTAATATTTTACGTTTGGCAGATCACATTTATATTGAAGAGCTGCGTAAGCATGAGCTTTATGACAAGGTGAGTCAGGCATTTACCGTATTCCTGCCGGTTAAATCGGTTGGTGTAACCGGCGATGGTCGGCGCTATCAATACGTGGTGGCGATGCGCGCGGTTGAAACCATTGATTTTATGACGGCACGTTGGGCGCATCTGCCTTATGAATTTTTAGAACATGTATCTCGTCGTATTGTGAATGAAGTCGATGGTATTTCTCGCGTGGTTTATGACGTAACCGGTAAGCCACCTGGCACGATCGAGTGGGAATAAGTCATGTCAGAAGTTGTACTCATTACTATCTCGGGTCAGGATCGTCCGGGACTTACTGCCGCATTAACCGGTATTCTTGCCAATTATGATGTCACGGTGCTGGATATTGGCCAGTCGGTTATTCATGACAGTTTATCGTTAGGAATTTTGATCGAATCGCCTGAAGAAGCAAAAAGCTGTTCCTTATTTAAAGACATCCTTTTTAAAGCTCATGAGTTAAATCTTAACGCACGCTTTACCCCGATAGCCGAAGCAGACTATGAACATTGGGTTGCAGCCCAAGGCAGACCTAAACATATTGTTACCTTGTTAGGCCATCAGATTACGGCACGCCATTTAGCGCGTGTCACCGAAGTGGTCGCCGAACATGGTTTTAATATTGATCAAATTAGTCGTTTATCGGGTCGTCTTTCACTCGGTACACCAGAAGAGCAACGTCGTGGTGCTTCCGTTCAATTATCGCTAAGTGGTGAAGTGCAGGATATTCCTGCCATGCATGCCAAATTCCTGCATATCTCACAGGAAATGGATCTGGATGTTGCCGTACAGGAAGATAATCTCTATCGACGTAGTCGTCGCCTGGTGTGTTTTGATATGGATTCGACTTTGGTTCAGGCAGAAGTCATTGATGAATTGGCCAAGGTTGCCGGTGTTGGTGAACAGGTTGCCGAAATTACTGAGTTAGCCATGCGAGGAGAAATCGACTTTTCTGAAAGCTTCCGTCGTCGCATGGCGTTGCTTAAAGGCATGGATGAATCAGTATTGCAGGATATTGCCAATAACTTACCGATTACTGAAGGCGCCGAGCGTCTAATCAGTCATTTGCGTCACTTTGGTTATAAAGTGGCAATCCTCTCCGGTGGCTTTACTTATTTTGCCAATTACCTAAAAGAAAAACTCGGTATTGATTATGTTTATGCCAATCAACTGGATTTTGAAAACGGTAAACTCACCGGTAAGGTCAAAGGTGACATTATAGACGGCAAAATGAAAGCTAGATTGTTAACACAGTTGGCTGAGCAGGAAGGTATTAGTACTGAACAAGTGATTGCGGTAGGTGATGGAGCCAATGATTTACCGATGCTGGCGATAGCAGGGTTAGGGATTGCTTTTCATGCCAAGCCCATTGTTAAGGAACAGGCACAACATTCCATTGCGATATTAGGCCTTGATGCGATTTTATATTTATTGGGCATGCGTGATCGCGAACTGGCAGAGTTGGAAAAAAATTAATAACGTCATGGATGAGCAACTGGACAAGATGGAACAGCAATCACTGGATGAGTTCTGGATGCAGTATGCTTTAGAATTGGCTAAACATGCACAAGCAGAAGGAGAAGTACCAGTTGGTGCAGTACTGGTAAGAGATGAGCAAGTTATTGGTGAAGGCTGGAACCAGCCTATCAGTGCGAAAGATCCTACCAGTCATGCGGAGATCATGGCATTGCGTGCCGCTGCATCCCGTATCAATAATTATCGTCTGCTTAATACTACCCTTTATGTGACACTGGAACCCTGCAGTATGTGTGCTGGAGCGATTATTCATTCACGTGTTAAACGTGTTGTGTATGGGGCGAGTGATCCTAAAGGCGGCGCGGCGGGAAGTGTGTTTGAAATACTGGGCACGGATAAACTTAACCACAAGGTTGAAGTTACATCAGGCATATTAGTTAATGACTGTAGTGAACTACTAAAAGTATTTTTTAAAAGTCGGCGCTAACTTGGTTTAGTTTATAAAACAGGGGAAGCATAGACTAAAATGGATTGCGGTGCATAACGGGGTGTTTCTCGCTCGATGTGCCACCGAAGAATATCATAGTAACTACGAATATTTTCTACATAATGAACAGGTTCAAAGCCACGGGCATAGCCGTGTTTTGTTTGACGGTACCATTTATGTTGACGAAGTAAAGGCAATGTTTCTTTGATGTCGGTCCATTTGTCAGGATTCAGTCCTTTTTTCTTTGCTATCCATTGTGCATCACGTACATGGCCAAGCCCAACATTATAGGCAGCCAGTGCAAACCAGTTGCGATCAGGTTCAGGAATATCCTTTAACCTGTCTAATAACTGTGTGAAATACAGGGCACCGCCATTAATACTTTGTTTAGGATCGGTACGCTTGTTAACGCCCAGTTGTTTGGCTGTATTGTTGGTTAACATCATCATGCCACGTACCCCTGTGGGGGAGACTGCACGGGGATTCCAGTGAGATTCCTGATAAGCCATGGAGGCCAGAAAACGCCAATCAAGCTTATTGGCGTTAGCAGCTTCTTCAAATAATGCCTGATAGCGGGGTAGTCGGAACTGAGTATGCTTCAGGTACGTTGGGGTGCCTGCATAGTCATAGCGACGCATATGGCCATAATTGCGTTTTATTAAATGTACCAGTTCACCACTTTTTTTAATGGACTGAAAGAAGCTAACAGCTTTCAGGTATAAGGAATCATCTTCTCCAGGTTGCATCGCCCATGCCAATGGTTGGGGCTCTGAGATGTCAAAGGCAACCTGTAAGTCTGGATAATAGCGGCGGTTTAGTTTAACTTCATTGGAATCGGCAATAGTGTAATCAAGAACTTGTTCAGCAACGAGTTTAAGTAACTCCGTACTACCTAGCGAATCATTTTCAGTCCATTGTAAATCAGGTTGTTTTTGTTGTAGTTCTTTAAGGGCTTCAACATGACTACTGTTGGCAATAACTTCAATATGGCCCTTTTTTAAAGCAGCGAGTGAGCCAGGTTTTGGGTTATCAGAGTGATAAACCAGCTGTTGAGTAATTTCCTGATAGGCTGGAGTGAATCGAACCTGTTTTTTGCGATCTTCTGTTACCGTTAATCCTGCAGCTACAATATGTGTTTCGCCGGAGCTGACTTTGCTCAATAGTTCTTTGAGGTTATCAGAGGTTTTGATTACGAGTTCGACACCAAGGGAGTCAGCAAATGTTTTGAGCAGGTCATATTCAAGACCAGCAGGGCCATAGGGACCAGCATAGTAGGTTGTAGGTGCATTACGGGTGAGAACGTGTAATTTGCCTGATTTTAGAACCTGTCCCAGTACAGTACGCTGCGGTGAGCAGGCATTTAGCAGACCGAGGGCTACAGCAGTAATAATCAGCAGACTTATTAAAACGCGTTTATTCATGTTTTTGCCGAACTCGCTTAGTCAGTTTGGACAGCCAATGTATCGG
>Ga0224514_10000613_pt1 | contig 10087 bp, 9 predicted proteins | sample SF_May12_sed_USG_3_FD_169107 | JGI IMG/M metagenome (GOLD analysis project Ga0224514, IMG submission 169107) | Sediment microbial communities from San Francisco Bay, California, United States - SF_May12_sed_USGS_24 | ecosystem: Environmental > Aquatic > Marine > Sediment | place: USA: California...
ACGGTTCATTCTGATAATTTTAGGGAAGTGATTAAAATTGTTAAAATGTAAAAAGTACACAGATTGATTTAATTATTAAATTAGAGTACAGAAGTGAATAAAGTACGTTTTACAATCGTAGACGGCTGACGGGATTGTAGCCCCGCCAGTGCGCCTTTACTCGCTATGCTTGTGAGTAGTTGTACCAGCCCTTTATTTATATGTATGTTTTTTGTATTTTGCACGGCAAACACACTAAAATGGCAGCAACAACTCCGGAAAAACACCAATCTAACACTATGATAACGAAAAAAGAAGAAGCAAAAAACAAGCAGTTTAAAGGAGTATCTTTTGATGTATTGGCAGTTGGACAAAAGTCAATGGTTACTAAAATGAATTATAGGGTTGGAGATAATGTTCCGTTACATTCCCACCCAAATGAGCAAAGTGGCTTTGTGATTTCTGGAAAATATAGAATAAAATATCAAAATGTAAATGAAATTCTTTATCCGGGAGACAGTTATTCTATACCCGAAAATATTGAACATTCTTGGGAGGTACTTGAAAATGGTGAAATAGTTGATACATTTATTCCACCAAGACTAGATTATTTATAGTTTATTAAATACAATAGGATTATGACCGAGACATTTCCACAGCCTATAACTGATTTGCCTGAAGCAGATATTCCGATTAATGGATTAAAAGCTTTTCTTTCACAAGGATTAAATCATCAAATTATTTTTATGGAGTTTAAGAAGGACGTTGATTTACCAGAACATTTTCATGAAAGTCAGTGGGGTATAGTGCTTGAAGGGAAAATAGATTTGATTATAGATGGAGTGAAAAAGACCTTTGTAAAAGGGGATAGATATTTTATATCAAAAGACATTAAGCATTCTGGTAAGATTTATGCAGGTTATTCAGATATGTCGTTCTTCAACCAAGCTGATAGATACAAAGAGAAAAAATAATGCACGAACCACCAAACAACATAAAAAAATGGGCGGAACTTGCTGCTTTTAAACTAAAAAGCTATTAATATGCTATGTGATAACATGATAAGATTGTATTTCAATTCGTCCAACATTTCATATTGCTGTCATAAGCAAACGAATCAAACATCCAGCATGCCATGAACATACTGATTGAAAAGATGACAGAAAATGATTGGGAAGATGCTGCCAAAATTTATATACAAGGTATACAAACAAAAAATGCAACATTTGAAGAAAAATGTCCCGATTGGTATACTTGGGATAAAAACCACCGGACTGATTGTCGGTTAGTTGCAAAAAATAATGGGAATGTGATTGGCTGGGCTTCTCTTGCAAATGTTTCGGGGAGATGTGTATATGAAGGTGTTTCTGAAGTTAGCATATATGTTGATTCTAATATTCAAGGACAAGGAATTGGTCAACGTTTGATGGAGAGACTGATAATAGAATCAGAAAAATCAAATATTTGGACTATGCAGGCAGGGATCTTTCCCGAAAATAAATCGAGTATTAGGTTGCATGAGAAGAATGGGTTCAGAATAATTGGGAAAAGGGAAAAAATTGGAAAAATGGATAACAAGTGGCGGGATGTTATTTTATTAGAGCGTCGTAGTAAGATAGTCGGTATTAACTGAACAAAAACGGATTGATAATTATTTTTTTTTATTCAAACAAAGAACATTAACCACAAAAAATGATACAAAAAGTCAACATACAAGAAAAACTTGATTTGATAAATGAATATTGGAATCCGAGAATTGCAGGCGAGTTAAATAATCAACAAATTCGTTTGGTGAAAATACAAGGTGAGTTTAAATATCACAAACATGAAAACGAAGATGAAATGTTTCTTGTGATAAAGGGTGAAATAATAATTGATTTAAAAACTGATTTAATAAAAGTAAAAGAGGGTGAATTTATTATTGTACCCAAAGGACAAATTCACAGACCAATTGCTGATAAGGAGGCTCATTTGATGTTATTTGTGACTTCTGAAAACATTAACACCGGAGATACCTGGAATGAATTTACGAAAAGTGAAATCGAAAGGATTTAGCAGAATAGAAACTGCTGCTTACAACACGACAATATTAATCCTACAACATACTCGTTTGCAACAAGGATGAAATGGAATAAGAAAGAATAGGAAGATATTTATTCACCGTTTGAGCAAACTGCTATTCTTTAATACATGTAAGGCACTGCCAGTAGTTGAAAGGAAGGATTATAATTCCTTGCTTTATGTCATTCCGGATAGCATAGGCTCAATTTAAATATTCATGTTAGAGATGGATTTATGCAAAGATTAAGGATGCCGTATCACTTGTATAGTTGAAAGCGAAACGTAATAGCAGAGCAATCGGTTACGGTAACAAAGCGAAGCGATCTCATTGCCTGCCCCGGAGTATTTCGGGCACCACCTATAAAATTAATATAATTGTGAATAACCCTTAACATTCGGTTCTGAGAGAGAGGAGGTAGAGTAATCTACTATCCTGTCTCAATTAGCACAAATTGGTTTAGACTTATCATCTTTTTTGTAAAAAATATTGCGCTTTCAAATATTCGCAGTACTTTCGCGACCTTTTGAATTTATCTGGGAGAAGGATTATGCTGAGTAAGTTTGTGATTGATTTTCGGGGAGCAGGAATAAAGCAGGAAATATTATCGGGATTAACAGTAGCAATTGCATTGGTGCCAGAGGCCATTGCGTTTTCGTTTATTGCAGGTGTTGATCCGTTAATTGGATTATACGCGGCATGTATAATGGGCTTTTTTAGTTCGGTGCTAGGCGGTCGGCCCGGAATGATTTCCGGCGCTACAGGGGCCATTGCAGTAGTTGTAGCTGCTACAGTAAAAGAATACGGAGAAATATATCTATACCCAACAATAATTTTAGGTGGATTAATGCAAATGTTAGTAGGGTTTCTCCGTTTAGGTAAATTTATTCGTTTGGTTCCCTATTCCGTAATGTTAGGATTTGTAAACGGTTTAGCCATTGTTATCTTTCTTTCTCAAATACCTATGTTTGGAGAATCGGGAGCAGATGGAATAAAGTATTACTCGGGTGCCCGGATGTTTACCCTAATAGGTTTAGTGGTACTTACCATTGGAATTATTGTTGCAGTGCCCAGGTTTACTAAATCGGTTCCGTCTGCACTGATTGCAATTATTGTAGTTGCAGGTATTTCCGTGATTCCGGGAATAGACACCCCAACTGTTTCCAACTTATTGCAGGGAAAATCAATGCAAGGAGGGTTACCATCCATATTTACAGATTATCCGGCAGATTTGTTTTCTATACATACGCTTAAAATTATTTTTTTTCCCGCACTCAGCGTGGCAGGGGTTGGGTTAATAGAAAGTTTACTTACCCTTACAATTATCGACGAAAAAACAGGGACACGTGGAAGTGGTAACAGAGAAAGCCTGGCCCAGGGTATTGCAAACTTCATATCGGGTATTTTTGGCAGTATGGGTGGTTGCGCAATGATTGGACAAAGCATGATTAACATAAATTCAGGAGCCAGAGGCCGCTTATCAGGAATAACGGCTTCATTAACTTTGTTAATGTTTATTATGTTCTTATCACCTATAATAGAAATGATTCCTGTAGCAGCGTTGGTAGGTATTATGTTTATTGTTTCGTATAGTACTTTTGAATGGTCAAGTATTCTTAATTTTAAGAAAACCCCGAGAGCAGATTTTTTAACTATGCTTGCAGTGGCCTTTATAACCATTGTATTTCATAATTTAGCCCTTGCGGTAACAATTGGCGTAATTATGGCTGCACTATCGTATGCCTGGGATAACGCAATACGTATTAGATCTGTACAACGAATGGACGATAATAACGTTATGCATTATGAAATAAATGGCCCCTTATTCTTTGGATCAACCACTACTTTTATGGAATTATTTAGGGTAAATGACGATCCATGCGCTGTAGTTGTGGATTTTGAGGCAAGTAGAGTTGTAGATCAGAGTGGTATCGAGGCAATTAGGAAAATAAACGATAGGTATAGAGAGGTAGGCAAGAATATTTCATTTCTAAATCTTTCTAAGGGTTGCAAGGATTTATTAGCTAATGCTGAAATAGATATTACAATAAACCCTGATAAACGTAAGTTTATGGTTGTTTACAATTCTTAGTTTGCTAACCCCGAACTATAAGATTTTGAAAAAACCAACTCCAAACTAAAAGTGTTAGATAGGATTTATCAATAGCAGTGTAGTATGCCAAACCTACTGATTTTATTAGGGGTAAATCTGAGATTAAGTAAAGAAAAATAAGACGCTGTATATTAATATCGCACAACCACATTCAACGTCTTTACTCCCTCTGGTTTCCGTTTTACGGAACAGGCTGTGAGCTAAAGGTTCCAGAATTTTATTTGCTTATATTTTAAAAAGCAAATAAAATATCAGGAATCTCCCGGCAAAAGAGAACCCCGGTCACCGATTCGCCGCACCCAGGATGACGGTAAGAATTAATATTTGCATATGTTACTCATTCCAGACATAAACATAAAACCAGTTAAAAAAATACATGTAAAATCTATTAATCAAATAGAAGGTAACCAGTATTTAGATTAATTTTGTAATGTGAAAAACAATGTAACTAAATTAGTTCATGATAGTACTATAGGAGTTTTTTTAATAGAATTAAGAAAACCAATGCCACTTAATTTATCACTTAAAGAAAAATGCAAGTGGTTTCGGGAAAATGCTTTTGTTTATGATGCTAATGATACTGTTGCTAAAAATTATGGCTATAAAAATAGATATGAGGTAATCGGTAAAACTTTCTTTGAAGTAATTAAATTTAATACAAAGATACATGATGAAGTTATTGGAATTTATGATAAGAGTAATTATTTAATTGAAAATAAAGAAATAAGAACTGTTGATCAAAACGGCAATATTTTTTACCATTTGGATAACTCGATTCCGAAAATTATTGACAATCATTTATACTCAATATTTGGTCTTAGCAGCAACATTACTGAGATAAAAAAATTTGAGCAAAAACTAAAAGAAGCTAATACAACAAAGGATAAGTTTTTTAGAATAATTGGTCACGATTTAAAGAATCCTATATCTCAAGTAGTTCAAATTTCTCAATTAATTGAAACCAAACATGATAAGTTAAGTAGTGAAAAAGTGGAAGAATATGCTAAGACAATTAAAGATTCTTCTATTCGAACGCTAAACCTCCTTGATAATTTATTGAAGTGGGCAATGACTCAGACTAATTCAATTTCCTTTAATCCGGTAGATATAAAACTTAAAATTCTTGTTGATGAAAATATTGAAATACTTAAAGAGCTTTCTTTAGAGAAAAAAATTGAAATGCATAATAACATTGATGAATCTCTAATATTAACTGCAGATCATAATATGATTAGCACAGTTCTTCGAAACCTATTATCTAATGCAATTAAATATTCTTTTGAAAATAGCTCCATTACTATAGAGAATAGTATGGATTCTAAGGGCAACGTAATTTCTGTAGCTGATTGTGGTAAGGGGGTGTCTGTGAGAGGCAAAGAAAAACTATTTAGAGTTGATTCAGGATTTTTTATGTTAGGGACTAAGGGTGAAAAAGGAACAGGGATAGGATTAATTCTGTGTAAAGAGTTTATAGAAATGCATAAAGGAGAGATATGGGTTGAAAGTGAAGAAGGAAAAGGTACAACATTTTATTTTTCGATTCCAAAATAGATTGGATACTTGAAACAAACAAACACAACACTCAGGATAAAATTGATCAGGCTAGACAGGGTCAATTATATTTATTCCTGGAAGGACTTTTTACATAACAGATTTTTGGTAAGAAACCACCACCATATAGAAAAATCCTTTTTAAATCTTAATCTCGATATATTCAAAGGGGAATTTTGACATTCTTGACATTTCGCGGCCAACCTCCAGCATGTCTTCATCATCTTCTTCGTAATGCCAGCGAACAACTATAGGCTTACCCTGAGAATGAAGCTGACCTAATTTTTTACAAAAATCGAGTATAAACTTGGCTGAAGTTGAATTGAAATAATCAAAGTTAAAATTGAATTCAAATTGAGTATTGATTTGTTCTTTAGCATTAGTAAAAAACATTTCGAGATCCTTTACCCATTCCAGTATGGGCTTATAAAAAACACTTGCGTTCTCAGGTCTTGATTCACCCGATATATCAAAACTATAGGTCTTAGGATCAAACAAAACCTTTGGTGAAGTTGAAGTGGATTCTATATTTAATTCTTTCATAAAATAAATATTATATTCATTGGACGAAGGGAACAGAAACTTGCAATTCAAAGACAGAGAATTGCTCGTTTACAGGCGTAAATGTATAATTGATATTGCTGTCTGATTTCATGGCTATTGTAATAATACCTAAACCAGCCCCGTCTTTTTCCATAATATCTTCTTTATTTATTTGGTTATCGTACATTTTAAGTAAACCTTCCTTGTCTTGCTTGCTCACAATATTTAATTTTTCTCTGAGCAAGTCTACCTCTTCATTTGTAATTAGATTGACTGTGGTAATAAAGTATTCTTCCGCTCCTTTTTCAAGTTCAATATATGGGTGAATATCAGTATTTGGATCGGTTGCTTTATGTCTGAGAATATTTTCTATGCATTCGACCATTATGTTGTAAACCCTTTTCTTGAGGACCTTTTTAACGCTATGCTTTTCTAAATCACTTTTAACTTTTTGCAGGAGTATTTCAGTAGTCTTAAATTCAATAGGTCCTTTATAATTTAGTATGGTTTGATTTTCTGACATTAAATATATTATAGATAGTGTTTTGTCTGATAAAAATACGATTTTTAAAATACAGCACTCAAGCTTTATTACGATATTTTTATATGATAGGAAATATTTAATAGCTTTATATACAATAAGTAGTGTCGGCGCGAAAAGTCGTACTTTTTTAAAAGTGGTTGATGCGAAAGCTTCAATTTCAAGGCTTGCGAAGCCTAAAAATCTGGAGTTTACTAATAGTAAATGACTGTTTTTTAGGCGAGCGTAACGAAGAAATTGGAGTTTTCGTGCAAGCACTAAATATGTGTGAATAATATTTCCAGAATGTTAACCTTGGTTTTTGTAGTATTTCTTATTATAAATAAAACTAGGATGATGTATAATAATTGAAATAACCGGAAACAAGCATGAACGAAAATATATTAAAAGCGCTTATTCAATTATTTGCCCTTGTTATTGATATCGACAAATCCGGAAAGTTGCCTTACCGGGAGCGAAGCTTTGTTGAATCATTTCTTGGTAGCCTGCTCAACAAAGATCTTATTCAAAAGTATCTGAAACTTTTCGATGATTATTTAAAACTATATGCAGAAAACAATGCTGATATCTCTACTAAGAAAAAGAGAAAAAAAGTAATGTTGGATGCAATGAAAGTTATGTCAATATGCGAACAAATAAACCAGGAATTGGAGCAAAAGCAGAAAACATATGTTCTCTTAAAACTATTGGAATTTATTTCGTTAGGAGAGGAAATTTCTGAAAAAGAATTGGATTTTGTGTTATCTGTAGCTGCAGCTTTTAATATTAATGAAACGGAATGTGAAAATTGCAGAAACTTTGTTTTTGATACTCTTGAAACCATTCCTGAGAAACAAAATATCCTGATTATAAATTCTGACAGCAAACCAAGGCATGGAACTTTACATAAAAATATAGGCAGCATTAACGGTAACATTACCTTTTTACACATAAAAAGCACCAATACTTTTGCATTTCGTTATAATGGGAATCAGGATATCTATTTGAATGGGCAGAATATTACACCCAGGCAGGTGTATACATTTGAAACAGGCTCATCACTCAGAGGTGCAACAATAAATACGCTCTACTACACCGATATTGCCAAGGTATTTATGAACCTTCCGGAGGAGACAAGATCATCATTAGTTGCTCGAAATATTGAATTCAGGTTCAGAAACAGTGAGAATGGTGTCAGGGTATATGAGCTTACAATTGATTCAGGCCAACTTGTAGGGGTGATGGGAGCAAGTGGTTCTGGTAAATCTACGCTGCTAAATATTTTAAATGGAAATATTCAACCTCAGAGCGGAAAAGTGTTTGTTAATGGCTATGACTTGTATGATGAGAACAATAAAGAAAAAAGTAGTGTAATTGGTTATGTTCCGCAGGATGATATATTATTTGAAGAATTAACAGTATATCAGAATCTTTATCTTAACACACAGCTATGCCTGGATAATTACTCAGAAGATAAAAGAAAAGATCTGGTTGAGAAAATGCTTTATGATCTTGATTTGTACGAGATTAAGGATTTAGTTGTAGGCAACCTTTTAAACAAATTTATAAGCGGTGGCCAGCGTAAGCGGTTAAATATTGCACTTGAATTAATAAGGGAACCTTCAGTGCTTTTTGTAGATGAACCAACATCCGGTTTGTCTTCGGTTGACTCAGAGATGGTTATGAACCTGTTAAAAGAGCAAACCCGGAAAGGGAAGATAGTAATTGTTAATATTCATCAGCCCTCTTCAGATATTTTTAAGATGTTCGACCGTATGCTCTTTCTTGACAAAGGGGGATACTTAATTTACTCGGGCAATCCCGTTGATTCAATTAAGTACTTTAAAACAAAAAGTAACTATATAAATGCCGAAGGGGAACAGTGCTTTGAATGTGGCAATGTAAATCCCGAACAACTCTTGCAAATTATTGAGTCGAGAATAGTAAACGAATACGGCAAGCAAACAAGAACACGGAAGATTAATCCGAAAGAGTGGTTCGAACTGTTTAATAAAACACAGGAAAACCTTACTGATAAAATAAAAATAAAGCAAATCCCACATCAAAGTTCTTACAGCATACGTTAAAGCAGTTTAAGATTTTTTTTAATCGCGATTTGCTAACTAAACTTACAAATAAACAATACCTGTTAATTAGTCTTTTAGAAGCTCCTGTTTTAGCAGCATTATTGGGTTACTTCACTAAATATATAAGTGGAAAAGCAGGAAATCCTAATGCATATATATTTTTGGAGAATACAAACCTTCCGGCATTTATCTTTATGGCAGTGGTAGTAGCTCTGTTTTTGGGTCTTTCTATTTCTGCCGAAGAAATTATCAAAGACAGAAAGCACCTCAAGCGCGAATCTTTTTTAGGACTAAGCAGAAACAGTTATCTGCACTCGAAAATAAGCTTATTGTTTCTGATATCGGCAATTCAGATGATAACCTTCGTATTGATAGGTAATTTTATTCTGGAAATTAAAGGAATGACATTTCATTATTGGTTAATTCTTTTCACTACTTCCTGCTTTGCTAATATGCTCGGATTAAATATCTCTTCAGCACTAAATTCTGTTATTACAATTTACATATTAATACCCTTTATTTTAGTGCCGGAATTATTATTTAGTGGGGTAATTGTACGTTACGATAAATTACATAAAAGTATTACAAACCAGGAATATGTTCCTGTTATTGGAGACATAATGACTTCACGATGGGCGTACGAGGCCCTTATCGTGCATCAATTTAGTTCGAATGAATTTCAAAAGCATTTTTTTAATATTCAAAAAGAAATTAGTAATTCCAGTTATCAAAAAGACTATTTAATTGCAGAACTTCAGGATCAGATAACTTTTTGTGAAAGAAATCTGGGAAATAAAAAATATGAAAAAGAGGTTGAAGAGAATTTGGAATTATTATCCAATGAAATAAAAAAACTAGTAAGCAAGACAGGTGTGCATTTTAAGAGCCATGGAAAATTAAACTTAGATCAAGTTAGTTTGGAGGTATTGAGCGAAACTAATATGTATCTGCTTAACCTGAAAGATGTGTATTTGAGGAATAAGATAAATGCATCGCAAAGAAATGATGATAAATATAACGAACTTGTTGGTTACTTAGGAGGAAAGGATGAGTTTAATGAATTTAGACAGAAATATTATAATAGAACAATTAACGATTTAGTATTAAATAGAGATGGAACAGAAAATATAAAACGTGTTGGTGATAAAATAGTACAACTAAAAGATCCCATCTATAAAAATCCTGACTCAAATTACGGCCGTGCTCATTTCTATGCACCTTTCAAAAGATTAGGC
>Ga0224514_10000617_pt1 | contig 10065 bp, 9 predicted proteins | sample SF_May12_sed_USG_3_FD_169107 | JGI IMG/M metagenome (GOLD analysis project Ga0224514, IMG submission 169107) | Sediment microbial communities from San Francisco Bay, California, United States - SF_May12_sed_USGS_24 | ecosystem: Environmental > Aquatic > Marine > Sediment | place: USA: California...
GTTGACGCCATCAACGGCAGCCTTGCCATGGCGATGGGCAGCTTCAAACTGGGTGATATCAAGCGCGGTACGGTGCTTGAACCGACCTTTATCGTGATGCAGATTCCGCTGGCGATTCGTTCCCAGGTCTCACGGCTGGGTGACCTGCCGATCCCGACGCAGGACGGCAGGACCATCCCGCTGTCCGAACTGGGTCAATTCAAAAAAGGCTATGAAGAGCCCGTGCAGTACACCATTGACCTGCGCGGCGTGGAATACGTGACCGGAGAAATGCAGGGACGGCTGGGTGCGCCGATTTACGGCATGTTAAATATCGATGACAAGATCAAGGAGTACCTGACGCCGGATGGCGTGAAGATGGAAACCATGCCCTGGACGCTGCTGGAACTGAACAAGGACGATTCCAGTTCCCACTATGAGTGGACCGGCGAGTGGACGGTGACCTACGAGACCTTCCGCGACATGGGCGGCGCGTTCATGGCGGCGATGATCCTTATCTATGGACTGATTGTCTGGGAGTTCAAGAACTTTGCCCTGGCCGGCATCATCATGTCTCCGATCCCGGTAACCATGATGGGCATTGTTCCCGGACACTGGATCTTTGGTGCTGAATTTACCGCGACCTCGATGATCGGCATGATTGCGCTGGGCGGCATCATTGTCAGGCAATCCATCCTGATCGTGGAATTCGTGAAGATCGAGGTAGCCAAGGGCAACGAGGTTGCTGAAGCTGCCGTCAAGGGCGCCGAGATGCGCATGCGGCCTATCTTCATTACTTCACTGACCCTGATGGCCGGTGCCTTTGCCATTCTCGACGATCCGATATTCAATGGCATGGCGATCAGCCTGTTGTTTGGCGCCGGTGTTGCAACGGTGATGGCCCTGCTGATTATCCCGCTGGGTTGTATCAGTGCGAAGAAACAGTTCTACGTGGAAACGGCTGATGACGGCACGGTATCTGTCAGCCCGGCATTCCAGAGGATTGAACAGGTAGAGCCTGAAGCGGCTGGCGGTTCATCCGGCACGCCGTTGCTGATGCGCCTGTGGGGCGGCATCTTCTCGCTGTTCAGCTGGTTGTTTATCTTCATCAAGGCGGTGTTTACCCTGATTGGCATGGGTTTCAAGGGAATTACCGGTAAATTTGGCGGGGGTGGTGGTGGCGCGCCGCCACCACCGCGCGAGACGCCACCGGGCGGGGGCACACCACCGCCACCACGTGAGACGCCACCGGGCGGGGGTACGCCACCACCATCGCGCGAGACGCCACCGGGCGGGGGTACGCCTCCACCGCCGCGCGAGACGCCACCGGGCGGGGGCACACCACCGCCACCGCGCGAGAAGCCGCCGGCAGGGGGCACGCCACCACCACCGCGCGAGAAGCCGACGGCAGGGGGCACGCCGCCGCCACCGCGCGAGACACCACCGGCAGGGGGCACGCCACCACCGCGCGAGACACCGCCGCAAGCGCAACAGGCCGCGGTGGGCAAAGACTCCACAGTGGCTGAAGGTGAATCCGAATCAGATAGTGAGTCGGATGGTACCGTCGGCAAGAAGCGGCGCGGAATTCGCCTCAAACAGGATTTGAACTAACCTTGGTGGTACGGACGGCCTGTTTCACGGCTGTATATTTGTTGGTTTTCAGAGGTAAGCAAAATGATCAGGTATCGTGGAATCGCATACTTCCCCCTGCTGCTGATGCTCCCGTTGGTCGTGCAACCGGCCATCGGCGAAGAATCCTCCGCCCCTTATCAATACTCGGACGATTGGACGCTGGTGTCTGCACCGCCGCCTGCAGGCCCCTATCGATCGGTCAATATTGATCCTCGCGTACCGGGTGTCGGTGCGGTGGCTCCGGCGCAGATGCCGATGAACCTGCGACCGCCACAGTCAGCATCAGAAATACCCGGTGATCCAGCTATCTCCGCAGCCCCGGTTGATCAGCCACTGGAAGCGGTCGTATCGCTGCCGGAAGATGCAATGGAACAGCCACCGGCTGCCGGTATTGCCGTGCCACTTCCAGAAATGGCTGCCCCGGCCGATGCAGCATTGAATGCATTGCAACAGTATCCTGATTCACGGCTGCCAGTGCCGGGATACTACGGGCGTACCATGCCGCCACCACCGGCCTTTAATCATCCGGCACCCATGCGTTACCCGCGCCAGGCCGGTTATCCGGGTTACCGGAATATGCCGCCATTTGGTTTCTACAGTCCGCCGATGCGACTGCAAGAGCCGGAGGTTCCGCCACCGCCGGTATATGAACGACAGCAGGGCTATGGTGGCTTGCGATGAACATCTGCCTGGCCTGCGAAATCAGCTGCTGACATGAGTCAGGGAGTGAGTCCATTTTTAATCCATTGCAGTCAAGAATTATTGTCTTTGTTGTCGTGCTCATGATCAGTGGTTGCGGAGACAATGATGTCGGAACTGTATCGCCAACACCGGCTGTTGCCGTCGAAGTGGTTGAGGCTCCGGTTATCGTTGAATGGTATCCAACACCCAAACATCAACACAGGCCGCAGTATGTCATGCCATCACAATCGCCGGCGCCAGTACAGAGCAGGCAGCCGCAGGTGACCTGGCAACCCGTTCAGCAACAGCCTGCCTGGGGCTATGTGCAACCGGTCCCGCGGGCATGGGGAGTGCCAGCGCCGCCTGTCGCCGGATACAGGGCAGCCACGGGCGTGCCGCCCCAGGGTGTTTGGTATGCACCGGTTCCTGTCTGGAATCGCAATGTGCAACCGGCTCAACCATCCGTGCAGCCCACACAGTCCACGCAACAGCAGTATTACCCGCTGGCTCCCCGACACGCCAACGTGCAGCGACCATGGGGTGCGGTTGACGAGGCAGAAAACAGCAATCGTGCCGGGCAGGGTATGAATACATGGCAGACGACCAACGAGTTGCCTGCCTGGAGTGTACCGGAGCCCGGTGGATACCCGGTTCAGAATCCCGGGCTCTACAGCACCCGTCAGGGAACTGCAGAGACCGGGCGCTATTGGTAGTTCCCGCATTTAATGGTGCGGTTTTGTTGATAATCATGGAGGGTTTTCCCGATGAAAAACTTTAGAAAGACAATTGCAGCCGCCGCAATCGCGGGTCTTGCCGCACTGCCGATGACATCCGCCCATGCATGGGGTGGCTGGGGTCCGTGGGGTGGTAATAATTATGGCAATAACTGGGGTAATGACTGGGGCCCGTTCGACAGTGATGGCTCTGGTGACTTTGATATGAGCTTCAGCGGCGGTGGTCGTGGTTCCGGTTACGGCCGTGGTTCCGGTTATAACCGGGGCTATGGCTACGGTGGTGGCTACCCGGGCTATGGCTACGGCGGCTACCCGGGCTACGGCTACGGCGGCTACCCGGGCTATGGCGGTGGTTACCCGGGCTATGGCGGTGGCTACCCGGGCTATGGCGGCGGCTACCCGGGACCGTATGGCGCACCTTACGGCGCTCCGCCGGCAGCACCGGCAGCACCTGCGGCTAGCGGCGACGCCCAGTAACAGCGCTGCACAACGACGGGCCGGACACAGGGATGTGTTCAGGCTCGTTTTTTGTCATGGGCAGGAGCCCGCTGGATAACTGTAACTGAAGATATGATCATACAATCCAGGCTACTGTTGATCATTACGTTTCTGCTGGTGACCTTTGTTACCAACGCTGCACAGTCCGCTGTCGAGTTTTCTGCCGAGACGATCGAATCACAACCCGGACAGGGACAGCGCAACGGGCGCCTGTACATCGGGCAGGATCGCGTTCGAAGTGACATTGATATAAACGGCGAGACTATTGTCCAGATCATCGATCTTGGCAAACAGGAAGCGATAGTCATCAATGCCGCACAGAAATCTTTTATACGCAGGCGTGCCAGCGAACATGAAATCCAGACTCAGGCATCTGCAAAGGATGCCAGCCCCTGTGCCGGCATGCAGAACCTGGTATGCAAAGACGCCGGTAGCGAAACGATAAATGGCCGCAAGACCCTGAAATGGGAGATTACCAACCCGTCTGCCGGAAAGGCCGGCATCATGCGGTTCTGGCTGGACGCCGAGCACAGATTTCCGGTACGGCAGGAAATGCCGGACGGATCAATAATGGAAATGCGCCTGCTGGAACGGGAAACGGTTAATGGCCGTGACACGGAGAAGTGGGAAATGACGGCGCACAGGGGAGACGGTCAGAGTTATGTCTCTCTGCAGTGGTATGATCCGAAAATAAGGATGAATATACGCGAGCAACTACCCGGTGGATTTGCCCGAAACTTGATCAATATCAAACTACAACCCCAGCCGGTTGGATTATTCTCGATACCGGCCGGATTTACCGAAATTACCATGCAGCAGCCGGCGCGCTAACAGATGATCTGCAAACCAGTCGCTCTTTTCAGCAGTTTCAGGTGGCAGGAGGCGAGATTCGCTAAATGATTACGGTAATTGCAAATCTCAAGGGTGGTTCCGGGAAGAGTACCGTGGCGTTTAACCTGGCGGTCTGGCTGGAGAGGAACGGGCGCCGTGTGGTTGGCTATGACCTGGATCCACAATGCACGTTCAGCGATCTGGGTATGTTGCGCAAGGAAATCGGCAACAAGCCGGATCTGAATATTCAGTCGGTGCGTGCGGTGCTGGGTGAACAACTCGTGGCGCACAGGGATTGCGAGGTGCTGGTCGACGTGGGCGCGGCAAATATGGCGGCCATGAAGGAAGCCATGACCTCTGCAGACCGTATTCTTGTTCCGGTGCCGCCAAGCCAGGCCGATGTCTGGGCAACGCAGCGTTTTCTGCATATTGTAGGCCCTGATATGGAAGCAGTAAGTATGAACGGCAGGCACCGCACCATGGCATTTGTCAATCGTGCGGATACCAACAAGTCTATTCGCGAGACGCATGAAACCGAAGAAGCGCTGCGCATGTTGCCGGGAATTGATGAAGTCATGCCGCATCGGCTGAAGATGCGTACCGGTTTCAGGCGTTCGCTCAGCGAGGGGCTCGCCGTGTTCGAGATGTGGCCTCGCAGCAAGGCGGCCGATGAATTCCGCGCACTCGCTGCAGCGCTTTATCCGGACGTTACCGGACAACTGAATTAGGGAGTGCTGGTTAATCCCTTCACGGATTAGTCAGCGTCGGCAATCGAAACAGGTGGTTTCCGGTTGCCTTGCAAGATCAGTTGCATGTTGCAATCGATTTTGATGGCACGTCCTTGTACCGCAGGAGGGTCTGAAATAAACCAGGCCTTCCACATATGGAGTAGGAGCAAGAATGATGAACCTGTTTGCACGTATTCTCAGTCATGGTTTCGGCCTGATCGTTGTGGCACTGCTGGTAATCGGATTTATTTACCGCGGTGAACTGTTCCCGGAGTGGGAACTGCCTGATTTCCTGGCATTGGACTCCGGTTCAGAAGAGACCACTGAAGCGGTGTCCGGTGATGTAAAGCGTGCCAGTGAGCCGTCTGCCGAAGATGTTGCAGACGGAGCAGTTCCGGCACCCGTCGAGGTGGCCCCGGAGATGGCAGAGGTCGGGACGGAGACGCCGGAAGCCAGTGCTGAATTGGCGGATGCGCCAGCGGAGACAGTAATGCCGGTCCCTGTCGAGACAACCCCGGCGATGACTGAGGCCGAGACGGTGGCGCCGGAAGTCAGTGCTATTGGCGGAGCAGCGGATGAGGCAGTTCCGGCACTTCCCGAGGCTGTCCCGGAGATGGCAGAAGTCGAGACGGTGACGCCGCAAGCCAGCGCTGAATTGGCGGACGCGCCAGCGGAGGCAGTAATACCGGTCCCTGTCGAGACAACCCCGGCGATGACTGAGGCCGAGACGGTGACACCGGAAGCCGGTGCTGGGGTGGCGGACACGGCTGCGCAGGCGGAAACAGTTGCCAGCGATGCGGATGTTGACAGCAGTGCTGCAACCGGATCAGTTGCTACACAAGCCGAAGCTGTTCCCGAGGTGGTGGAGACCCTGGAAGTGGTGGCGGAAGAGGCTGAGCCTGTTGCCGACACGGTTACAGAAACGCCTCCGGACACAATCCGGGATGCGGCTACTGATCAGGTGGATGAAGTACCTGCGCCGACCACTGCGCCAGCGGCTGCCGAAGGGGTCAGTGCCTACCAGGTGCTGGCGGCAGCCCGTGAGGCCTACTGGCTGAGAGACTATGCGCTGGCTGAACAAAAGTACCAGGACCTCATCGCACTGGAGCCGGATAACCCGGATGGCTACGGGGAACTGGGCAACATGTACTTTTCCCAGGGTGGCTGGGAACAGGCCGCTGCCGCCTACTACGAGGCCGGTGTACGCCTGGTTGACCAGGGCCTCATCAGGGAGGCACGCCAGCTGGTTGAAGTGATTCGTGGTCTGAACGGCACCCAGGCCGATGCACTCGAGCAAAAGACCCGGTCAGCGGAACAATAGCCACTGGCCAAGAAGAACTAATTCCCGGGAGAAACACATGATCAAGCTTGTCTGGAATTTGCTTGCCCTGCTGGGCCTTGCGCTGGTCGCAGGCCTGGTCTGGGTGGCGATCACTTTTGACTTTGGACTGCAGAATATGAAGGACCTTGGCAATGTCTCGTCTTTTGACAGCAAGGCGCCGGAAGTCTACATGACCATGGCCAAGAGCCTGTTGGCAACGGGTAACGCGGCCGAGGCCACTGTCTGGAAAATCCCGGTAGCCGAGGGGATGAGTGTGGAAGACGTGGACCAGACCATCAACTTTGTCGCCAACGAGCACAACATCAAGAATGTCGGTGAATTGCCCCTGTCCGAGCAGATTGCGGCCATGACCGGGGAGGATCAGCGTTATCTCAAGATCTACATGTTCTGCAACCCGTTAACCGCGGCCAAAATGGTCGAGTACTCGGAGGCCTTTTCTGCCTATCTGCCGTGTCGTATCTCGCTGATCGAGGACAAGACCGGTCAGCTCTGGATCTATACGCTCAATATGGACCTGATGATTCATGGCGGGAAAAGCCTGCCCCCCGACCTGTTTGAAGAGGCGAATGTGGTGAAGGATGTCATGCTGGATATCATGAATCGCGGCTCGGAAGGTGATTTCTGAGCGGGTCTATAATATCCATGATGCGACCGGGCCGATGAGAATGGCCGGTGGAATGTTCCCGTTCTAGTAACAGGCGCGGGTATCGAATACAGGGTATCGGTCCGGGATTCTGCCGTAGTGACAGTCGGTCACTGCAGTCACCGGATCTCTGCAGGAGGGTGTGATGTCCGGTGCGGGAAAAACCATCAAGCAGCGACTCAAGAATCTTGAGGAGCACCTGAGAAAAGAAAACCCGGTGCTGGTGGCCTCTGTACAGAGCTACCGGCAACTGGACCGGGTGGCGCGCTCACTCGGCCTGCTGGATTCCGAGCAGTCCTTTGCCACGCAGATTTCCTGGTGGCCAATGATCTCGGTGCTGGGGACATTCTCGGCAGGCAAATCCACGTTTATCAACCATTATCTCGATGACCCCCTGCAAAGTACCGGCAACCAGGCCGTCGATGACAAGTTCACGGTCATCTGTTACGGCTCGGAACATCACGCACAGGCACTGCCTGGCACGGCACTCGATGCAGACCCGCGCTTTCCCTTTTACCAGATCAGCGATGAACTGGAAAAGGTGGCGCGTGGTGAGGGCAGGCGTGTGGATGCCTACCTGCAACTGAAAACCAGCACCAGTGAAAAACTCAACGGGCGCATCATTATCGACTCCCCCGGCTTCGATGCCGATTCCCAACGCGACGCCACGTTGCGCCTGACCGATCACATCATCGACCTGTCCGACCTGGTGCTGGTGTTCTTCGATGCGCGACACCCTGAACCCGGCGCCATGCGCGACACCCTGGTTCACCTGGTAGGTCAGACCATTCACCGTGTCGATGCCACCAAGTTCCTGTTCATCCTCAACCAGATGGATACCGTGGCCCGCGATGACAACCCGGAACAGGTGGTCGGGGCCTGGCAGCGGGCGCTGGCGCAGGAAGGGCTGTCGGCCGGCCGCTTCTACTGCATCTATAACCCGGATGCCGCCGTGGCAATCGACGATGCTGCCGTGCAGGCGCGCTACGAGCAGAAGCGTGACCATGACCTGACGGAAATCTACCGGCGCATCGAGGGCGTGAATGTCGAGCGGGCCTACCGGATTACCGGGGCACTGGAAAAGGTGGCACATGACATGGAGGAAAAGCTGGTACCGCAACTGACCGGCTACCGTGCGCACTGGCGCAAGCTGGTGCTGCGCGGGGATGCGGTGCTTGCCGGCCTGTTGCTGGTCGCCGCAATTCCCGTCAGCGGCTGGCTGGGCCTGCGCGATGGCTGGAGTTTCACCCGGCCGGAGTGGTGGCAGGGTTCTTCCAGTCAGCTGGGCTGGTCACTGATGCTGTTGCTGCTGGTTGCCGGCCTGGCTGGCTGGCTGCATTATCGTGTGCGCCGCCTGGCGGCCAGCCATATCATAAAGTCGATTGAGAAGCGGTATGTGCCCGGGCTTGAACGCGGGCGTCTCTGCAATGCGTTCATCTTTAACACCCGGCCCTGGGTCAGCATCTTCCGGCGTTTGCCGGTGGGTTGGAATAACGGCAGTCGCCGGCGACTGCAGCGCGTGATCAGCGAGGCCAACCGCTATGTGCAGATACTGAACGACCGCTTTACCGACCCATCCGGGGAGCTGAAGCCGAAGTCACATACACCGTTCACGGTAATCCCCGGCGAGAAGGCCGACCCGTCCAGGGAGAGCGCCTGAGATCAGCTGCTGCCCAGGGAAACCCTATAATTCGTCATTGCGAGGAACGAAGTGACGAAGCAATCTCCTAATAACTGACTCCATATTACGAGATTGCTACGTTGACCGCTCCTGGCCTTGCTTCCCGCGGCACTTGAACATCCATGTACATCGCGCTCGCAATGACAGGAATATTTTCCCCAGCATAAAAAAAGGGATGCCGAGGCATCCCTTTCAAGATTCATTGTTATGATATTTCTATAGTCGTTTCAGCTTTTCCTGCGTGCGATACCCGCCAGTCCCAGCAGGCCGGAACCGAACAGCCAGACGGCGGCCGGGACAGGTATTGGGTTAGCTTGGATGGTCGTATATGCCGTCATGTGCGAGATATTGTTCCCGCCGAGTGCATTTTCGGTATTCCATACCGAACCTGTATTTAGTCCGGGGATCAAACCTTCAAAGTAGTACCAGTGATAACCATCGGTACTGTTTTTTGCGCCATCCTTCAATACAATCAGCAATTTTCCATCGTCGGGCACGATTACGCTGAATTCCCCTTCTGAATAAAGCTCAGGCACACAAGTTGGGTCGGCTATGGTGTCGCAGGTGCCGGTATAGTCCGTAAATTTCAGGTCGAGCACGCTCCCGTCACCGGTCCCATCGGCATTATACTCACTCCATTCAGTGTTGGCCGCTTCGGGGTTGTTTATGGGTTGTCCGAATTCGTCCTCGGCTTCAGTAATTTCCGATTTCATCCAGGCCGCCCAAAGATTATCGCCGTTTATATCACCGGCGCCATCCGTGTTGACTAACCAGTTACCCGGTGGTGGGCTAACTCCATCATTTGTCGAGCTGCCTATGCCACAATCTGTGGCTATAATGCCATCAAATAAGATGACATCCGAGGTCGAGCAGGTGGATGCGCTGGCTGTCCCGGCATAACCAACCAGTAATGCGGCCGCGCATAACAACCGAAACAAGATTCCCTTGTGTGAGTATTCCATTCCTACTTCTCCGTAAATATTATTTGGCAGCATCAGGCTGCTGTTTATTACTTGTTAATATTACAGCCAATCCTTGGCGGTCCTTTTCGGACGGTCTTGTTTTCGATGTTATTGTTGTTTTTTCTGGTGCTATGGCGGCATGGTTCTTCCTGGTTTGCAGAGGACCGCCTAAACACGGTCTAAATGCATGCATGAACCATGCCTTATTTGGAAATATGTTAGTTTACAATGGCATACGTTTAGTCTTTTCCGGTCTGCTTTGACAAACGTAAGGGATACCGACAGCCCGTGTGCAATGGGGTGCCACATGGGTATTTAGAACCAGTTTAAAAACAGTTTATTAAGAAGCCATGG
>Ga0224514_10000620_pt1 | contig 10028 bp, 10 predicted proteins | sample SF_May12_sed_USG_3_FD_169107 | JGI IMG/M metagenome (GOLD analysis project Ga0224514, IMG submission 169107) | Sediment microbial communities from San Francisco Bay, California, United States - SF_May12_sed_USGS_24 | ecosystem: Environmental > Aquatic > Marine > Sediment | place: USA...
CCTCCAGCGCTTCACGCAGATAGCCCAGCCCCCTGCGAGCGTTTGTTTCCGGATGGTACCCGTTATCGCCTTCCTCAAAATGGTAGGGCATCACTTGGAATAATCCTTGCGCCCCAGATCCCGAGAGGGCCTTAGGGGAGCCGCACGATTCGATCTGCATCACTGTGGCCACCAGATTGGGGTCAAGTCCCCACTCAGCCGACCATTCTAGTATTTCGGTTTCCCATGCTTGCACCCCCGGTGAGAAGATCCGGGAAATCCCGCCGTTTGTCTCACTCGTGGCCTCCGGTTCTGCCGCCAATCCCCCCATCATCGCGGCCGGGTCCGTCGTTTCCCCCATTCCCATTAACATCATGGTGGTCAGCATGATGCCTGCCAGGATCCCCTTTTGGGAAAAAGAAAGCCGCACCGCGCTTGGTTTTGGCGCGCGGTACGGCTCGTATTGATCTTCCTGCCAAATTTCCTGGGAGTGCAGCATCACCCTTCTAGAGAGCTTTACTCGCGGAAGGCGTGTAAGTTGTGGCCCTTGGATGCCATCGATACCGGTTGGCGGTTTTGCCTCGGGCGCGCCATGTTTTTGGGCGCAGGGCGGAAGCTGGCCGCCGGTGCCGGCTGTCGGTTGCGCTGCCGGCTGGGTTTGCGTACCATCCCATTGCTTTTGCGGCGCAGCGGCATCGGGCCGTTTCCTTGCGAGAACAGCCGCTCACCGGCCACGGAGAAAGTCCCGATGATCAACACCCTGATCAACCACACCATCACCGCCACGAACACCGGAACCACGGATAGGAGCGTCTCGCGCGGCAGAACAGCGCTTCCCAATGTTGCGTGGTTGGCGATCGCGATTGACACGCCCCACCACGTTAACATCGCGTTCATTGTCGCTGCCAACACCCACGCCCCGAACAGGTACCAAACTTCCGCCGGCTCATCCTCACCCTTCTCAGGCGTGAATAACCTTGCGATGCCCGCGAAATCGATGCCGCAGAAAGCGATCGCCAGGATCGTGGCCCAGCGCACACCGGCAAATCGCAGGTCGCCGAGCAGGTCGGTCATCGCGAAATCGGTCGTGCTGAAGTTGAACAGCTCGAATGCTGCCAGTGCTGCGATGATCAACATCCCCCAAACAAAGCCCCGGCTCATTTGTTCCCCCTTCAATGGGTTGCTTAAAGATAGCTTGCGGATCATGACGAACCTCCTTAGGAAATAGAACGGTTGTTCACTATTTCGCCGATTATAGACCAACTGTTCTATGTTTGTCAAGAGGGTTTTTCCCCCAGAATCCGCTTTTTTGCCTATTTTCCTGCGTTTTCCACTACCACCTGCCTCTGACCGGGTGTCTGCACTGCATCCGGCACGTATTTCCGCACCCAAGCGATCGCCTCATCCCCCTCCATGCCTAGCTCCCGCCGCGCCATCAGCGCCGCGAACATCCCCGTCCGCCCAATGCCTGCATAGCAGTGTATCGTCACATTTTTCCCGTTTTTCGCCAGGTCCAATGCCTCATCCACGGCATCCGAGAATGCCTTCGTATCCGTTGGCGTGCTGAAGTCCACGATCCCCTGCTGCAGTACCTCCATCCCCGCTTCCCCGTAAAAAGCCCGCAGGTCCAACCCGCTGCTTTCCAAAGCTTCCTCATCGTCGGTCAGCAGCACCACGTGGCTGACACCCTGTGATTGCATCATCTTGAAAGTATCATTCCCCCGGTCGAAGTAGCTGAACGGCATCGGGCTGCGGTATACCTTGCCTGGCAGATTGAACGGCAGTTCGGTTAATGGCATATCATTCCCTTCGAAGCTGGATTTCGCAAACCATCAGCATAGCACAGCTTTCCAACTTTTTGAAGCCTCCCTCTTTTACCCCTCCAGCTTGAATCCCCGGATTTCGATCCAAGCCCCCTCTTGGTTATCCAACGTCCCATACCCCCAGCTCCCATCAGGCCGCCACGCCGCGTATTGGTTGTCCAGCCATATTACTAACCCCAGCCGCCCGCGCGGGCTGGCTGGGCTCACCAGCGCCTCCTCCCCGTTTACTTTAAACCGGACTTGATCTTCCTCCCATACCATTTCGTACTCGTTCCAGTCACTCACGCCCACATCCAGCGAAACTGCCTCCTGTCTCACTGCCCTGCGCCCCCACCTCCTCACCACTTGGCTGCCCCTCCGCCACAGCATCAGGGGCAGCAGCGGCGCCCCTGCCACCAGCCGCGGCCAGGCAGGCCTCCCCGCCCGGAATGTCGCCGCCGTTGCCCCATGGCCGGGCAGGTCATCTTCCAGTGTCAGGTGATTCTCATCCGATGAAAAAAAGAACCATGCCGCTTCGGGTATCGCAGGTAATCGCCTCACGCCTCCCCCCATCCCCATCAGCGCGCTGAAGGGGTCGTTCCACAGCCCGAATCCCCACGTCCCCGGAACCATTTCACTCGAAGCCCGCGCTTCCACCCTCATCCGGACAGGCGCGCTGTGAGGAAAATCCTTCCGCCTCAATCTTGTGTAATCATCCAGTTGCGCCAGCCGGTATTCCCCCGCCGGTCCGGCTTCCACTTCAAGCCGCCATGCCCCCGCCCCCGCATTTGTCACCCTCCCCGTGGCCCTCAATTTGCTTGTGTCCATCTCATTATTATAGGTTCTGCCCTCCCGCCCGGCAATGTTATAATGGCCCCCTTGCAGGAGGCTCTATGGAAATCACTTGGTACGGACATTCTTGTTTCCGTCTCACCGAACGAAATCTCGCCACCGTGGTCACCGATCCCTACGACCATAAGGAGGCTGGTTATAAGACCCTGGCCCTCAAGGCCGATATCGTCACCGTCAGCCAGGATAAGCCCGGCTACAATTTCATCAAGGCCGTCAAAGGCGCCGACTGGCACATCTCCGGCGCAGGTGAATATGAGATTGGCGGCGTCTTCATGACCGCCGTACCCACCGGCAATGCTGCCAAGAACGGCAAGAGCGCTGATCGAAATATGGTTTTCACATTCGATTTCAGCGGCATCAATATCGTCCACCTCGGCTTGCTCAAGAATACTCCCACCCGCAACGAGATCGAAGCCTTCGGCGCTGTTGATGTACTCCTCGCGCCTGTCGGCGGCGGCGGCGGCATGAACGCCTCCAAGGCGGCCGAGGTCATCAGCCTGCTCGAACCCGGCTGGGTTATCCCCATGCACTACAAGGCGGAAGGCTCTGACTCTTCCCTCAATTCCCTCAACCGTTTTATCAAAGAAATGGGCCTCGGCAAAGAACTCGACAAACGTGATTCCCTCAAAGTGACCGCCGGCGGCATTCCCGAAGAGACCCGCGTCGTCATCCTCAACCCCAAACAGTGACCTGATACCACCATGGCAGATAACCACGGCATTAAACTCCTCATGACCTGGGATATTCGCGCCGGCCGCGAGGAGGACTACTTCGAGTTCCACATCCGCAAGTTCCTGCCCACCCTTGAGAAACTCGGCGTTAAGCTCAGCGAAGCTTGGCTCACCGTCTACGGCGTCCAACCCCGCATGATGGCTGAAGCCAACCTCAACAGCCTCAAATCCGCCCACGCAGTGCTCTACTCCCAGGCCTGGGACGAACTCGGCCTCGAACTGGATGACTTCGTCGAGAATTTCAATATCAAGCTCATCAAGGCCGACGCCGGCTTCCAGATCTGATCCATCTGCATCCAATATAGTGTCCTCATTGAACGGTCTCTCTAAGCCCGCCCTCGCATGGTACCGCGCTAACCGGCGTCCGCTTCCCTGGCGCACAGATCCCCAACCCTATCCCGTACTGATCTCCGAATTCATGCTCCAGCAAACCCGTGTAGAGGCCGTTATCCCCTATTTCGAACGCTGGATGGCTGCCCTGCCCGATTTCGTTGCCCTTGCCCAGGCGCCCATCGATAGGGTGCTCGCCCTCTGGGAGGGCCTTGGCTACTACCGCCGCGCCCACAACCTTCACCACCTTGCCCGCATCGTCATATCCGACCACGGCGGGGCGCTGCCCGGCGACCTCGAAGCTATGCGCGCACTACCCGGCGTCGGCCGCTACACCGCCGGCGCAATCGCCTCCATCGCTTTTGACATCGATACACCCGCTGTCGACGGCAACGTCAAACGCCTGCTAGCCCGCTGTTTCAACGTCGCCGATTTCATCGACCGCACTCCAGGCGAGAACAGCATCTGGCAGCTCGCCGCCGAACATCTGCCTCCCGGACGCGCCGCGGACTACAACCAGGCCCTCATGGGGTTGGGCTCGCGTGTTTGCCTCCCCCGAAACCCTCTCTGCGAAGACTGCCCTTTGCAATCGGGTTGCCAGGCCCACCGTCTCGGCCTCCAATCCCAGCTGCCCCGCCGCGCCCCCAAAGCCGCCCCCGCCCAACGTTACGCCGCCGCCGCCGTCATCCTCGACGGTCCCAACGTCCTCATGCACCGCCGCCCAGACGACGGTCTCCTGGCTGGCATGTGGGAGTTCCCCAACGTGCCCCTCACATCAACCCGTTCCCGGCCGGCCGCCCTGGCCTCCGAACTGCTCACCAACCACCAGCTTCCCATCCATCCCGGCGACCCTTTCGATCCCCTCGACCAGCAGTACTCCCACTTCCGCCTGCGCCTCTATCCCTACGAGTGTGTCCTCCTACCTGGATCGCCTGCTCTCCGTGAGCGCCCCGGTTGGCGCTGGGCATCCCTCGACCAACTCGCCTCCCTCCCCATGGGCCGCCTCGACCGCCGCCTCGCCGGCCTCCTGCTCGAGCGTCACTAGCAGGACCGACTCTCGCCCCTCACGCGGTACAATTAATTCAGCATGTCTGAGCGAAATTTCCAGCGCACCGTCGAAGATTTCGATTGCCTGCATTGCGGCCGGACGGTATCCGGCAGCGGCTACACCAACCACTGCCCCCACTGCCTTTGGAGTCGCCATGTCGACATCAACCCCGGGGACCGGGAAGCCGCCTGCGGGGGCATGATGGCGCCGGTATCGGTGGCCCAACGCCGCGGCGCTTACCGCATCCTGCACCGCTGCGCCGATTGCGGCCATGAAAAGTGGAACAAGGCCGCCACAGACGACGATTTCGAGCAGCTCCTCACCCTGGCCCGCGATGGCCGCCCCGGTTGATATGTCCCGCAAGAAGCCCACTTTCGCTGAACGCCGCAAGACCATGGTCGCAGAGCAGATTCGCGGCCGCGGCCTCGCCGAACCCCGCCTCCTGAAAGCTATGGGCGCTGTCCCGCGTGAACGTTTCGTGCTCCCCCAGGATCAGCGCCTCGCCTATGCCGACGGCCCGCTCCCCATCGGCGCCAACCAGACCATCTCGCAGCCCTATGTGGTGGCCTTCATGATCGCCATGCTCAACTTGGAAGGGGATGAAAAGGTGCTCGAGATCGGGGCCGGCTCCGGTTACCAGGCCGCTGTGCTGGGGCATTTGGCGTCCGAGGTGCATGCTGTCGAGATTCACCAAAAGCTGGCCGAGCGGGCCGGTATCGTCCTGGCAGAACTGGGCCTCGATAATGTCCACGTGCATCATATGGACGGTTCCGGCGGTCTGCCGGCCCATGCCCCTTTCGACGGCATCCTGCTGGCCGCCGCCGCGCCCAAGGTGCCTACCGCGCTGCTCGAACAGCTCACCCCGCAGGGTGTGCTAGTGGCCCCGGTGGGCCGCTCCCACGGCCAGCGCCTCCAGCGCTGGACCCGCACCGAGACCGGTTTCGACTACGACACCTCCCTGCCGGTCTCCTTTGTGCCTCTGCGCGGACGCCACGGGTTCAAGCGCTCCTCCTGGCGCCGCTGACGTCGGGACCCCAACGTAGGGGCGGGTTTCAAACCCGCCGACATTCCCCGTTTCCACCTGATTCAGGTATGGGCGCAGCATGCAGCGCCCCGCCATTATTCTCCCCACCCGCCCAGAATCTATATTGCCCGCCTCTAACACACCCCGGCGAATCACCCATCCAACCCTCGTAAACCTTCGCCGTCGTCCGCTCCTTAATAAACCACCCTCTTTATTCGGGGGTCCGGGGGGGATGATAAGTTCTGCAAATCATGTTGGAGAAACGAAGTTTCCCCAGGGTGAAGCCGCAGACTTCACACGCTGGCGGGGGGCGTGGGGGCGCCAGCGCCCCCACAAAAGAACAAGTCGCTCTATCCCATCTGTGGAAAAAGCGATACTAATAGCCTCCCCATCATTATCCTTCCGTACGCGCCCCATCGGGGGATTTTTCATGATACGAATTCGCCAACCCCAGATTGTGTATAATGCTTGTGAGGAGGTTATGCGTTTTCTTTTCCAAGCAGAAGCATAATCCCATGCGAGACTGACAAGCCGCAGGCTTTTTAGGTGTGAAAGATTATAGGGTTAGGAGGAAACCATGAAGATCGACCGCAGCAAGATCAATTTTATGCCGCTGATCCGTGGGCCGCTTTGGGATCTAGATAATCTACCCAAACATGTTTACCAGAGTGTTGAGTCCCTTGTTTTGCAGTACGAAACGGATGCCGATGCTATCCCCCCTCTTCTGCCCGAGCCCTTCAAACCAGGAAGATCACCCACCGTGAATGTGTTGTTTAATGACACTAATGGAGTTGATTTCATGGCGGGAGGCGGCTACCGGCTCGCAGTAATATCGGTGGCAGCCCAGATTGAAAGCAATGAAGGAACTCTGGAAGGAAACTACATCCTAGTAATGCCCGAAAACCGGACTCTGCCCATAATTACTGGGCGCGAATGGTTGGGTATGCCCAAATTCTACACGGATATCACATCCATAAAGATGATGCAAAATGGGCACCTGCGCTGCGAGGCTTCCATGCGGGGCCATTTGATGTTCGGCATCGATATCTCTCCCCCGCTCAAGGCTCAAAACGCGCTCATTCGCAAAGCAGCAGGCAACCAATCCACAAAGACACCCGCTTTCGGATACAAGTACATTGCCTCATTGAATGGGCCGCCAGATGCCGACTATGCCACCATCATGTGGAGCGACACGAAGATCGATCACCTGGAGCTTGGCAAAAGCGGCGAGCTCTATTTTGGCGACCCCATGGAAGCGGACATAGGAGATTTCAAACCATTCATCGATGCCCTGAGATCATTGCCGGTTCGGAAGGTCACCCAAACGGCTCACTCGCGCGGCTCAATGGTTTTGCGCAACGATAAGAACGGCAGAATTCAGCTTCGGTGATCTAAGGAAGACACTTCTCCGGAGAACCGTATTCTCATCTATACCCATTTCGCTGCCTGTTTACCCTACCTATACTCCGGCATCTCTTCCCCCCGCCCAGAATCTATTCTGTTCACCCCTAACACACCCCGGCATATCACCCATCCAACCCTCGTAAACCTTCGCCGTCGTCCGCTCCTTTAGAAGCCACCCTCTTTATTCGGGGGTCCGGGGGATGAAATCCCCCGGTGAGGGGTGTGGGGGTGTCAACACCCCCACAAAAGAAAATAGTTTGTTCAATACCCCTCCAAAATGCTCACCGACGTTCACCTCTATAGAAACCGCCCTCTTTATTCGGGGGCTTGGGGGGTGAAACCCCCCAACGGGGAGCGTGAGGGCGCCGGTGCCCTCACAAAATGACTCCGTTTTCCTCTCGTTCCCATGCTCTGCATGGGAACGCTGAACGCTGCCCGCACCCCCCTGCGCGCCCTAAAGGGGGATTATCCAACAAACGATAGCGCGCCTCTTCATCAACCGGCCCGTTATAGTTCACTCGCGTTTATTCGGTGGTGAATTGGGTGCGAAAAGCCTCTGCGATTTTTCAATCAAACTAAGCCAGAAGGTCTGGAACAGTTCACCAAACCTCTTTCACTGAGATCCATTCTCTCGTTGGCGCGCCAAATTGGTAATTGTCACCCCAGTAATGATTAACATACCGCCCAATAACGTAGCAGGGAGAATTTGTTCTTGCAAGAATAACGCGCCCAGAATAATTGCCCATGCCGGAACCAGATTTATGAAGATCCCTGTACGAGTTGGACCAATGTCACGCACCCCATCGTAATACCATACAAATCCCAGCCCGGTGCCGAATACCCCTAAATACACGATAGAAAGCCACACCGGCCACCCTGCGCTTATTAGAGCAGGCATTTGATTTGCAGCAGGAATTAACAGGGCTATACTGCCAATGATGCTGGCGTAGGTATTTATTGTCAGCGGAGATAGCCCCTCCATTAACTTCCGCCCTATCAATGTGAAGAGACTCCAACTTATCACACATCCTAAGATAAATAATTCCCCGGTTCCCACGTTGGCTTGGATTTCTGCTAGTTCGCCGCGGGTGAGGACAACCCCAACCCCGAAAAGTGCAACTATGATTCCAATAACTCTGCGCCGGTTCAGCCGCTCTATCCCCAATATAGATGCCAGCCACATTATCCCCACTGGATTTAGGGCAATGATCAATGAGGCTCGGCTCGTTTCGATTAATTTCAACCCACTAAAGAAGAACACATTGTAGGCAACAATGCCCGTGGCAGCCGCACTGATGATTAACCCCCACTGCTTTCTATTGGGGCGCGGCCATTTTCCTTCTCGAATAGTTAGCATAAATATAAAATAGATGGAAGCAACGGCAAATCGCCCAAAAGCCCCAAGTACTGGGCTTATTGCCTTGGATGTAATTTGCCCGGTAAGGAATGTGCCTCCCCAAAACATGGTTACCAGTACTAGTTTGATATACAGAAGAGCTTTCTGAGACATTTAAGATGATCCTCTTCTAGAATTGAACTAGGGTTTCGAATCTTTTTTAAAGAGCCGGCCTGTACATCGCCAGATCTTTTGGGCCTCATGCGTCATTTTGAAGTAGATGCTTTTCCTCCCCAAACATACACCCCTATCCCATCACCAACCCCCCTATTGCTGCTCGTTTCCACCATGCCCCTTAGGTTCCCATGATCTGATTATACAACGGAAACCACCCCGCCATTCTCTCCCCCCTCTGCCAACGATACCTCTCGTTCCCATGCAGAGCATGGGAACGCTGAAAGAGTGCAGCATGATGTACTCCACCTCAATTCTCCCTGCCCATCCAGGATTTGCTCTCCTCATCTCAAACACTCCCCGGCATATCATCTATCTATCCCTCAACAACCTTCGCCGGCGTCCGCTCCATATGATGTCACCCTCTATAGTTGGGTCAACCCCACATATACGTGTTCACGTCGATCCATACCGGGTGATCTCCGCCTCATGATATAAATACCGGATGGAACCATCTGAAATCGACCGTAAAGATTGGAGCCAACTCGATCAGAACGACCGTTGGGAGATCTATCTCACCGAAGGCTTCCCCGGCATCGCCAAACGAGCGCCCTTCAATATTCGTTTGGCCATCAAGCTGCTCACCTCCGGGTTTAGGATATTGCCCGCGGCCCACCGCTGCCGCTGGTGCTATGCTCCCTTTCAGGGCTTCGGCGCGCCGTTGATGCATGCCATCGGCCGGGGTCCCTCCGGCTTCAACCACAACCTGTGCTTGGATTGCGAAAATCGCATGCGCCGTAATCTGGGCGGCGCGGAAGTCACCGTCACCATGCTCTTCGCCGACATTCGCGGTTCTACCGATATCGCCGAGGACATTGGACCCACGGAATACAGCCGCCTGATCGACAAATTCTATGTCGAAGCTACCGATGTGCTCATGAGATCAGATGGTTTCGTCGACAGATTGGTTGGGGATGAGGTCGTCGCCTACTTCGTTTCCGGGTTGGGGGGTGAATTCCACGCCCGCCGGGCGGTGGAAGCCGCGCTGGGCATCCTGGCGGCCACCGGGCATGGCGACGCGGGCGGCCCCTGGGTTCCGGTGGGCATCGGCGTGCAAACCGGCATCGCCTATATCGGCACGGTGGGCGAATCGCAGAAGGTCACCGAGATAACTGTGCTGGGCGATGTGCCCAATACCGCCTCCCGTCTGGCCTCATCTGCGCAGGCTGGCCAGATCGTCATCAGCGATGATGTCGCCCGGGAAACAAACCTGAACACGACTTCGCTGGAGATGAAAGAATTGGCACTAAAAGGGAAAAAGGAACCGGTAACCGCATGGACAATTGAA
>Ga0224514_10000621_pt1 | contig 10024 bp, 7 predicted proteins | sample SF_May12_sed_USG_3_FD_169107 | JGI IMG/M metagenome (GOLD analysis project Ga0224514, IMG submission 169107) | Sediment microbial communities from San Francisco Bay, California, United States - SF_May12_sed_USGS_24 | ecosystem: Environmental > Aquatic > Marine > Sediment | place: USA: California...
TAGTTTCTTTTACAGCAGGACTATGGCCAGGTATCCTTGACTCGGGATTCAAACCAATAGAGCATATACACGTATGTTGAGACCTTGTGTGTTGGTCATGAATATTTCTGCAAGACTATCAAGGCTGATACATGTACAGTAAGTGGGCAGCCCTATGTCTATGAATGTGTACTATTTCTTCAACATTGATCCGACTCACGTGACTGTCATTTAAGGCAAGTCCATAATATGATGAATGTTAAAGGATCAAACCAAAAATAATGTAATATAGTTTATTTGAAATAAACAAGGTGTACAAACTTTGTTATCAACAAATTGAAGCCAGCTTACGACCTAACTGTTCGTCTGTCTCGTAAATGTTTTGGACTAAAGTCATCAATTTTCCCTGCCTGTCTATGTGTTTGAGAATACTGTCTATATTTGTGGTTGCACTGCACAACCCGACATTGTAAGGATCTAGCAATGACTCAATTTTTGTTCCTTGTGCCACGATCAAGATTCTCATCTTGTCCAAAACCACTTCTCTCATTTTGCACAAAAAAGAAGCAGAATTCCAGACTTGATCCCCAAAGGTACCAGTTGGTTCTACTGGTTGTACCAATTCTCTACAGGAGCACAAAAGGCCTGGGCATCGTCCTAACTCCTCTTCCAGTACATGTTTCACAGCGTCATCAGTTAAGGCACAAGCAACCAGCAGGTTGAACCTAGACGACCCTCCCCTAGCTGTGTTGAAAATATAATGTGTCCTCATAGCCTGCAGCAGACCAGCATGAAGCAAATTCCTTTCTTTCATCTGTGTCATAATGGCTCGGAAACATGGGTCGCATGGCTCTTGTACACATTCATTGTTCCCGCTATGTTTTACTCCATTCTCAGGCATTCCAGCCATGAAAAATGCAAAGCGACTAGCTGCCATTGCGGCCAAGTATTGCAGGAGACCAACAGATGATGTTTCGTCCAGGTACCTGGCTGTAGACGTCCTGTCATGTAGATGACACATTACTGTGCACAGTACAGGGATTGGAACTTTAGTCAGTAACAGTTGTACCATGTGCACATTCCGATAGATGTCCCTGTTAACGAAGTCTGACAGCCGCATGTCACCCAAACGTCCAGACTCGTCGATGCTTGTAATCAGATCATGAGCAGAAACGTGACAGAAAGCACTTAACGTTGCAATGTCCCATTGTTTTTTTTGCCAATCTTCAAGGGATCTGCATACTAACCCACATCCTAATTGTCTGTATACAGCAGCGATATAATGTACTTGAACATTAAATATCTTCCAGCATCTTTCTCTACTTTTATGACCCATCTGTTGAAGTGCTTGTTTTTTTAGTGAAGGTGGCATGATGTTTAGGATGGTAATAGCATGTTCCATGCCGCGATTAGCCTCAGTAGCCAAAACTTGCCTATATACAGGTGGTATGGGCAAGTCCAGCAATATAGATCTGAGTAAATCTCCATGCTCTTTTTTATAACAAGGCAAGGAAAGCATATTGCTGATATGTTTCTAATAGGATTTCAACTTAACCGCGGGACCGCAACTCCAAGATCGTGCACCACAATGGTAACTGACCCCGTGAACTGTGCATGTGGTACTCCCGTCATGCAACGCACAACCGTAGGGTAGTTGTCAACTATTACCACCTCACTCAGAATCAGATGCTGTTGTTCCTTCCCAAATTCTGTCTTGCCTGTGGAAATTGTCCCTTTGACCTGGTTCTGAAATCACCAGCGGTGTGTAGAATGCTTCCTTCAAAGACTGGCTCTTGCAAGTGTCACAGACTAATACAGATAAATATCCCTTTTTGACAAATGCCTTGTCTCTGCCACAGTTATCACATGTAAGAGGATTCCTTAATGATGTTCTTTTTCTGGTCAAAATATCGAGTGGGGGGACTGGTTTGATGTCCAATGCAGGGAAGAAATCAATTATTTTCTGCACAAGACAATTATACTTTTGGTCATTTTCTACATTCCTGTCGGGATTCCCATATCTCGTCATGAACAACACAACTGCACATAATTGAGCAACGCAATTAACTATCTCTTTTGGTGATTCAAGCAGGACACGACTCAGATGAATTTCCGTGAATACGGATGGTTGGTGGGAATAAGAATGTTTTGTCTCTTGTGTGATGAATCCTGCCATGTGAGTATAATTACCAACTTGAAGAGTAATGTTATTTCCTTTCATCGAGGTGTCTTTGCTTACAAAGTTAGCATTTTCCTTTGTGAGCTCATCTATGAGCCAGAACACTGTGTATGCTATGACAGATGTCATTTTTGGAAGGCTTGCTGCATGAATAGCAGCAATGGGATGGGGCTTTCCTGCCAACGGACAAATTAGTGTTTCAATGTACTGCTGTGCACACATGCAGGGTAAGGGATGTGTGTCATCTCCACTACACACACATACAACACCCATTCTCTCATACAAGGGGTCAAGCTTATACTTAAAATACCTTGAAGGTCTTGGTCCATGGCATTCAATGGCAATGCTGAAAGCCTTTATTTCGACAAGCCCTCTGGAAGGCATAATGAAGCAGTTTCTCATAGCAGTGGCCAGGTCAATCCCATCTGAAGGAACAACAGTCTTTGGGTAAATCAAAGTTATGTCTGTGTGTACAGAATCTCTCAGTACATGAGTTTGCCGGCAGTATGTTCCTAGTACAAAAATTTGCGTTGTGTATGTAAAGGATTCTGTATTGACAAAGTTTTTTACATACGCCCATGATTTCATTTTGCTAATGTCCCCCATAATGTCTGTGTAAATTGTCATTGTGTCTACTAAAATATCCTCCACAAGATGGGGTTCCTTGCATGACCACACTGGCCTACAGCAGGAGGCCTTATCTAGGTTACAGGAAATCACCATAGCCAAGAGAGAGTTGGCATAAATCTTCGGTGTGGAGATTCGATAAATTCCCGGGTGGGGATCTGGACATGTCTGGCTTTCATAGAGTTTGTTGTTTCCTCTGTGCCTCGAGGAGATCATTTTATACGATCTCCACGAGTCTTTGGTCTTTGGTACCGCGTCATCCAACTCACCAACAACCAACTTTACAACAGGCCTAGACCAGTACGAATGCAATAATGATGGTGGTCCTAAAGTTTCACTCACTGCTAGTCGAGGGCCGTCTTCTGAGAGTTTACTCTCAACTTCACTCAGCAGTTCAGTTGGTAACAACCAGATGTCAGTCTCTCTTGGAACCATATCATGACCATATGGGGGTTCCTGGTGAAAACTGCATTCCATTTGAAGATCCGGAAAGAAAGGATCGTGACCAGAAACAGCTTCATTCTGTTCCTTGCTGGGTTTACCAAATTTGATTTTCTGTAACAAAGAATAGTCATGGAGTCCAACACCTGTTATGAGACACCCGGTCTTCTGTTTCGAAATGTTGTCATCACACCTGTCATAATTGATTGGAGTCTTTGCTGGGATATCTCCGTGACATATTTGCGGAATGTTAACATTGTTGGTGTCAACCTCATAACTGTCCATTTGCTCCTTTCTATCCTTGCTAAATTTCTCGTCGATGTTTAGTGTCCCAAAAATGTAATCATCATCAGACGATGTGCTTATTATTGACTGGTTTTGAAATTCATTTTTTTCTGTGGGATCAGCATCAGAATCCATGTCCTCACAAAATGAACCTGAAAATGAACAGATTTCACTACTTCTCGTGTCTTCCCTTCCACTGCTTTGGCTATCATCGTCTATAATGATGACCGATATGTCCTCAGAGCAATTAACATCATTGTCATCTTTCCCAAGACTGTCTTCACCTTCACTGCTTTGTATATCATAAACCGGGATTGCAGGCAAGTCACACATGTTTTGGCCTTGGTACAAATAGGGTATTCACGTTGTTGAAATAAAAAAAACCCTCTGTTTAGGTAATGCATAGATTAAAACAACTTATTCTGGTAACCTACATAAACAATTGTAAAACGTGCGGTTTGCTCCCAGGAATTCAGTTATTTTTGGTGATAATAGAATAAACAGCATACTGGAAGATGTGGAAAAGCAGGGTTTGCATTACGATACATTTATGCCTAGTTGTTGGAACCGACTGTTAAAAATTGGTTGATAAAAGACGTGAAAATATATCATTTTGAAACGTAATTAAATATATGAAGCTATAGGGCCGCCGCCATTGTGTGTGATATCATGCAGTGCAAAATCTCAGGACGAGGGAAGCACGGCATTGAATGCATTGGTGCGCTGTATGTAACATGTTGTGAGGTGGATGATAATATTTCTGCAGTGCATAGGTCAGACGACTTGCATCGATGGTTTCCCACCCAGTGAAGCATGCACCGGTAAGCTAGCTTTACAGAATGTCCCATGTTGGTCAAAACTTGTCCTTTCTCTTCACACTTGCAAACAGTTGATATGCTTCCATGCATTCGAAACCATATTTAAGTGTTCCTATGAACCTTAAGGTCTGCAGAAGGAACGTGTCCTAGGAGGAGAAATAGACAAAGTTGCACCATGGAAAACAAGCAACTTGGTAACTGCTATTATGTGATGCGTTCGATCAACTGGAGTAAGGCTCCAGTCACAAACGAGGACGTGGCGGTAGATGTAGCTATAATTCCTACATCATCTGGTGTTCATGTTGGATTTATTCGAAAGGATGGAATGATCATTTATCCTGGAAAACAAGATAAACTGCCGTGTGACAGTAAGGTAATGGCAGAATATATTATTCAACTGTTGCAGAACGGGACACACAACATGACCATTCAGGTTGCCGGGAAACATGTCAGTGTGGTGCAGTGTTTAGAGAGAATGGTGTCTTTGAACAGGGAGATTATTCATGTGGAAAAGAATCAGAAAGCGAGCAACCTGGCCATGGTTCAACTCTGTCATCGTGGAATAATGTCAGCAGAGGGACAAAATATAGGGATTTCCTTTGCATTTTATGTGTTTGTACCTGTTTCAAAAGGTGACCTTCTCGTTCAGATAAACGACGTTTCAAACAAAGCATACATACCACTCACAGGATATCAGTTGGCGAAAGTTGTCATGTTTGATGTAACACATAACAAGTTATTTGAAGTCGTTAACTTCATTAACAGGATGAAGACAGTAAGTAACCCACAAATGTGTCCAATATACATAGATGAAGACCATCCAGACAATCTAAGTTTTGATTTGATCAGCAATAGTCATGAAACACAAGACATGTCTACCTGTTATGACACGGTGGCGCAAAATCAAAACCCAGATCTTGTATGTGAAGAACAAATAGACTCTGATGATGAACTGGCTCCTGTGAGCATGAAGAATAATGATGCAGATACCCCTTTGCAACAGAATCATGACACACATGAGTTATTTGACATTACGCTACTTCCGTGTGAAACCAACGAGCAGGACGGCAATGACAATTTGGAACAAGTGGACTTTGATGATGTTGTGAAAATGGAACAAAGTGATTTCGATGAATTGTTCGATTCTACTTTCACACCATCTTGGGAAAACACGCCTTGGCTGCATTACGACTGGAGCAACTTTAACTAAGAGATGCCGCTCACCCGTATACCTTGTGATGCAATTGGTCTAGATTCTATAGTATCCATGGCCCGCATTGAGAAATCTTCACTTTACTCCACAGCAGCAGTAATTACCCATCCACAAACGTAAAGTTTGACAATGAACTTTAGTCATGGGGACACTCTATAACCTTAGAATACATCATGGCAGGTGCTTGTTGTTGTGTATTGTGAAACAGAAATGTGTATGGAAATGTTGGTGAAGATGGCGAAATAGTCAATAAAATGTAGAAACAAAATATTAACTTGGTTTAGTTTTCATTAGGACGGCATGTGTGCTACCAACCTTAGTATTTCTTCATAATTTACCATGCTAACAGTGGCCCAGGCCTCTATTCTCAATCCTCAGACCTGATGTCTGATCAGCATTTGACTGACCAGATTCGTTTAACTAGGCACATCTTTGTTGGCCAAGCTCAAACAAAAGACTAAAGACATCCGGTGGTGCTAATATCATCACTATGGACAATAATGAACTAATATGTAACATAGACTCAGATTATAAAGATGGCATTGTTCAACAAGCTAAACCCGCCGAGTGGACATCAACAGAGACAACAATAAAGGTTTCCTTGTTTTGCCATGCCTCACTGTGTGACAAACAAGATGAAAGCCGACCATGCCGTGTTGGGTGGTGCAAGAAAAATATAATATCCACGAAACTCTTCCGAGCTATAAACACAGCAGAGTTAGATGAAAGATGTATAGACCTAAACAGTAAGAGAGACCTGGCTTTCTCGTATCGTGTGGACTACAGTCTGGACATTCTCTTTGTTAGGCCACATGATCAAAGCACGCACTTCAGAGCTAATTGTGTTGTGTGCTCTTACGAACTGGGCCATAGTGGCATAACATCAGCAGCAGTTCTGAATATCATAAACAAGCATGCATGCACTGAATTAGGAACTAAATATGATATAAGAATACATCATGTATTTTCCATGGAAATAAGCGTAACCAAGAGTAACAATTTGACGGTTGGTGGATGCCCAGAAATTGTGAACAAATACAAGGCATCGTGTCACCCATCAATTTGCGTTTGCAACAATGAACGGCAGCCAGGAAATTTGTGTCACCATTGGTATGTAGACACCATCCTCGGTGGAAATATGGACGTTAAAACTGCACACCCTTGTGTCACCCCCCTTCTCCAGAATGGCAGGATAAAAGAGTTTCGACCTTTGTATAGTACACTTGTCCGAGTCACGGATGATGTTGTATGGGGCGGTCTTCTTGGCAAATTGGGTCTAGGATTGCAACTTATTCACAATCCGTCACAAGACGCAGCAGCTGGCTTCACTACATTACGTGATCATCGCATTTTAATGACAATCAACACTGCATGCTGCAAAATATTACAACTTTTCGGCGATACGGTGCTTCATGAATGTGCGCATGTGCGCGTCTTGGCTGACTCACCTAGTACTTTATATGATAAAGAAGGGCATGGCCAATCATGGCTACAAAGAATGCGTGACGTCCGCAAACTTCTTGCCTATAGATTATCAGAAGATGATATTGCGCCTCCCCTGAGGTTAATCCGAGGACACATAACATGTAAAAACTGTTCATATTCGAAAGATTCTTCTTTGGGGAAGTATCTGACAAGATGCCCGGACTGTTTTTCTGAAAACATTGACGTTACTGTTTATAAGACTATTGAAGCAAAGGATATTAACCAATCGTAACTATTATACTTCATGAACACACCATTATGTGCCTATCAGATATAACAATAATTACTTACATAACAACAAACTAGTTATTCCCGTTTTGTGCATAAATACGATGCTATTCTCTTCACCCATAGAGTCCGCACAAGAGATGATCAATGGTCTAGAAAATATTAGTCTTCATTGCATTTCATACACTAGAGAACATTCTTCTGCTCACAATTGGATAACACTTGGCTAACAACGACTACTGCATTTTCCCTCAACCATGGCAAGTCTGAATGAGAAAATAGATATACAAGTGGACCAAGTGGCTTGGAAATGCTTTGTTCACAATCCAGTGATGAGAAGTGTTCACAAACGTTTCAAAACTGGCACTGACCTTGCAGATGCCATTCACTCTACCAACTTTATCCTTAGAAGTCTGATTCAAGAGATGCCCAAGATAATATATCATGCCACATACAGCGACAAGCAAAATATTTTTGCAAGCGTGGTGATTTTGGCTTCTGCAGCTCCGAAATCAGTCTACAAGGCTGTTTGCCAATCAATGCCAAATTTCCTGGATTATGTTATAGAGGCAAATGGTCTTACTACACGGATAAAACCCAGTGTCCAGAAATACTTCCATGAAACTGGACAAATTGCTTTGATGTTTGTCAGAGATGCGGTTTATATTTCTTGCCCATCCAATATAGAGCAGCTCACCAAGTTTGACAAGGAGTGGAAAAGGGATGATATAATTCGCTACACGAGGCTTTTGACCCTGGCAATGTGTCAACATGCAGTAGGCATCCCAAAGATACACATCAGTGCAGACATGAAAGAAAGGGCTTCCAGTATGGTGAGTTCAATGCAGACCGTTACTGGAATTGCATTTATAAATCAAGGTGATTCACTTTCAAAAATACCACCCGCAGTGATGTCCCTAAACAGTCGAAGGAATCAGATCATACAATTCATCACAGATTTGCTTTGAACAGTACATGATAATTTTGGAATAAATAGGAGTGACTGAACGTTTGCGGTGCAGAAAGAGTTGAGATACATCCATTTCGCATGCATAAGTCACAACGACCATGGCAGAAAACTGTGTTGTCAATGCTTCTTTAAAGGAAAAGATTACTAGCCTGTTGTACAAAAATGAAAACCCCTCACACTGGGTTCATCACACGTGGAATTCACAGTATAGGCACACCTTGATATCTTTATGTTGTCAAATTGTGGAACAATGTTCACAGCAAGATTTTTCCTTTCACAAACCTACATACTGTACAAAAGTGATAGAAGCATGCAAGGCAATAGTGACACAAGAAGGGCGATATTATGAGTATGAGTCTGGTGACTATGTGTTCAAATTTATAGACGTTCTGCTCGAAAAAGCATCAGCATTTGCTCCAGAAGGTGGTATTTTGCCGCGACTACAAAAGTTCCTTGACAGTGAAGAGCCTTGCTGTTCTTATTGCGTTGGACTATGCTTTACAAACCACTTGCATCACTGCTGAGTGTTTGACCGAATCAGGGGCAAGGTTGTCGCTGTAAGCTATACATCAAGCAAGTTATTTCTGTGCAATATAAGCCAGAGACGAAAGGACCTTGTAACTAGTGTTCACATAAGCACGGTCAGACACCTGCTTCCAGCCATTCTGGGGAACTTTGGCATCAAGGATATCATCACCCGTCGAAGGCTACTTGGATTGCCACTTCCCCAAGCACTTGTGCGAAAATAATTGTCATATGTTGTGCATGGGCTACATATGGTTGACAATCAAACGGATAAAACCACTAGTGAAAATCAGCAAGTTCTTTGTGTATATAAAAGCTGTTCTCACAGTTAGCACCCTGTTAGATTAATATTGGCCTAAACATGGCATCAGGATTTCCCGTCGCCGTGTTGTTTGCTGGAGAGGATCCGTTTCAGGTTCATCAAACTCTCAGGAGAGCAAGTTTGTACCAGATGGATAAAGTTGGGGTATCATTTATACATATTCAACTCATGGAAAAGTTTAAAAACTATCTCATGTTTGATGCTAGAGTGATTTATTTTATTGACATGGCAAAATGGCATCCAGTGTTTCTTGAAAATGCAACAAACATCGTGAAAATGACACAGAAACATAAGCTGTTTATCCGCATTGACATGTTTTCGTTACCACTACTAGACCCCTGGACTAACAGTGGCGTGCCAGAGAGCATTAGGTACTTGGATTTTCTGCCTTTGGTATCTTTGCATCATTTCACGCCTCCATATATCTTCGCAACTGACTACAACAGTATGGATATGAAGAGCGCAATTCCTTTTCATAGGCTCCTTGATCAATGTGACATAGTTGGCACAGGACGTTTCTCCTACAACAACCAACTTTGTCATGAACTCAATGTGGACTTTCCATATGCAAATAACCAGATATAATCACATGGAGCAGAAGGTTGTGTGACCCCTTCTTCGCCCAGCAGGATCCTCTCATCAAGATGCATTGAAAATATAGACTTATAAGATACTCAAAGACTTGCTATTTTATTTTGTAAAATGTTATGAAAGAAACAAGACCAACGTTATATAGAAAAGATAAATATTAACACAGAGTGTTTCATTAATAATAACATTAATAATAACATTAATAATAACACATTGATAATAACATTGATTATAACAGGCATTCTTAGTGTAATTGTATGATCACAATATGTATTATTGCTGCAGTAAATGTATCGTCACCAATGGCATGTAAATCACGCTGGTTCCATCTGTGTCCATTGTTGAGTGTCTATCCTTGCAG
>Ga0224514_10000622_pt1 | contig 10024 bp, 8 predicted proteins | sample SF_May12_sed_USG_3_FD_169107 | JGI IMG/M metagenome (GOLD analysis project Ga0224514, IMG submission 169107) | Sediment microbial communities from San Francisco Bay, California, United States - SF_May12_sed_USGS_24 | ecosystem: Environmental > Aquatic > Marine > Sediment | place: USA: California...
GGCATCCATCAACACCAGCGCGTTCATCACCGTACCCAACATGCCGACATAATCCGCTGAGGAGCGGTCCATGCCCAATTCCATCCCGTCTTGTCCGCGCCATAGGTTGCCGCCCCCGATCACCATGGCCAATCCCACCCCCATCTCGTGCACCGACACCACCCGCTCAGCGATGTAATCTGCTTGATGAGGGTCGATCCCGTAGCCGCTCGTACCGGAAAGGGCCTCCCCGCCGATCTTCAGCAATATGCGGTTATATTTCAGCTCTTTACCCATAAGTGCCTGCTCCTGCTTTTTCTGCCTTTTAGCTAGAAAAAAGGCCAACCGTGGGGTTGGCCTTCAATTTATTCACTCGATTGTTCGCCCAATTCCCAGCGGGCAAACCTTCGGATCACGACGTTCTCACCAATAGAGGTGATATTCTCGTGCAGCAAGTCCTGGATCTTCTTGCTCTCATCGCGGATATAAGCCTGGCGCAGCAAACATACCTCATCCAGGTACTTATCGATGCGACCTTCCACGATCTTGTCGATGATGTTGTCGGGCTTGCCTTCTTCTTTAGCGCGGTTCTTTGCAATTTCGCGCTCGCGCTCGATAGCCTCCTCCGGTACGTCTTCTGCCTGTACCCAGAGCGGGGCCGCCGCCGCGATCTGCAGCGCGATCTCATGGGCCAGCTTACGGAAGGGTTCCGAGCGCCCTACAAAATCAGTCTCGCAGTTGACCTCAACCATCACTCCCACACGGCCTTCGCCGTGGGAGTACAGCTCTACCACGCCGTCCGAGGCTTCCCGGCTGCCGCGTTTGGCTGCCTTCGCTAGTCCTTTTTCGCGCAGGTAATCGACGGCTTTTTCATATTCGCCGCCTGCGTTCTCCAGGGCTTCCCGGCAGTCCAATATGCCGGCGCCGGTGGCTTCGCGCAGTTCTTTGATCTGTTCGGTGTTGATAGCCATGCTCTATTTTTCCTCGTCCGCTTTCTCTTCAGTGTCTTCTTCCTCGGCGGGCTTTTCCTCTTCCGCCTCGGCTTCTTCTGATTCGCTTTCCTCATCATCAGACGATTCAGCTTCTGTTTTAGCTTCTTCTGATTCGCTCTTCTCATCATCAGACGATTCAGCTTCTGTCTTTGCTTCTTCGGCTTGTGTTTCTGCTTCAGCCTCTGGCTCTTCTTCGGCTTGTGCTTCGGCCTCAGCCTTTGCCGCTTCTTCGGCTTGCGCTTCCTTCTCTGCCTGCGCCTCGGCCTCGGCCTGGGCTTCCGCCTCAGCTTTGGCCATCTTTGCCAGAGTCGCCTCACCGAGCAGTTCTTCATCGCTCGCCTCGGCCATGGTTTCCTGCGCCTCGCGGCCGGCAGGAACCTTGGCCGCTTCCGCATCCTCGCCTTCGTCGCGCATGCCGCGGCCTTCCATTACTGCGTCTGCCATATGGCCGACCAGCAGTTTGATGGCGCGGATAGCGTCGTCATTGGAGGGGATCACGTGGTCCACGGTGTAGGGATCGGCGTTGGTGTCCACCAGCGCCACCACCGGAATGCCGAGCGTGTTGGCTTCTTTTACCGCCGTCACTTCCCGGCGCACGTCCACCACGAACAGCATATCCGGCAGGCCGTGCATGTTGCGGATGCCGCCGAAGCGCGCTTCGAGCTTATCGATCTTGCGGCTGAGCATCAAGCCTTCTTTTTTGGTCAAGCGCTCGAAATCGCCGCGCTCGCGCATACGCTCCAGGCGCTCCAATTCGTTGATGCGCTCGCGCATCGTGCGCCAGTTGGTCAGCATCCCACCCAGCCACCGAACGGTAACGTAGGGCATGCTGCAGCGGGTTGCCTCATCTTCGATCGTTTCTACGGCTTGTCGTTTGGTTCCTACAAATAGGATCGTGCCCCCGTTGGCTACTAATTCCCGGACGAGGCTGTAAGATGATTCCAGCGATTTGACCGTTTTCTGCAGGTCCAGGATGTGGATCCCGTTTCTCTCGGTGAAGATATATTGGCGCATGTTGGGATTCCACCGGTGCGTGCGGTGTCCAAAGTGCACACCGCTTTCAAGAAGCGCCTTCATGTTAACTTTCGCCATTCTTACTCCTTAGCGTTTTTCCTCCGCGCCCTTCATCCCTGTCGGCTGCCGGGGGCTTTTCCTCCGGCACGCGCCTTCAGGTCGGGGCCGCGTGTGTATTTTCGTTCACTCCGGCAGCATTGCGCTCCCAGAGCCACGGGAGTATATCACAAACGGCGAGTTTTCGTCCAGTTCAGCTCTGCTTCCAGGCAGAAATCAACCTATAATGAGGCTGCCATGGATTTAGAGAAGATCAAAGCTGCCCTGGAGGGGCTGCCCATCGGAGAGATCGGTTTTTTCCCCACCATCGGCTCCACCAACGACCTTGCCGGTGAGTGGGCCGGGGAGGGCGCACCCGATTTCTCCCTGGTCGTCGCGGATGAACAAACGCGCGGCCGCGGCCGCGGCGGTAAGCATTGGCACACCCCCGCAGAAAGCGCCCTCGCCATGAGTATTCTTTTACGCCCATCGGCCGATGAGCAGCAGCCCCCGGCCTTTTATACCGGATTAGCTTCGTTGGCGGTTTGCCAGACGCTGATCGAATCGTTTCGGCTGGATGCGGCCATTAAATGGCCCAATGATGTCCTCATCGAAGGCAAAAAGACCTGCGGAGTCTTGGTGGAAACACAATGGCTCGGAGAACGTCCCGCGGCAGTGATCGTAGGCGTTGGTATCAATGTCGCCGCCTCCAGCATACCAAATGATACGGATTTGAATTTCCCGGCCACCAGCGTCGAAAGCGCATGGGGAAAGCCGGTCGACCGCCTCCAACTGCTGCGTGAGGTCATTAAAAATTGTCTGTTCTGGCGTGCCCGCCTGCACTCCCCGGAATTCCTTGAAGCTTGGCGCTCATGGCTTGCATACCGCGACCAGCGCGTGCACGCCCAAATGGAAGGGCAGCCGGACTTGATCGGTATAGTGCGCGGCCTGGACGAGAGCGCCCACCTCATGCTGGAATCGGAAGATGGCCAGATCCACCACCTTCACTCGGGAGAAATTCACCTGCGTCCTTTTGTTGACACTTCCCCGAATTAGGCTAAACTATTCCCATGATGTTGCACGGAGGCACAGATGCTGGATGATTTTGAAGATAACGACGGCACTTTTTCGTTCTTGGACGATTTGGAAGAATTGCCCGAGGATGATCTGTTTGATGATTCCACTCTCGATTCACCCAAAGGGAAGTTCCTGGGATTGACCCCTGCCCAGCGATTTGTCATCGCAATGCAGGTTTTCATTCTGGCCTGCATCTTATCCGCCCTTTGCCTGCTGGTCTTCAATAAGATCGAACTCCCCTTTTGAGATCACCCGTATAATGGATTTCCCAACCCCCGCCTGAAAGCGGGGGTTTTTTTTATTTTTTCTTTTTCTTGCCCTTGGCTGGTTTCTTCGCCTTCTTTTCTTCGGCAGGAGCCTCATTTTCCTCATCTGCTCCCACCAGTGCCAGGTGAGCTGCTGAGATACGCGCCAGCGAAGCCACGCTGTCTCCCTCTTGAAGGTTCATCACCCGTACCCCGCGCGTCGCACGACCGGCTTGCTTGATCGTCGCCACCTGTGTGCGGATGACCACACCGTTGGTCGAAATGATCGTCAGGTCGTCCGGTTTCTGCACAACCCGCGCCCCTGCAATGCGGCCGATGATGTCGAGGGCATGGTGGTCGGTGGTTTTCACGCCCATCGTAGCGCGCCCTTTCGGTGTGTAAGCTTCCAGCGGCGTGCGCTTGCCGTAGCCGTTGGTGCTCACAATCAGCAGGTCCCCGCCCTTTTCGATCACTTCCATCCCGGTCACTTTGTCATCGCCCTTGGTGCGGATGCCGATCACTCCGGCGGCCTGCCTTCCCATGGAGCGCACCTTATCTTCGGAGAAGCGCAGCGCCTGGCCCATCTCAGTCACCATGATTACCTCGTCATTGCCCGTCGTCAACCGTACCCACCCAAGCTTGTCGTCCTCGTCCAGGTTGATGGCGATCAATCCCGACGGTCGCACCGATGCAAATTCTGAAAGCGATACCCGTTTCACCCGGCCTTTTTGCGTCGCCATGATGCAGTATTCCGCCGCCTTGAAATCCTGCACGCGTACCATCGCGGTGATCGTCTCGTAGGCGCCGATCGCGAGGACGTTCACCATCGGAACGCCGCGGGCAGTGCGCCCGGCGTCCGGTATGCGGTACACACGCTCGGAATACACCTTCCCCCGGTCGGAGAAGAATAAGATCGTATCGAGTGTGCGTGCCGGCATCAACATCACAACTTCATCTTCGTCTTTGGTTTCGTGCCCCTTCACGCCCCGTCCGCCGCGCCCCTGCGCCCGGTAAGATTTCGCCGCCACCCGTTTCACGTAACCGCGTTGGGTGATGCTGATCAAGACGGCCTCATCCTTCACCAGGTCTTCCTCGTCCAGGGAACCGCTCGCCTCTAGGTCGATGGTTGTGCGGCGCTCATCACCATAGCTGTCCTGAACCTCCGCCAGGTCCCCTTTGATCAGCTCCAGGATCTTCTTTGGGTGGGCCAGCAGGTCTTCAAGATAGGTGATCGTTTCCATCACCTTCTTATGTTCATCTTCGATCTTCTGCCGTTCAAGGGCCGCCAAACGCCGTAATTGCATGTCCAATATCGCTTGGGCTTGTTTGTCGCTGAGCTTGAACTTCGACATCAAATTTTCTTTGGCCACGTCGGCATCCGCCGATGCGCGGATGGTCTTGATGACCGCATCCAGGTTAGACAGCGCGATCAGCAGCCCGTCCAGGATGTGCGCCCGGGCGCGTGCTTTATCGAGGTCGAATTGCGATCGTCGCGTGATCACCTCTAGGCGGTGATCTATGAATATCCGCAGCGCCCGCTTCAACGGCAGCACGCGTGGCTCACTATCGACCAACGCGAGCAGCTGCACCCCGAATGTGCTTTGCAGTGGAGTGTATTTATACAGGCGGTTGAGTACCATCTGCGGCTGAGCCCCTCGCCGCATCTCCAGGATGATGCTCATCCCATTGCGGTCGGATTCGTCTCGAAGGTCGGCGATGCCCCCCAATCGTTTGCTGCGCGCCAGATCGGCGATGCGCTCGATCAGGTTGGTCAGGTTCACCTGGTAGGGGATCTCGGTGATCACAATGCGGTGCCGGTTGCTCCCCATTTCCTCGATATGCGCCCGGCCGCGCACCAGCAGCTTCCCCCGGCCCGAGCTGTACATCTGGCGAATGCCCTCGTTCCCCACGATGATGCCGCCGGTGGGGAAATCCGGGCCTTTGACGTAACCCAGCAAGTCTTCGACCGTCACGTTCTCGATATCGTCGTAGTGATCGATCAGGTGGTTCAATGCCTGCACCAGCTCTCCCAGGTTGTGGGGCGGGATGTTGGATGCCATCCCCACCGCGATCCCCGATGAGCCGTTCAGCAGCAGGTTCGGCAGGCGCGCCGGCAGCACCAGCGGTTCTTTGATCGAAGCGTCGAAATTCTCTCCAAAATCGACTGTATTCTTGGCGATATCCACCAGCATTTCTTCCGCCATACGGTCCAAGCGCGCTTCTGTGTAGCGCATTGCCGCGGGTGGGTCCCCGCCGATCGATCCAAAATTCCCCTGGCCTTCCACCAGGGGGTAGCGCATCGAGAATTCCTGTGCCATACGCGCCATCGAATCATAGACCGCTGTGTCGCTGTGGGGATGGTATTTTCCCAATACCTCACCCACGATGCGCGCCGATTTCTTATGGGATGTGTTCGCCCGCAGTCCCATGTCGTGCATCGCGTATAGAATGCGCCGGTGGACTGGCTTTAACCCATCGCGCGAGTCCGGCAGCGCCCGCGCTACGATCACGCTCATGGCGTAATCTAAATAAGCAGAACGCATTTCTTCATTGATATCCACCCTCTGCACGTTGCCAATATCCATCATCGCTTCCTTCGACCTTGGGTCCTATATAAATAAATGGGCGCTCCGCGTGGGGCTCCCAGCACCCTATTATACCGTGCCGACGCCTTCCAAACGAGGCATCTCTCCGGACGTTTTTGTCATACAAATACCATGAAACCAAGCACGCATTCTTTATCGAGTTTTGGTTAAAATATTCAAGAAATGGAATCCGAGGTTTTTTCCGATACCCAAAGGGGCAGTCTGGTTGCCTGCCCAAACTGCAGTCAGCAGGTGGATGGATTTACCAGTTATTGCGACCACTGTGGTGTGGATTTGGCCATCGCTGCCATCCTGGCCGAAGGCCTGGTTTCCCTGGTCGGGGAACCCTCCACCCCTGTTCCCATCGCCCCCGAAGTGCTCGTCCCGCGTTTGGGCGATTACCTCGTGGAAAATGATTTCATCACCCAAAAGGAACTTCTCCGCGCCCTGGAAGACCAGGAAAAGAAACGCCGCAATGGCTCCGCACCCCTTTTAGGACACACCCTTCTCACCCTCGGCTACATCGACCGCGAAACGCTCGATCTGGCCGTCACCGAGCAGATCCTCCAGCTTCAGGCTGCATTGAAAAAGTCCAACGATCACCTGGAAAAAAGGGTGGCTGATCGCACCGCCGAGCTCCAAAATGCCCTAGCAAAACTGACCGAGCTGAATCAATTAAAATATAATTTTGTTTCCAATATTTCCCACGAACTGCGCACTCCTCTTGCCCATATGATGGGCTACCTCGACTTGCTTACCAGCCAGGCGCTTGGATCCTTGAATGACGAGCAGGTCGATGCGCTCTCCGTTATCAATAAGGCCTACCACCGCCTCGAAGATTTGATCGACAGTCTCTTGCTGTTCTCATTTGCCTCCCAGGGAGAGCTGTCCATCTCCCCTTCGCCAGTCTCGATCCGGGAGATCGTCCAAGCTATCCACAACCAGCTGCAAACGAAAGCGGCCTCCCGGGATATTTCCTTCTCCATGCAGATTCCTGATAACCTTCCGCATGCCATGGCCGATGTGGAAAAACTTACCTGGGTCCTCAAACAGCTTTTCGACAATGCCATAAAATTCAATCGGCCTGGCGGCCGGGTCGAATGCGCCGCCGAATCATCAGACCTCAATATCCGCATATCGATCGAAGATACCGGCATCGGCATCCCTGAAGAGAAACTCTCCGAAATTTTCGACGCCTTCCACCAACTCGATAACTCCTCCACCAGAAAATATGGCGGGGCTGGCATCGGGTTGGCTTTGGCCCAGCGCATCATCGCTGCCCACGGCTCCACCATCCAGGTTGCTTCCCAACCGGAGAATGGTGCCCGTTTCGAATTTGATCTCCCCGTAGCTTCACCATGAATCCCCAGCTTTCCAACACGTCTTCGCTGGCCCCTCAAGAACTTGAGGCTGTCTATGCCATCAGCAAGGTCGTTGCCGAAACTATCGACATCGATGATGCCCTGGATGAGATCGTACGTCTCGCCCGCCCCGTATTTATCTTCGATAATGCCGTCCTTTACCTGATTTCCGAAAGCGAGGAGGGCTTTGAACCCACCTATGCACGCGCCATCGGCCGCGGCCGATCCTCTGAAGCCGATATCGCCTGGGGGGAGATGGCCGCCAAAGAAGTGCTCTCCGCAGGGGAAACTTACCTGCATCAACCGGAAAAGATCGATCCCGATGAAGACCGCATCAACCAGGCGTTTTTCCTCGGCTTGCCCATGGCTGTGGCCGGCAGCATTAATGGCGCCCTGATTTTCATCCGTTTTGGCGGTCCATCATACAGCGAAGATCAGATCAATCTCGCCGAATTCATTGCATCCCACGTCAGCCAGCTATTCCAGCACCACCGCATGGTCGACCGCATCGCCGAACTCGAAGCGCAGCGCCGCCTCGCCCGCCTCCAGGAAGATTTCATCGCCGCTGTATCCCATGAACTCAACACACCCCTCGGTTTCATCAAAGGCTATACCACCACCCTCCTGCGCCAGGATACTACCTGGGATGAAGATACCCGCACCAATTTCCTCACCATCATCGATGAGGAAACCGACCGCTTGAGCGAATTGATCGACGACCTCATCGACTCATCCCGCCTCCAATCTGGCCGCATGGGTATGGAGTTCAAGACCATTGACCTGCATGCTATCTTGGATGAACAGCTCAGCCGCCTTAAGAATCACTACGCCGATCTGGAGATCCATCTTGAGATTCCTCCAGGCGATCTCGTCATCCAGGCCGACCCCACCCGCCTTGGCCAGGTCATCGAAAACCTGGTAAGCAACGCCGCCAAATATGCCCCTGGAAGTGTATTAACCGTTTCCGCTGAGCAAAATGGAGAATATGCACGCATCGAAGTCACTGATACTGGCCCGGGTATCCCCACCGAGCACCTTGAACATGTCTTCAAGCGCTTCTACCGTGTCCCCGAGCGTAGTGGTGGTGTGCGCGGCAGCGGGTTGGGATTGTTTATTTGCGATCAGATCATAACCGCCCATGGTGGAAAGATATCCCTCGATTCGCAGATAGGGAACGGTTCTCGGTTTATAATCAATCTGCCGATGTCTGGCAGTATTCCACCATCATGAAAGGATTAGAGGTGACCCATGGCTGATAAGATACTTGTCGTCGATGATGAACCCCGTTTCATACAGCTGGTCCAGGCAAATCTAGATACCGAAGATTTTGAGGTCATCACTGCTGGTGATGGGCAGGAGGCCGTTGATATGGTCGCCTCACATTCCCCAGATTTGGTCTTGCTCGATGTCATGATGCCTGTCCTCGATGGCTTTGAGGCTTGCGAGCGTATCCGGGAATTCTCGACCGTCCCCATCATCATGCTCACTGCAAAAGGCGAAGAAAAACACCGTGTGCGCGGCCTCGAACTCGGCGCGGATGATTACATCGTCAAACCTTTCTCGGCTAATGAACTCCTCGCCCGCGTGCATGCCGTGCTTCGGCGCGCCAAGATCACCGAAGCCTCCCCCAAAGATGTCACATTCGGCCATGGAAATCTCCATATCGATTATGCCCGCGCCGAAGTGAATATCGACGATAATCCCGTCTTCTTATCTTCCACTGAATACCGCCTGCTGCTGCAGTTCGCCCACAATGTTGGCAACACCCTCACCGCCGAAGATTTGTTGAGCAATGTTTGGGGCGAGGAATATAAAGAAGATAAGGAGATCCTTTGGGTATGCATCTCCCGCTTGCGGCAAAAGCTTGAAGAAGAGCCAAAGAAGCCTGTCCACATCGTCACTCGCTCCGGCAAAGGCTATACCATGCCCGAGCTTTCTGTATAAAGGCGGCACCCGTTGAATACCCACAAAGTGCTCATCGTCGATGAAGACACCCGCTCGCTCAGACTGTTGGAGTCTGTCCTGTTGGAAGCGGGGTTTACGGTCATCACTGCGCCAACGGGCAAGGAAGGCCTTATCTCCGCCTGGCGTGACCGTCCGGAGGCCATTGTCATCGACCCGAATCTTTCCGATATTAACCCGGTCGAACTGCTCGGCAAGCTCAAGAAAGATCCCCGCACCGCTGGCTGCACCTATATCGCCTTTTCCTCTTATACCGATCCGGAGACCATCCAGCAAGTACACGAACTCGATTTTGAGCATGTGTTCACCAAAGGGCCCGACCAGCTCGCCAATATCATCCTGGCCATCAATGGGGAAAGCGTTCCTTCCCCTCAGGTAGAAGAAGCTCCACCGGTGCTCCCAACCCCCGATGAAGAAGAACTTCCGGATGGCAAACTGATCGTTTTCCTCAGCGCCAAAGGAGGCACCGGAACTTCCTCGGTCTGCGCGAACCTGGCTACCTGCCTCGCGGATGTAGGCACTACCAAAGGCATTGCCGTCGTCGATCTGGTTCTGCCGATCGGCTCCATCGGCCCCCTCGTCGGCTACAGCGGCTTGTTGAACGTTGTCGATGTCTCAAAGATGTCGCAGGATGAAGCGGACGTGACCTATTTTCAGTCCAGTCTACCGCGCATCAACAATTGGCGCTTCCAGCTGCTGTCGGGGTCCCCCCACCCAGAAACAGCGGATAAGCTGGAAATCTCGCGCGTCCCGGATATCCTGAATACCCTCCA
>Ga0224514_10000626_pt1 | contig 10004 bp, 13 predicted proteins | sample SF_May12_sed_USG_3_FD_169107 | JGI IMG/M metagenome (GOLD analysis project Ga0224514, IMG submission 169107) | Sediment microbial communities from San Francisco Bay, California, United States - SF_May12_sed_USGS_24 | ecosystem: Environmental > Aquatic > Marine > Sediment | place: USA...
TGCCAGCGATCCCACATCTCCGCTTTCTGTTCGGCTGTGTAGTTGATTCGGGTTCTGTATACCATCTCTCAACACTCCATCTTTTCTTAATAAAGATAAAGTGTTGCGTCGACCGGTTGAGATCACCACCCAAAGTGGACGTTCAGGTTATACATCCTCGCCCAACTCTTCCCATTCTCGCCTGGTTGCTCTCAACAGTGCGCTGCAGCCTTCAGGTGATCACCATAGCGAGCGTAGAACCACTTCATGATAAAGGGTGGCAACAAAGTAGTGAGTGCAATCACCATCACCATGCCCGCGTAGATCTCATTACTGAATATACCGCTTACTCTTCCTAACTCTGCGAAAATAAGACCCACTTCACCACGGGGTATCATGGCCATACCGATCATCCAGCGCGCTGCCAATGACTCCTTGATAAGAAATGCGCCCACGAGCTTGCCAGCGATAGCTGCCACTAACAGCGACAGCGAGAAGGTCCAGATAAAAGTCGAACCCCAGTCGATCTCACGCAGATTGAGTGAAAGCCCCACGTACACGAAAAATATGGGTGTAAATAAATGGACAATGGGCTTCATCTGATCCTCAATGCGGTGCGCGAAACTCTCATCGGTGTGCAGGGCGATACCCAATGGCATAAAGAAACGTCTCGAGAGAGCCAGACCGGCGGCAAACCCACCAAGCAGCTCCGGCGCCCCCAGGACATGCGCCAGCCAGGCAAAGAACAGCACCAGCGACACGATGGTGGTTGGCAGCAGACCGGGGATCTCGCTGACTGAGTCGAACCGCCTGATGATCAATGAGATCAACTTGGCGGCTATAGGTGCCAGCACGAAAAACGCGCCTACAAACACCAGCACTTTGCCAGCGTTGACCAAGCTCACTCCACCGCCGATGGAGAACTCGTAGAGTAGCGCCAACAGCACCACGCCCATTACATCATCCAATACGGCCGCACCCAGCACTATCTGCCCTTCGGGTGCCTGCTGGCGTTTAAGGTCAGACAATACACGCACAGTGATACCGATACTGGTGGCAGTGAGCGTGCCACCAATGAACAGCGACACCAGCAGCGACAGACCGAATACCCAGTAGCCCAGCGCAAAACCCAATATCAGCGGAAACACAAATCCCGCTATTGCTACCACGAAAGATTTCATCCCGGTGCGTACAAGGCGTTTGACGTCGGTCTCCAGGCCGACCTCGAATAACAGCAAGATAATACCGATCTCCGCCATCAGCTTGATAGTCTCTACCGGCTCGATCCAGCCCAGCAGGCTAGGCCCCAACACCACACCGGCGAACAACTCGCCGATCACAGATGGAGCCTGCAAGCGCGTCGCCAGTTCAGCGAACACCCGTGCCGTCAGGAGAATGATCAGCAGGTAGAGAAAAAAGTCATGCGTTTCCATCAATTATTTTCTTCGCTCACGCCGTTGCGGGGCATCCTGAAACAGCCATTCCCGAGCTGTCTCTGTGATCGCGGCCACTGCCGGATGGGAGATCTTGCGCTCCACGGAAATGGCATAAAATTGTTCGCGCACCTTATCCGTCTGTCCAATATCAACCACCCCGTACTGTTTCTCCACCTCTTCTGCAATAGGTGTGGGTGCGATAAACACCCCGGATCCTGACCGACCGAAAGCCTTCATCAATGCGCTGTCGTCAAATTCACCAACGATTCTCGGGTGGATATGCAACCCGTCGATCCACCGCATGAGGCGGCTCCGTACCACAGTCATTTCTCCCGGCATTAACAACGGCGCACCATTGAGGCTGTGCGGAAAGTTTTTACCGAGCTTGCGTGCCAGCCGGGGCGTCGCGAAGAAAGTAATGCCACAATCACCGAGCTGGTGGTTGAAGCCGCGAACGTTCACACCCGGTGGAATGGGGCCGTCTGCGATCACCAGGTCGACCCGGTGTACGGCCAGTTCGGCCAGCAGGGCATCGATAGCGCCCTCGCGGCAGACAATACGGACAGGTTCCGGCAACTGCAGCGCCGGAGCCAACAAACGATAGGCAATGGACTTCGGCACCACATCCGCCACTCCCACTTTAAACAGCAGCGGCCTCCCATCCGGGAGGTTGTGCACCATTTCTTCCAGCTCACCCCCCAGTGAAAATATCTCGTCGGCATAGCTCAACACCAGCCGCCCGGTCTCCGTCAGTTCCAGGTTGCGTCCGACCCGGGTAAACAGGGCTTCGCCCAGGTGCTCTTCCAGCAAGCTGAGCTGCCCGCTAATGGTCTGGGGCGTCAGATTGAGGCGCTCACTGGCGCGGGCGATGCCGCCCTCCTTTGCCACTGCCCAGAAATAGTGAAGGTGTTTATAGTTGATCATCGCCCCGGGTACACTTCGGATATTTCGAATGATATAGCAATTATAATCGACTTTATCTTATCTCTAAACCAGCCTACCCTAATCCTCGACCATTACCCGATCAAAACACCGGAGATAACGATGCAGATCGATATTCAAGCACGCAATTTTCCACTGACCGATGCCTTGCGCAGCCACACGGAACGGCGCCTGGGTTTTGCCTTAAGCGCCAGAGATGGCCACATTCAGCGCGTGATCGTGCGGTTGTCAGACATCAATGGTCCACGCGGCGGAGTAGACAAATGCTGTCATATCCAGGTAGCGATCGCTCGCCTGCCGGATGTAGTTATCGAAGATGTGGAAGCTGACCTCTACTCCGCCATCGACCGTGCAACCGATCGCGCGGGTCGCACGGTAGGGCGCCGGCTAGTGCGGCAACGAACCAAGGACCGCTCATCAGCGCCTGCACCACATGGAATCGACAAGCGAATTACATAAACCGAACTAATTGACCTGGTTGGAGACAATTCACAATGAATACATCAATATCTAATGCGACGACCCGTGATCAGACGAGTGTTCTAGCCACCAACAAGGTAATCCGTAACACCTATACGTTACTGTCAATGACACTGCTGTTCAGTGCGTTGACAGCGGGCGTCTCAATGACCTTGAACCTGCCCCATCCCGGCTTGTTGCTGACACTGGGTGGTTACTTTGGTCTGCTGTTCGCCACTACCAGGTTTCGCAACAGCAGCCTTGGGCTCGCATTCGTGTTCGCCTTGACCGGTTTCATGGGTTATACATTGGGACCGATTCTCAACGCCTATCTGGCGCTGCCCAACGGCGGCCAGGTGGTGATGACGGCCATGGGCGGTACCGGTGCCATCTTCCTCGGCCTGTCGGGCTACGCGCTGACCACGCGCAAGGACTTCAGTTTCATGGGTGGTTTTCTGATGGTCGGCATTCTGGTCGCCTTCATGGCCGGATTGGGTGCAATGTTCTTCGAGATGCCCGGATTATCATTGGCGGTATCTTCCATGTTCGTGCTGCTCATGGCTGGGCTGATACTGTACGAGACCAGCAACATCATCCACGGCGGTGAAACCAACTACATTATGGCCACCGTCACACTGTTTGTCGCAATCTTCAACCTGTTCACTAGTCTGTTGCACCTACTGGGATTCATGAATGGTGATTAGTAGAGACGTAACACAAAATCGTCAGGATCTGGTGCAGCGGATGATACATCTTGGACATTGTAAGGCGACACCGCCTGCACGCACAGGTTGAGGAAAAAAAGAATATGGCACTCGTCAATATGCGCGACATGCTTTATCACGCCTACCGCAACAGCTATGCCGTAGGGGCCTTTGATCTGGTCAGTCTTGAGTTTCTGGAAGGCATCATGGCTGCGGCCGAGCGTGCCCGCTCACCGGTCATCCTGAGTCTGGCGGAGTCCCACTTCGACTACTTTGATTTCGAGTTGATCATGCCGGCAGTGGAAGCCGCAGCCCGGCGTACCCCGATACCAGTGGCAATACATTTGGACCATGGAGCGAGTCTCGATTCCGCTGTGCAGGGAATCAATCTTGGCTGCAACGGCATTATGGTCGACGCATCACACCATGCGCTATCCGATAACATGCGGATGACGCGCACCATTGTCGATGTGGCTCATGCCTGCGGCGTCCCGGTGGAAGGTGAACTTGGATATGTGCCTGGAGTCGAGGGCGAAGATGCGGAACGTCATCCCGGCGGAATCGCCTACACTACGGTAGCTGAGGCTAGGGACTATGTGGAACACACCGGCGTGGACTTCCTGGCCGTCTCTATCGGCACAGTGCACGGCCGCATGAAAGGCAAGCCCGAACTTGACTACCAACGACTGGAACAGATTAACGAAGCCCTGAAGATCCCGTTAGTCATTCACGGCGGTACGGGCTTGAGCAATGATCAGTTCCGACGACTCATCGCCAATGGTGTGACAAAAATCAACTATTACACCGCACTGGCCGACATGGCCGGCGTACGCATGCGAGACAACGCCAAATCCAGCCACAAAGGGGGCCACACTGACCTGATGAAGGGTGTCAAAGATGTCATCAGCGATGAAGTAGAACGTTGTATGCGCCTCTGGGGAAGTTCTGATCGAGCTGAGGAGTTACTAGCCCAATGCACATCATGGGCACCAGTAGATCACATGATCATTTACAACATAGCAGGCATCACCAAGCAAGAAACGGAAACCATGATGGCCGAGGGTCGGCGGATGCTTGGTGCTATCCCTGGAGTCCGAGAGGTGGTCACGGGCCATGCGGTGAAAGAAGATGCGAAGTATCGCTACAACTGGTTGGTGCGTTTCTGTCACCCGGCGGTCATCGATAGTTACCGCGAGCACCCGGCGCATGTAGCCTTTGCCGACAAGCTGTTTCGGCCCGTGGCCGCTGAACGTATCAGCATTGATTACCAAACGATCGAGTCAGTTGCTACTGAGGAGAATTTCATCGAAAATTCATTCTGATGGGAAGATGGGCCAATGGCACCGGCAGCGAGGCACCCCAGCACCGGGCCGAGCCCCAGCCGCCGGAAGACCGGAACGGCGATGAACGCCGCCGCCAGCAGGACCAGCATATCTGCGAGGTAATGGTTTTCCATCATGTCACACCAGTATGTGAACGTCCGGCTCTGGCCGTTCCCGGAAGTACTAACTGCCTGGCTGGAATGTCTTGTTCTGCGGCAAAGCGGACATTCGCAGTAATTTGGTGAACGTCCGGTTATGGCCGTTCTCGGACGTACAGAATGCGGTATGTGAACGTCCGGTTCTGCGGCTTTCCGGTCATTCCCAGACATCAGCTGAATGTCCGGATATACCCCGTTTTCAGACCTTCCTGGTTAAATACCTGAGCAATCCAATCGGATGACCGCTTTTGGGGTGAAACAGAACGTTCTGCATAACTTATTGAATGTCTTGAATGTACTGTAAGCAGTCATTCAGTGAGTGGGTGCTGATCGGCAGCTTTCGACCCTTCTCGGACGTTTAGCATTTGGTGATATACACCTGCTGGGTGTAAATTTGGATCTTCCAGATCTAAATAAAAAATATGTCAGCAAGAATTAACAACAATTGGGTTGCGGAGATCCTAGCATGAATAAATCACACCTGTTGGGCGTTATGTGCGCTTGTCTTATTGCCTCATCATTTTCAAGCCATGCAGCCCTTGTTACAGGTGATGTGCTTGAGTTCTCTTCTAACAGTTATTTTGCCTTAGATACAAATGCCAATGGCACCTTTGAAGAAGCCGAAAAATTCTCGATAACAATGAATGAGGGTATTCGCATAGGCTTAACGCAGACAGCGTTAGGAAGTCACAGCGGTGTACCTGATGGCTCAGAGACGCCCGGTATCGATAATCCGTGGCTATTTTCAGGTAACACCGGCATGCATTCAACAACCAGCCCAATCACAGAAACGTCGCCAGGGTCTCTTGATTTCACTGGATGGAGAGTTGACTGGAATGGAGTTCTAATTAACTTGGGCGGGGATTCTCTGGTGGGTGATACGAGTTTGGCGTCAATTACCTGCTCATCATCTCCTTCATGTTTCACAAATGATACATATGTGCTCGATTATTTTGCACATGTTTTGGAACCAGACCCTTCTGGAAAAGGCGGTGTTTTCTATACGCTACATTTAGAAGGCCAGATTAGTGCGGTACCCGTACCGGCTGCAGTCTGGCTATTTGGCTCCGGACTGCTGGGATTAGTCAGAATAGCAAGAAACAAGAAAACGTAGGCAGTAATAACCCCATCAACAGCGGCTCCTTCGGGAGCCGTTTTCTTATGCGCTGAATGTCCGGTTCTGGCCGTTTTCGGAAGTACAGAGTACGAGACCTGAATGTCTGGTTTTGCGTGCCAGCTCAACCGGTGGACGCAACACTTTATCTTTATTAGGAAAAGATGGAGTGTTGAAAGATGGTATACAGAACCCGGATCAACTATACAGCTGAACAAAAAGCCGAGATGTGGGATCGCTGGCAACGCGGCGAGTCCTTAAAGGCCATTGGGCGGGTTTTGGACGGGGACTTCCGACCTAAAGCGGAAACTTAGCGTTTGGTTATATATACCAAGCTAAGTATAGTAATATCCAGTTAACATAATAATTTACTGGGCTGCATGAATATTACTCAACCCAGGAGAACCATAATGAAAGTATTTCTTTTGTTAGCTATTTATATTTTTAACTCTAAGTGGTTCGCCCTAGTGCGACAGACCTTTGCTGGGAGAACAAATAGAAACAAACAATTGACATCTTTACTATGTATATCTGCGCTGCTTCTCTCAAACGGTGCCGGTGCAGCAATGGTGAATATCTCCTTTTCAGGAGATATAACATCTATCAGTGATCCTTCTAGCGAACTCGCCAGTAACGGCTTTGACACCAGTGTTACATCATTCACCGGTCTGATTAGCTACGACTCGACTCTTGCTCCATTGTTTACAAGCACTATCGTAACACCTAACGGCAATGGTCTTCAGACCTTATACGGGCCAACCACAGCGTTTGTGACTATCGATGGCTTCGATTTTTCTGTTTCAGACTTATTAATAGTCCGTGACTTTGCCCCCGGTACTAATACCGATCCCAGCTCCTTTTCAGGTGCCGACATGCTCTTTAAGTCAACTGCCGGATCTCCATCTGTCTCCAACTGCATAGGTGCGTTTAGTACTTGCGGGCTCAACATCGCACTAGCTGACACTACTGGGACGGAATTTTCTAATACTTCGCTACCTACTAACGTCGATCTTGCTGATTTCGACATTCACTACATACAAGTGAACGCCAGTAATGCTAGTGGGTTACTTTATGAGATTAATGGTAATATTACTTCTCTAGCCGTTACAGCGGTTCCGTTACCTCCAGCACTCTGGCTCTTCGGCACAGGCATGTTGGGGCTGATCGGGATATCTAGTCGTAAGAAAGCGGCATAACGGATACAGAAATATCAACAGAGACGGCGGCTTTGTTTGCCGTCTTTCGTTTTCAGGAACGGCAAGTTCTCCTGCTTTCCAGACCTTCGCTGCAAATCGTTGAACGGCAACTATTGGCCGGAATCGGACCTTCCTGGGTAAGCAGCTGAATTCACGCTAAACAGAAACTATCGACCCGTTCCGGTCATTCACCTAAAACGAACGCTAATGCGAATCAGTTATAGTTAGACTGAGTTATAACAATCTTCAAAATATAATTAGAGACTTGCAAATATCGGGGCCGTAAGACCGAACACAACTGCTTTACTTTCATTCTGTTTATGTAACTTACGGTACAGACAGGCGGGGGACGAACCTATTATGGTGAGGCGCGTTAGTTGGAGATCTTTGTAATCGTCCTGATTCGACCCATTTTGAGTTACAACGCAATGGCCTGCCACAATCCAAAATGCCTGGGTAATTATGATTTCGATCATATCGCTTTCTTTGCGATCAAGCGGTTTGTCGAAGGGTGCGATACGGTCACGTTACTGGGGCAGGCTGAATCAGAGTGCGAAAAAGAAGAGATTGCATTGGTCTGCTTGCTGGATGTAGCAGATAACAAGATCCGGGATCTCGAACTCTGCTGCGGTCATAACGGCTACTGCAAGGTAATTGATTGCAGAGACAAGCTCAAAAAAATGATAGAAGAAGAGCTTACAAATAGAAAATTAGCTTAGTACCCACTCAACTAAGGAGATGGAGCATGCTGATACTTACGAGAAGAGTAGGTGAGACGCTGATGGTTGGCGATGATGTGGCAGTGACCGTGCTCGGTGTTAAGGGAAATCAAGTAAGAATCGGTATTAATGCACCAAATGAGGTGCCAGTGCATCGAGAAGAAGTCTATGAGCGAATTAAAGCCGAGAGATTTCAGAGAAAGGCACTGAATGTCTGAAACTGGCCGGAAACGGACCTTCAAAGGGTAATTCGCTGTAATTCCTGGTGAAGGTCTGAAAACGACCCAAAAGAGACATTCGTTGTTCCCACGTTTGGCTGATGGTTAATCTGACCATGCGACAATTTGTAGCACTTGGTTTTAATGTAATCTTTATATTGTTTAGCTAGTATAACCCCATACATCATTCCTTCTTCTGTAGGCGGGTATAGAAATTTTATATTGTGCTTCTCAAGTTGTTGTGGCTACCCATTCTTAATAGCCACATTTGCAAACTGATGAATAATTTATCTGGCTTCGTTGTGATTGCAGTATTTGGCGGCTCATTGGCCGCTCTGGCATTGTATTTCTTGCGAGTTCCTATTAGAGAGTTATTCAGGGGACGATACTATCACGATGATCAGGCAAGGCGAGTTACGAGTTTGCGGCTTGTCAAGATGCTAACTAAGAAGAACATTGATATTCAGCGCTATCTTTATAATCAACCTGCCGCAGATATTTTGAAACAGGAACGCAACTGTAAACATTGCCGCAGTGTAGATCAGTGCGATCATTACCTAAACAATAAGAATATGGGTATTGATACTCCTTTTTGTCTAAATAATGGCTTCATTGTAAAGTTTAATAATCAGCAGGAAAGTCTAAGTTATTAAAGCCCACAATTTAAGTCCCTTTTACCCATGAAGTGGAATACCTGTTTCGAATAGATGTACTGCAGAAAGGCATTTCTCTTAAGATGCTACCGGCTGCCTTTGGATTGACGTTTTCATTTAGTTTGTATGTCCAAGCCTGACCGTTCCCGGCTATACAGAAGTGGAGTTCTATGAAATTTAAATTAAGTGTTTAGTTCGCTTGATTCAAATCAATCACCTAACAAGTGTCAATGATTAGGCTTTCACTAGAGAGAAATTAAACTTTAGTGCAGCGGTTATATGCAAACGGAATCACTATGAGCCTATTGCAAGCTGAAGCGTTCAGCAGGGAAGAATTTGATTGCAAGCTGGATGCAAGTGACTTGGGTTGTCCCATGCCCCTCCTGCGCGCCAATCAAATGCTGAATGCAATGGAGGCAGGTCAAGTCATGCACGTCATCTCTACCGAAAAGGATTCCATGGCCAACTTTATTTATCTTTGCGAGTCATCAGGCCATGAATTGCGTAAAAAGAGAATCTCGGGTGATAAGTATCACTATCTGATACGAAAGGCTGGTGTTGGACTGAAAACATCCCAGTAGCAACGCCATTTCCCTTTAGAGATTTCCTATTCTGAATGCCTTCTTTTGGCCGAAAGCAGACATTCAGGAGGGGCGCCAGGGATTTCAGTTGAGTGTCCGGGAACGGCTCATTTGGTCAATTGATATGACTGCTGCATAACGTACTGCCGCAGCATTGCCGGATGCGATTGCCAACCGGAATCACATCACGTCTCATTATCATTTACGAAAGCCAATCGATTTCCCATTCTGGAAATATATCTGCTCCGCCTTCTTATCCAGTGAGGCGTGGGTGTTGCGTCTGGAAAACACCACCGAATTTACTATACTCGCCCTAAAAGGAGGTGTTGTATGCAAACAGCAGATTCCATTGGAAGTGGTGTTCCCCTCTATGTGCCTTGCCGCAAACTCTCTTTCAGTGCGCCTCTCAGGTGGTTGAGAAAGGGCTGGCAGGACTTCCGGCGGGCACCCTGGCACAGCCTGACCTACGGTGCGATATTCGTCCTTATCGGTTGGCTGTTTCTATATTTTGCATGGGACAAGG
>Ga0224514_10000627_pt1 | contig 10000 bp, 10 predicted proteins | sample SF_May12_sed_USG_3_FD_169107 | JGI IMG/M metagenome (GOLD analysis project Ga0224514, IMG submission 169107) | Sediment microbial communities from San Francisco Bay, California, United States - SF_May12_sed_USGS_24 | ecosystem: Environmental > Aquatic > Marine > Sediment | place: USA...
ATGTCTGATTTCGGCCAAAAGCGGACATTCAACGTTATAATTCACAAGAGGTAGATTTGTTTTCTCATCGAGCTAAAAAATAAATCTGCCTCCTTTTTCCTGATAAAGATAAACAAGTTTTTAACTTTGGTTATTGTTCTCAGTTCTTGCTACCTGCTGTTGTTGAGGTAGTACCCGTTACACCTGCAGTCAGTGTAAAACGCATAGCCTCTTCCATATTCATATCCAATGGCCGAATTGCACTTCGTGGCATCAATACCGCATAACCACCGATCATATAACTCAAGGGCAAATAGACCAACACACTATCTTCTTCACGAAAATCTTGCGGAAGATGTTCCATTTCTGCCTGGGTTACAAAACCGATCACCTGCATACCCGTATCACCAATCGATACGGCTACCACCTGCTCGAATTCCTTTTTGGTTTCCGGTGAGAAATAATCAAAAAAATCACGTATCGCTCGATACACCGATTTAATTAATGGCATGCGGTAAAAAATCTGCTCGCCCTTGGCAAACAAGCGACGCACCACATAAATATGCATCAATAAGCCTACGAAAAATACCACAAGCATACCAGCGACAACTCCCATACCTGGCCAGTACGCATCTTCAGGAAGTACTAATCGAATCATCTCCCCCAGTAACGCTTCTGATGACACCGCCATCCAGTAGAGAAAATAAAGCGTGAGTACAACTGGCAGGATAGTCACCAGCCCTGTAATAAAGTGTTTGCTTATAAATTTCATCATCTGAACTTGCTCCAGTTCGACAGAATACAAATGCTCCGTTACATAAAAATTCGAATATTAGTTTATAACCACTATCGGCCAATAGCGGACATTCTAACGAGATCACGATAGACTCAGAAGGAAACATATCCAAAACTTTAGCCTGTTTTTGCTAAAATATTACAAATTTCAGAATAACAATATATACTCTATTGTCTAGTAACTTAATGGGGGGGGGAAATGCCTAAAAAATCTAAACAAACTGTGGTGAAAAGTGCTTCTCTTGAGAAGGTGATTGAAAATTCACTGGCAGCATTAAATGCGGCTAACAATGATGGTGAAAAAGCCGTTGCGGCCTTGTCAAAAACTGCAAAAACACTGACTTCAGAAGGAAAGCGTTTAAGTAAAAAACGCGCCACATTATCTCGACGTAAAAAAACAGCAACGGCAAAATTGAAAAAAGCAAATAATGCAGAAACCAGAAAACTGCTTAAAGTAACTGAAAAAGAACTTAATTCGGTTAAGAAACTGGCTGCAAAATCAGCAGCAAATAAATCAGCAAATTCTAATGAGTTAAATGGCTTAAAGGCCCAAACAAAACGCACCAAGGCTTATCTCGCGGCTCTCGAAAAAGCTGATAAAATATTAAACAAGCCTAAGAAAAAGAGACGTAAAAAGCGCGCTATAAAGGTAACCGCCTAAGAATAAACACGCTTTGTTGAATAAAAACGCCCCTTGATTGGGGCGTTTTTAGTTTTCAGATAGGGTTACTTGTGCATGAGGAATGAGCTATTTCAACGCACACAGGCAGCTCTGTTGAATAGCCTAAAAAACGCGTTGATCATGCTCATCGTTTTCGTATAACTGCTGAGACAGTGTTGCACTTAGCAGTAGTGACTGCCTAATTGTCTGCTTTGGGTCGAAAGCAGACATTTAGATATTTTCTGTACTAGGACCCGAGTGCCGCATCGCGGAAGAAATCAACATACTCCAGCCAGTTATTTACCGGACCACGATGGTAAAACACTATGACGCCGTTTTTATCGAGCACAAAACTGGTGGGAAAGGTTTTGGCAATTTCGCGATCCTGAATGCGGCTACCGTCCGCCAATTGAAATTCTGTGTCGGATAATGATTTTGCACCAGAATCATACAAGCGCACGTTTTCAAAACCGTTTTTCTGCGCCCACCTTACGGACTCACTGAAGGGTTCACGCGCTTGTAAAATCACTAGTTCAACCTGCTTACCCAGTTCCTGATTGATCTGTTTCTGCAAGCGCACCAGTGATGGAAACTCAATCATGCAGGCCGGACACCAGGAACCCCAGAAATGCACAAACACTACTTTGCCGCGCAGATCGGAAATTTTCTTACCTCTGCCCTTCTCATCTTTGAAGGTTAGATCATAAAACCGTTGCCCTACTTTATTGCCCACAGGCGCTTGTGCCGCCTGGGCATTCGAGAGATAGGGACCCCAGAGCTTCGGCCAATTCGCTCTGTCGAAAACCAGTTTGTCATTTACCGCATACGGCACGCACTTCTGCTGACTATAACGCTGGCAGTACTCGATCGCTGCCTGGGTTGCTTCCTCGGGTGAGGTTTTGGCTTCCTGCCAGGCCCAGGCACCGCCCGGTCCAATGGCATAGGCCTTGTGTGGATCGGCATAGAGATAATCAATATAGCTATCGCGTGCCCGCTTACCCACATGCGGAATCGCCTCAGCATCACTGAGCGCCGGTTCGGCCGCTATACTAACTGCAGGTAAACAGCAAAGCGCAAATAACAAAGCCCCAAGTACCTTGGGGCTTTGCAGGGAGTTTAATTTCATTCCCTTCATAATATTTCAGCTAACGCTCATTGGTTGTTAATGGGTTTCTTCCCAACCGGTAATCATCGCCTTGATATGTGATGTTGGTGTATGGCCTGCGGTCGTCAGATAAACATGAGCGATCACGAAGAGCAACATCATGAAAGCAGCGATTACATGGAAAAACGCCACCCATTCCAGACTTAACCAGCCTACACCCCAGTCTTTCCAGGAATTGTAGAACAGGTAGAACCAGCCTGTCGTCCAGATAATGGGATTAACGATTACCAGCACGAACAGGTACGCCAGACGTTGTAGCGGGTTGTGCTTGGTCAGGCGGGTTTGTTTAAAGGGGTGCGGTGCGTCTGAGAATATACCCGTCAGATAATATTTGATCATCGCATCCACTTTATCCATGGTGGGAATGTACTGTTTCCATTCCCCCGTGGTGAAGTGCCAGAACACGGCAAACACCCATAAACCTACCAGGGTCCAGGCGGCGGTAGTGTGATAACCCACTGCCGTTTCATAACCAAAGAATTTATAGGTCCCATGGATTTCAAAACCCGTGAGCATCAGGAATAAGATGAGCGCGGCCTGAGACCAGTGCCAGAAGCGTTCGAACCGCTTGAAGATATAGATTCTTTCCATCGTATTATCCCCTCTTACTCGTAAATACCCGAATGGCGCCATGAATCAACACACCGATCAGGGTTAACAAGGCCAAAGTCCAGCCAATCTTGTCTATGATGGGCGTGTTGTTGCGACCCGGCATATAGATGTCCTGAATGGCATGCAGCCGGCCGCCTTCCTTATGGCACTGATCGCATGACAACGCATCTTCCTTGGGCGCCACCATGTGGGTAATGGGCCAGGACATTTCGGTCTCAACGAACTTCATGTTACCGCTGTATTCAACGCCCATCGCCTTCATGCCGGCGGCCAAGGCCTTGTCCCAGTCATAGTTGCCCCAGAAGGCCGCATCATCCTTGCCTGCGGTATGGAACACTGCCAGGGTTTCATTGTCGACGTCATATGGCTGTTTACCGCGGAACACTTTAACCGGCCAGATACGGGAATTCGGATCATCCGCACTGCCCATGAACTCATTGATCTTGACCTTGTCGCCTTCGACTTTTTCACCAAACAACGTGAAGCGCACATGGCCGTTGAACCAGACATATTCGGGAATCACAAACCGTTCATAGGTAAAGTTTCCCTTCTTGCTGTCATACAGGTCACGACCTTCACTACCCTTGGTACGAATGCGATGACCCTTATCATCCAGCTTACCGGCGGTTGACCAGTCCCAGGTCATCTTGGTGTGCAAGTCGCCACGCGCAAAGGCCGGGATATGACAGGTCTGGCAGGCAATCTTGTCAGTATGGTGATTGAGTTTCGCTTCTGTTACATGCGGCTCATTACCATGACAGGCAACGCAAGTAGTCGGGTTGCGTTCATCCTGACTACCACGAATCAAGGCACCTTTTTCATCGGATGCGGTAGGTGCATAGCGACTACCGGAAACTTCATGAGAATCACTCAGGTGACAATCACCGCAGGTCATGTTCAGACCTTTTGTTTCCATATGGATATCGAGAGCATGACCCGGGTTAATCAATGAAGTATCGAGATCCCCGTGTTTCACGGCATTACCACCACCGCCAAAGAAGTGGCAGGAGCCACAGGTCTGGCGACTGGTTTTACCCACATTCTGGGCAATCTTCTTCAGATCAACCGCGGGACGGAATTTGCCGGAGTGCGGTGGCCATTCCATTGACTTGTAATTCGGGTGACCGGATAAACCAGGAATCTTCTTGTATTTACCCGTCGTATCGTGGCAAACGATACAGTCAACATTCTCTTCCTTGGTAAAGTCGAAAGAGTCATCACTCCAGCCGTAACCAACGTGACAGGCACTACAGAATGTCTGATTAGACTCTACCGAAGTACAGAAATTATTAATCACGTTTTTCTTGCCAAGTTTCTGCTTGGTCTGGGGATTAACCCATTCCCAGTTCCAGTGCTTGGTTTTATGCACCTGCTTGGCCGCTTCGGTATGACATTCCAGACAAGCCTTGGTCACATCCGGGCCTGTTTTGAAATTTTTATCCAGTTCCTTGAATTTGGAATGGTCCGCCGTGGATTTTGACTTTTCGGCAGGTTTCTTATCAGTCGCGGCTACCGCTGCAGGCACCTTGACTGCTGCCTTGGATTCCTCGACCTTGGCATTGGCTATGCCTGTGAGCAGAAACAGCATGCTCAGGACGCCAACGGCCAGAAATTGTGTTCTCGGGATTGACATGATCACTCCTCAAAAGACATTGGTCTTGTAGTTGCAATTATGGCTGGCTCGTTGCGTGAGCCAGCCACAGGTGGAATTAACAGCCACCAACATCCTTACCACCAGCACCACCGCCACCAGGACGAATTTTAATCAGAGCCGGTGCCGGTTCTTTGGGATCAAATTTCACGAATTCTTTCTGATCTTTGGCGACTTCACCCATGATTTTGGCGACATTTGCGCCAAACATTTGACCCATGAGGCCGGAATTCATCAGAGTGATATAGGTCTTGCCGTTATCCTTCTTGTACACCGTGATGGTACAGGGCATCAGGATAGACAGCGCGCGGGTTTCATCGTCTTTCAACAGCGGGGCGGAATATTTGGTACTACAGGCTTCGACCAGCAAGACTGGCATTACGTTGGTGCCCGATGCTGCGACGGCCTTGGAAGGATCTCGCAGACCGGACAGTTTCCAACCCCGACCTTCCAGGCGCTGAATATTGCGCTGAATGCGCGCAGCGGTTTCTTCCACGCTATACGGGCTTTCGATTTCATTAAACATGAACGAACCCGCTTTAAAAAACATGACGACACCCAACAGTGCGATGCCAACTACCAATCCACCGATAAACTTCAACATGATGATCTCCTGAATAGCGGAATATTTCTAATATTAGAATAACAACATATTCTAACAGAATAGTCCTATATTTGGCGCATCTCAACCATCTATTTGATGTAGATCATTTATCTGCACCACTCTTTTCTGGCAGGGGCTAACCCAGGATTCTCCAGCGTTATTGCTGAATACTTTATTTATTTACTCGGCAATAGTGTCGCTGCCAATGCGTAGCATTTTAGCGTATGAGAAATTGGAATTGTTCTAAATCAGGATGGTTTTTAGTTGAGTTAAATTCTCAACTATTACCTTTAACAAACAGTACAACGTGCAGGCAAACCCGTTCAGGCCAATCCTCGCTGTATATCGGCCTTGATGTCCTCGATATCCTCCAATCCGACCGCGATACGAATCATCCCAGGTTGAATGCCCGCTTCCTGCCGTTCATCATCGCTGAGTCGACCATGGGTGGTGGTGGCAGGATGGGTAATGGTGGATTTGGTATCGCCTAGGTTGGCCGTAATCGACAGCATCTGGGTATTATCAATGATCTTCCAGGCGGCTTCTTGCCCACCTTTCACCTCAAACGCCAGCACCCCGCCATACCCCGTTTGTTGTTGGGTCGCGAGTTGATATTGCGGGTGACTTTCAAGCCCCGGGTAATAAACTCTACTGACAGCCGGATGCTCTTCCAGAAAGCGGGCCAGTTGCAGCGCGTTCTCACTGTGCGCTTTCATTCGCAAATGCAGGGTCTCCAGCCCTTTGAGAAACACCCAGGCGTTGAATGGACTCATGGTGGGACCGGCGGTGCGCAAAAAGCCGTAGACCCCCTCGCCGACCAGTTCCTTGTTACCGACTACAGCACCACCCACACAACGGCCCTGGCCATCTATGTATTTGGTGGCGGAATGAATCACGATGTCCGCACCCAGCGCCAGGGGCTGTTGCAATGCCGGTGTACAGAGACAGTTGTCCACCACCAACAAGCAATCATGCTCATGCGCCAGTTGCGCCAGGGCGGCAATATCCGCCACCTCGGTCAGGGGGTTAGAAGGTGTCTCCAGGAATAACAAGCGGGTTTCCGGCCGAATTGCTTTACGCCAGGCTTGCAGATCCGTCAGCGGCACATAGCTGACATCCACCCCGAATGGCGCAATATATTTGTTAAACAGCACCACGGTACTGCCAAAGATGGCGTTTGAGGAGACAATATGGTCGCCACTTTTCAGTAACGCCATGCAGGTGCTGAGAATAGCGGCCATTCCGGAAGAAGTGGCCACACAGGAATCACCCCCTTCCAGTGCCGCCAGGCGCTGTTCAAAGGTCCGCACTGTAGGATTGGTAAAGCGTGAATAGATGTTTCCCGGTTCCTCACCCTTAAACCGCGCAGCTGCCTGCGCGGCACTGTCGAATACATAACTGGAAGTTGGGAATATCGGTTCGGCATGCTCATGTTCAGACGTACGCTGCTGACCGGCGCGTACCGCCAGGGTTTCAAATCCCCATTCGTCATTCTCAAAGTCCATGTTACTCACCCGTTGTTATGACTATCCGGGAACCACCCTTGGCTCCTGCTGAAAAATATGCATAAAAAAACCCGCTCAGCTCACGCTAAAGCAGGTCCTGCTCTCTTTAGCTGTATTTGTTATGCGCCCGCAAGCTGAGTTCAAATCGGCGCTGATGAAAAGACTAGGTCAACCCGCCCAGACTGTCAACTAGGCCGTGTTATAAATTTCTACTACCTCGTTATCCTTTTCTGTTTGATCGCTACGCGCCGAATCCTTACGCAGATTTTCTATATGTTGCAGATAATCCTGGCTAACGTCCCCGGTTACATATTCACCATTGAACACCGAGGTATCAAATCGCTCAATGCCCTTGGCTTTTTTCTTCACCGCTTCTACCAGATCTTCAAGGTCTTGATAGAACAGACGATCTGCACCGATGGCTTCAGCAATCTGTTGTTCATCCCGATCATGGCCAATCAACTCATTGGCAGCGGGCATGTCGATACCATACACATTGGGATAACGCACCGGTGGCGCGGCCGAGGCAAAATACACCTTGTTGGCGCCAGCATCGCGCGCCATCTGGATGATCTGCTGGGAAGTGGTGCCGCGCACAATGGAATCATCCACCAGCAGAACGTTCTTGCCGCGAAATTCCAGGTCGATGGCATTGAGTTTCTGGCGCACGGATTTCTTTCGCTGGGTTTGCCCCGGCATGATAAAAGTACGGCCGATATAACGGTTCTTGATGAAACCCTCGCTGTACTTCACGCCGAGGGTATAAGACAACTGCAAGGCCGAGGTACGACTGGTATCAGGAATCGGTAATACCACATCGATATCATGATCCGGAAACTCGCGCATGATTTTTTTGGCCAGGTAGTCACCCATACGCAGACGCGCTTTATAAACGGAAATACCATCCATCAGGGAATCGGGTCGGGCAAAATAGACATGCTCAAAGATACAGGGCGTTAACTCGGGATTATCAGCACACTGGCTGGCATGCAGTGCGCCGTCCATGTCGATGAACACCGCCTCACCGGGAGCGACATCACGGAGCAATTCATAACCCAGGACGTCAATCGCAACACTTTCCGAGGCAAAGATGTATTCCATGCCCTCACTACTCTGGCGGCGCCCGATGGCAACCGGCCGAATGCCATGCGGATCGCGAAAGGCAAACAGGCCGTGGCCGGTAATCATGCCCACGACCGCATAAGCTCCCCGGCAACGGCGATGCACCCCGCTGACCGCGGTGAAGATATCGTTGGAGGTAATTTTCAGTTTACCCGTGGCTTCCAGTTCATGGGCAAACACATTCAACAAAATTTCCGAATCAGAATCAGTGTTGATATGCCGGCGGTCTTCCACAAACAAATCACGTTTCAATTGCTCGGCATTGGTCAGGTTGCCGTTATGCCCCAGGGTAATCCCAAACGGCGAGTTGACGTAAAACGGCTGGGCTTGCGCCGAGGAGAAACAACCGGCGGTGGGATAGCGCACATGGCCGATACCCATGTTGCCATGGAGTCGCAGCATGTGGCGGGTATGGAACACATCCCGCACCAGGCCGTTGTCTTTGCGCATATATAAGCGGTTATCGTCGCACGTGACGATACCGGCGGCATCCTGGCCACGATGCTGCAACACGGTTAGACCATCATATAACGCCTGGTTGACCGGACTTCTGGCGAATATTCCAATGACACCACACATGACCTATGACCTCTGCCCAGCGGGGCTCGTTTGCTGTAAGGGTAATTATACCCGACCTCAAGCCCGCTTTGATCTCAGCTTAGAAATTAAAACTTGCCGCCACGTCCCCTGGCAGCAGTTCGCGAATCCACATGGCAATCGCCTGAAAGCGGAATAGCAGGAAGGAATCGTCCCACCAGGCTTCCTTGGGTAAGGTGGTAAGGCCTGCTAACAGCACCAGCACGGATACCAGCAAGGCACCGCGCAAAAATCCAAAAATGATCCCGAGAAACCGGTCCGTTCCGGTCAACCCCGTGCGTTGCACCAGACGCGAGGCAAAAAAGTTAATCACCGCGGAGACAATCAGGCTCAAAACAAACAGCGCCACAAAGGCGATGATCAGTCGTAATGTGGGATCATCCATGCTGGATTCAAACAACCTCGAGAGGGGAACCGCAAAACCGAGTGACACCCAAAAAGCCACGATCCAGCCTGCCAGTGACAAGGCTTCTTTTACGAAACCCCGAACCAGGCTGATAAATGAGGAAATCAGCAAGATACCGAGTATCGCGTAATCAACTCCGATCATTAAATCAACTATTTTTGTTTTGTTATAGGGTATGGTGGATCATGGGTGAGACATAACCTTGGTATCCGGTAACTTCATTTTGGCCTGTAACTCCTTTTGCAAGGCCAGTGCATTGTCCCGGGACACAACCGGCCCGACTCGGACCCGATAAAATTTCTTATCGGCCGAGCTGATCTGTTCCACGAATGTTTTATAACCCTTGCTACGCAACTGATCCCGCAAACGCATTGCATTGTCACGTTGACCGAAACTCCCCACTTGCACCACCCAGGCCTTGGACGTGGTTGCTGTGTCGGATGTTGTCTCCTGGCTCACCGGCGGTGTTGATGGTTTTTTGTCTGCTGCTGCCGGTTGCTGTTCTACTGTCGGCGTTTCCGTTTCAGTCTCCGGCGCGGGAGGGGAACGCTCGTCAATAGGGGTACGTACTACCTCACGTGGCGCGGGCGCGGGTAAGGGCTTCTCCAGTTCTAGCACCTTGAGATTTTCCAGTTCAGCTGGCTTGGGCGGTATATGAGACTCGGTGTCGGAGAAACCAAAATCACGATGGCCCGGCAATAAAATGGGAATGAAAATCACCGCCAGGGCAACCAACACAATGGCGCCAATGATGCGCTGTTTGAAAGCGTGTTTGTCCAATTTAACTACTATCCTGTTGGCGCACAGCGCCATAAAAACAAAGACTCATTATATGCTGCGGCTGAGTGCCGCCGCCACTGTATAAAACGATCCGCAAACCAGGATGCGATCATCGTCGCGGGC
>Ga0224514_10000628_pt1 | contig 9979 bp, 8 predicted proteins | sample SF_May12_sed_USG_3_FD_169107 | JGI IMG/M metagenome (GOLD analysis project Ga0224514, IMG submission 169107) | Sediment microbial communities from San Francisco Bay, California, United States - SF_May12_sed_USGS_24 | ecosystem: Environmental > Aquatic > Marine > Sediment | place: USA: California...
TGACCAATCCATTCCGCTACTAGCCGCAAGCGGATATCGAGGCTCGATATTGGCTAAGTTCTGCAAAGGGTTGTGATTTCAACCGGTCGATGCAACACATTGGTTAAATCGTTCAGCTGGTGTTTCGAAGTTTAACGTTTCTCGTGGCCTTTCGTTCAGTCGTCTGGCAACAGCGTTCAACCGGTTCTGGTGAATGTTCGACAGATCCATGCCCTTGGGGAAGTACTGTCGGAGCAAGCCGTTGGTGTTTTCATTGGAACCCCGCTGCCAGGGGCTCTTGGGATCACAGAAGTAGACTTTGATATTCGTGTCCAGGGTGAAGCGTTTGTGATCAGCCATCTCTTTGCCACGATCCCAGGTGAGTGACTTGTACAACTCCCTGGGTAGCTTGTGGGCCTGCTTGATGAGTGCGTTGATCACTGTCTCGCTGTCTTTGCTCTTGACTCGGGCGAGCAGCACGTAGCGGCTATGACGTTCAACCAGGGTTGCGATCTGGCTGTTCTTGCTACCAAACAGGAGATCACCCTCCCAGTGACCCGGCACCGCACGATCTTCAGCTTCAGCGGGTCGCTCGCGGATCGAGACGATGTCAGTGATCTGACCACGGTCTGCCGTCTTGTGCGCGTGATGCCGTGAACGACGCATCCGGCGGGTGCGCCTCAAGTGCTGCAACAGCTCTTTCTTCAAGGCCCCGCGGGCCTGGATAAAGAGCGTGCGATAAATCGTCTCGTGTGACACCTGGTAGGTCTCGTCGTCCGGGTATGTGCGTTTCAGCCACCCAGCGATGTGCCCGATCCCAGGCAACTTGATCTGCGACGTTGGCTCGATACTGCTGGCGGCCACCGTTGCGGTTGATCTCTCGACTGATGGTCGATGGTGCACGATTCAATGAAGCCGCGATCGAATGAAGTGAACGACCACTCACGACACCACGCGAGATCTCTTCACGTTCGGCCAGTGACAACGTCCGCCCGGATCGCACTCTCTTGGTTGGCCGTATCCCGCCCGTCTGTCGAAGAATGCGGGCTACTGAGCCATGGGACCGGTCAAAGAGTTGTGCGATCTTCTCGAGCGAATCGCCTTTTTGCCAGCGATCCCACATCACCGCCTTGTCGGTCTCGGTGTAATGGATCCTTCGTTTTCGGGCCATATTGCAACACTCCTCATCTCACTCAGAGATAGTAGTGTGTTGCGTTGACCGGTTGAATCCGCAACCCAATTCAGAACTTGCGTTTCCGCGCGAAGCCGCAATGATCAGAAGGCACTTTTACTCCGGATCACCGCAATATCAACCGCAAGGCAAAATAACGGGTGCCGGATAGGATGAATGTATCCGGCACCATTTCGGCGCTGCGTATTTTCTATTTTGTGCGCGTTATTTTGAGATAGCTGCTGTTTTTCAGCGCAGGTCGGCCATCGGAATTACAAGTGAATCCCCCCTGGCCACCCGCTCCGGCCCAAAGCTTGTATTCCGTCAACTCATGCACAATTGAACCACCTGATTCTGTTGGTAGAAAAGACTCACCCAATGCAACCACACCATGTAAATCAAAGTCAAAATCCACGTTGGTATAATCATCTGATGGGGGTGGGTAAATTCGCAGATTTCTCATCGCAATATAGACGTTCCCAGAGCTTCTCCTGCTTTTTGTGTAATTGATTGACCAATTGCTGGCCTGCACGTCAAAACCGGTAATCTGTTCGCCGGTCACCAGTAACGAACAATCTTGGAAGATTTTATCCCACTCGTCCAGGCTGGCATCGACCATCGGGTCCATTTCGAGTAGTTGATTACCAGGCAGACTCGTTCCCTTCCTGTCAACAGTAAGATTTTCAAGTATCCCGCTGTTGCCTCCAAACACAAAGTCTCCCCGCGTTAGCTCCGCGGTATATTCCGGTTCCGGTCCCCCTCCTGGATCAGTATCGCAATGCATGTGGCCCGGTTCGCGTTCGCATGGGTGAGCGATGGCGGAACCAGAAAAGCATAGAAAGGCCAGTGTAGTTAGCAGTGTTAAATATCGAATTTTCATTGAGTTGCTCCTCCCAATTTTGCGTGCTTCAACAACACAGTGGTATCGGGATACTTCGAGCAAAAATTCAGGCCCTGCATCTTTCTTCTGTCTGTGCGCAATCGCACACTTGTGTAAAAAGAACATATTTATTTATACGGACAGAGACGGGAGAATTTCGGAATAGACATCAATTGACCCATCCACATCCGTGGCGATGCATCCGTGCCAATTGATTTTATTAGTCCTATCTTTTAAGCATAGGACACAATTTATGGGTGTATATTTGATTCTAGAAACCGAATGAATTGGGCATTGAATTGAGGAGGATTATTCATCGATTTTTTCGGGGCCAACAATCCGCCAGTACCGCTACTGGCCGTTAGCCGCCCATCTGGACTCTGAAATCGGTGCTGATTTCGGTTCTGTTGTCGGCTGGAAAGCGGAACCAGGCCCTTGGCTGACTAAAATCTCCGAGATCGAGCCGAAGCAGAATTCAGCCCCGGCGAAGATTTCGATGGCACAGGGAAAGCAGGAGCCACATCTGCGGTCGGAAGAATACCTCCGACACTTGCAGTAATGCCTGAAAAAGAAGGTTTTCACACTAGATAATCAGTTGTCTGATTTGGGCATTAGTTGAGAGGAACCACTATAATTCAGAATGCTTTTCAGCAATAAACGCGAGGGCGAATGATCATGATTCTCAAACTTTTACCCAGGCTCGCTATTTCCCTTCTGCTCGTCGGCTTTTTGATTGGCTGCAGTTCGGCTCCCGAAGTCGTCTATGATCAAAAGGTCGATTTCAAGTCACCCAAAACGTTTACCTGGCTGGATGACAACCCCCTGAAGTACTCCCAGACAGAATACAAAGTCAGTCCTTTCCTGGAAGCCCACCTGATGGAGGCAACCAGGTCCGAATTGGAATCCAAGGGCTATCGTTTCGTCAGCATGTCGGAAGGTCCGGATTTTGCGGTCGCATTCACCTTTGGGGCCAGGGAAAAGATCCAGAAGAGCAGCTATCCGTCCAGCTACTCGCTGTCGTCTGCGTCACCGGGCGCCTACTCTTTCCGCGGGCCCGGAGCGGTCCAGACTACCAAGTATGTGGAAGGTCAGATTTCCATCGATTTTTTTGCCGAATCAACCAAGTCCCTGGCGTGGCAGATCAGTGATTCCGGAAAAATCAAAGATTTGTCCGGCGAAGAGCTCCGGCAGGCTGTAAAAGAACTGATGGCGGACCTGCTCACGGATTTTCCCCCGGAAGGCTGACCCGGAGGCATCCCCAGAATCTGTCAGAAAGACAAACCTGTTCCCAGCTCAAAACCGGGATCCAGATAGAAGGAAGGCGAAAATGAAGCGATTGATACTAGTGAATTAAACTCTCTTGGCGCCGCTTCTGGCCGAAAGCAGTCGTGACCGTGTCCAGGATGTGGCCCTGGTTGAGATCTGCTTCCCAATTGAAAGCAGCCATATAGCCAGTTTCTCAGCGGGTCGTTTAGAATCAGCATTTCATGCTCAAGCAATACCATAATTATCCGAGTAGTATCAGAATATAGGGCTGATAAAAGCAATGGGCACGGATGCATCGAGCATGGATGTAAACGGGTCCGCAATTGCGCTTCACACAAACCACACATTTTCATCCATTCTCCGCGATTCAACTGGAGAGTCATAACAATCCGTGTTTATTCAACCAGCGTTTTGCTAAGGAGTTTGTTATGAATTGGAAAGTCTTACTGATGATCTCCATTGGGGCATTCTGCTTTTCGCCCGCTGCTTTAACCGGAGGCGATCCTGGGGTTCTGCGCACAGGAGTCATACTCTATGAGGATTGGCCGGGCGACTCAATTATTGATGAGGGAACGATAAATTGCCCTGGTGGTGAAATCCAATGGATTAATCCCGTCACACCGGTCTGTCTCGGCAGTGGCCGGATTCACCTTCGGAAAGTGATGGGGTTTGGATGCTATATGGCCGAAACCAGAGCGGGTGTTCCCGAACCCCGTCTATCCGGAGTTGGAATGTTTGTTGTAAACGGAAATCTTGATGCGGACTATACCGGACCGGTTTGGGGAACGTACCTGATTGTTCCGTCTCAGAGTTGCAATCCTGAAGACCTCCTCGATCCGGTAGTGTATTGGAAGGGAACCTGGCGCGGCCGGCGGTCTGTGACATGTGACGCTACTTCGTGCACGTGGATCGGGAATCTGAAATTGGTCGGCAAAGGGCATGGTGGCGACATCGACGGTCTCCACTTCAAGGGAACCGAGACAATCACCACATTCACACCTTTGCCGGTCCCATGGGAACTCATTCCAGACTTTCCTTTTACCGGACCCGAGGGGATTGGAAGGGGCACAATTAAGGAATAGAAGTAGAACCAGTTCCAAAAGCTGCAATTTTTTGGGCCGTCAATGTGTGGCGGTCCTGTTTTTTTTTGTACAGCAATTACCGCTCCTGGCCGTTTTGAGAATTAAACTCATCTGAGATTCACGTCCAGGCTGGTTCGGTTATGCGCTGAACATCGAAATTGGCTATCATTGAACAGCTACAGCGACAAAAATTGTTGTCTGTTCAACACAGAATTGCGAGGTGTAGAGATGTTGAGACTAAAATTTGTTTTTGGTTCTTTTCTTTGTGTGGTGGCTTCAAGTGTCGCATTACCGCTTTTGGCCCAGGATGCCGGCATGCATAGTGGAAAAGCGCTGAGTAATGAAAAACCCACACGCCCCTATTCACCCTACGCCGCTCCCTATTCAGAATATGAAGCCGGCGTGAAATATCCAAACCGCGTGTTTTGGGGTGATACCCATCTTCATACCTCGTTCTCCATGGATGCCGGTGCCTTCGGCGCACGTCTGGGGCCAAGAGAGGCTTATCAGTTCGCCCGCGGAGACGAGATCGAATCTACCACTGCCGGGCGGGCTCGGTTAGCCCGGCCACTGGATTTCCTGGTAGTTGCTGATCATTCCGACAACATGGGTTTCTTTCCAGACCTGAACGCCGGCGCAGAACACCTGCTGGCCGACCCCACGGGCAAGGAGTGGTACGACAAGGTTCAGGCTGGCCAGGGAATGGAAGTGGCCCTGGAAATCATTGACTCATTTTCTCGCGGTACTTATCCCGACAACATCATGTACTACCCCGATACCGAGATGTACAAGACCGCCTGGGCGAAGACGATTGAGGCTGCCGAGGAATACAACGACCCTGGCAAATTCACTGCTTTCATTGGTTATGAATGGACATCCCAGGTACCGCCAGGCCAGAACCTCCACCGCGTGGTGATCTACCGGGATGGAGCAGACAGGGCCAGCCAGACTGTCCCAGCCACAACTTATGGAGCACAAGGCAGTACGGATCCGGAATACCTCTGGAGTCTTCTGCAGATCTATGAAGACAAAACCGGCGGCGATGTCCTGGCCATTGCACACAATGGCAATTTGTCCAATGGCCTGATGTTCCCTGTCATCAACCCGGTGGACAACAAACCGCTGACAAAAGAGTACGTCGAAACCCGCGCCAAGTGGGAGCCGTTGTACGAAATCACCCAGATCAAAGGCGATGGCGAAGCCCACCCCTTCCTGTCACCCAATGATGAGTTTGCCGATTACGGTACCTGGGATAAAGGCAACCTTAACTTGAGCGAGCCCAAGACGGACGAAATGCTGGTGCATGAGTACGCGCGCAGTGCTCTGCAATTGGGGCTGAAACTTGAAGACAAGTTGGGAACCAATCCGTACAAGTTTGGCGTGATTGGCTCAACCGACAGCCACACTGGTCTGGCCACGGCAGACGACGACAACTTTTTCGGCAAACATTCCGGCTCTGAACCGAGCCCGGACCGGATGCGCCACCCCTTTGCCAAATTTGGTGACAAGACCATTTTTGGTTGGGAAACACTGGCTTCCGGCTATGCCGGTGTCTGGGCGAAGGAAAATACTCGCGAGTCGATCTGGGACGCGATGCAACGCAAGGAAGTCTACGGTACTACCGGGCCACGCATGCTGGTGCGGTTTTTTGGTGGCTGGGACTTTGCAGAAGCCGATGCCAATACCCGCCAACCCGCAGAAATTGGCTATGCCAAGGGCGTGCCCATGGGCGGGGATCTCAGCAAAGCGCCTGAGGATAAATCACCGACATTCCTGGTGGGCGTCCTGAAAGATCCCATCGGAGCCAATCTCGACCGTGTTCAGATCATCAAAGGCTGGGTCGACAGCAAAGGCAACATGCAAGAGCGTGTCTACGACGTGGCGGTTTCTGATGGGCGAGAAATCAACAAGGAAGGCCGCTGTACGACACCCGTGGGCAACACGGTAGATGTGGCCAACGCGACCTGGTCCAACACGATTGGCGCCACGGAAATGGTCAGCGTGTGGAAAGATCCGGATTTCGATGCATCACTGAGGGCCTTCTACTACGTACGGGTACTCGAAATTCCAACACCCCGATGGACTGCCTACGATGCGAAGTACTACGGTCTTGAAGTGTCCGATGAAGTTGAAATGGTTCACCAGGAACGCGCCTACACCTCACCCATCTGGTATACGCCCTGAAGAGAATAAAACCGCTCAAGGAAAGCCCGGCTTGTAGCCGGGTTTTTTCTTTGATCATATCTCCGTAATTGACCGATTGCAGTCGAAACAGTATCCAGGATGCCGCCCTGAAACAGGTCTGCTTCCTGTCTGAAAGCAGCCATTAACCTGCAAGAGTCGAATCTGCAGTCAAAACCACCCCCGAAACTTGTCAGAAAGCCTGAATAGGTGCTAAAAACTTCCTTTACTCCAGCGAACTGGCACGTGCAGCACCGGCAATCAGCAGAAGTGTAAGTTCCCAAGCCGTATTGGCGAGGCTATGAAAGGCAAGCCAATTAATCATGGATTTTTCAATCTTCACATAAATAACAACAAGGCTCCGATCATGCATTCAAAAGATTTAACTACCGACGTACTTATTCGCCTGACTGGCGACGCGCTCCTGATGTTTTACAGCTGCGCCGAGCATTTCCACGCTGAAGCCTGCCAGGGTTCGGCCATGGCGGTTTCGGGCGAGCCAGTGGCCGACCTGAATTACCTGATGTTGAACAGCGGGGACAGCGCGGCACTTGCAGCATTCGGTCGTTATGTGGGCTGGTGTGACGAGCGCGAACTGCCATTTGCCTGCATGGTCGCGCCCGATGCCAGCGAGGCTGCCGCTCCAGTATGCGAAAAGCTGGGCTTGGTCTATGCCACCGACTGGCCTTTGATGGTGTGTCCGGGAGAAGCAGCAGCGGATTTCCAGGTCCAGGGCGTCGAAATTCGCAAACTGCAAACTGAAGACGACCACAACGGCATGGTAGAAGTGATGGCGAGTGCGTACCAGATGCCAGCAACCAGTGTGCGCCGGGCTATGCCGTTACGCCTGATGCAATCACCTTCGCTGGATATTTACCTGGCTGAACGCGATGGCAAAATACTGTCTACCGTAACAGTCACCAGACACGGCGAGGTGATTGGTGTTTGGGCCATGGGTACTCACGTTGAAGCACAAGGGCAGAAAATAGGAAAGGCCCTGCTTTCACGGGTCATGTTTGGTGCCAGGCAAGCCGGAGCTGCTGCATTTTTCCTCGGCGCTACGCCTGCCGGATTTCCACTTTATCAGCGACTTGGCTATGAAACGTTGTACACGGCAGAAGTCTGGGTGCGAGGTGAAACCCACCAGGCCTGACCCCGTACTCTCCCCAGAAGCCCGGTAGCGCTCACTGCGCCTGACTATTCAGCTATCAATCGACCTTGGTAAACCACTTCGCCTTTGATAACCGTCCTCTGGATCTCTGTTTTATGGATCTTGGTTGGTGAGACCTCAAACAGATTGTGGTTCAGGACAATCATGTCAGCGAATTTGCCTTTTTCAATTGATCCCGTCACCTCATCGAGGTGCAGAGAATATGCAGTATTGATCGTGTAGATTTCAATCAACTCGGCAACGGTGAGGGCTTGATCTACGCCCATCGGTTCCAAATCCGGGCGTGTCGGATTCTTACGCGTCAGAGATGCCTCCATTCCCCACCATGGCCACACTGGTGCGGCAGGGCCGTCAGTATGGGTTACCAGCTTTACGCCTGCATCCAGCATGCTGCGATTAGGATACATGCGCGCCCAGGTCTCGTCTTTCAACACAGGACGGATCGCACCAAGATTGTAGTTGCCCGGAGCGTTGAGCGGTGGCCAGATCGTACAGGTCACGTCGAGGTCAATAAAACGCTGGAAATCATCGGAATGCACGAGGCTACAATGATCGATCCTATGGCGCAGCGGGTTTCCACCATTGGTCCGGATAACCTTTTCATAGCCGTCAAGGGTTGCGCGAACCGTTCCATCCCCGATGGCATGAACGATGACCTGGAACCCCGCCGCATCGAGATCGGCGACGTATTGGGCGAATTTTTTGGCCGGAATGACAGGCTCTGAATTACGTTCTGGTACGGCATCGTCAACCGGAAACGGACCGTCCTTGGCTTTCGCCGCACTGTCGGGAGCGTAGCCGTCGACCAAGGCTTCTGAAATCGACTCGATTGAGCCCCCCATGCCAAGCTTCACTCCCCGGGTGCCGGGTAGGTCGTGATCATCCCACCAGCGTTGAATCTGATCCACTGGTGTCAATTCCGCAGTCCCAAGATTGCCTTTGAGATACAGGACGACGTGTTGCTTGATATCACCTTCCCCGTGCAACTGCTCATAGGGTACGAGGTCGCTCTCAAAGACGTATGCATCGCCGTACATTGTGATGCCCTTCTCCAAAGCCTCATCCGCCAGCTTTTTTATGGCAATTTTGCGGATTTCCGTGTCAATTGGTGGCAGGACGTCGATGAATGGGTTGACGGCACCTTCGTTGGCCACTCCCTTGATATCTCCATCTTCGGTTCGGTCGAAAAATGCCTCCGGCGGATTGTCAACGAAGCTTTTGTCGATGCCGGCGGCTTTCATCGCGAGCGTGTTGAACCACATCTGGTGGCCACCGGTTTCATCTTCTATGAAAGCGGGTCGGTCTGGAACCAACTTGTCGAGAAACTCGCGTGTGAGGGTCTCGGAGTTCATGGCCGCAAACGTCGCCCCTCCAGCGATGACCCAATCCCGGTCTGCCGGGTATGTTTTGAGACAGGCCTTGAGCGCATCGACGATATCGTCGTTGGATGGCTCGAAAAAACTGCCCGGCAAGGCACAGAAGGCTCGGCGCGGCATGGTCATTGCCGGATGCAAGTGTGCGTCGCCGATCCCCGGCATCGCAAAATTACCGTTCAGGTCGATCACCTCGGTTTCATTGCCGGAGACAGCGGCGATTTGCTCGGCGCTACCGACGGCCAGGAACTTCCCGTCCTTGATCGCGACCGCCTCAACCCAGGGCTGCGTCGGGTTCACGGTGTAGATCTTCCCGTTTGTGTATACAGTGTCTGCGATTTGCGCAGATACTGGATTGATTGACACAGCTGTCAATACAAAAACCCCAATCAGCAAGTTCTTCATAAATTAACCCTGGGTTCCATTTCAGACATACCCCATATCATCGATTCGAGGCAGGATAACAAAATATTTGGGGCCAGAGTCTAAACCAGGTAGGAATAAGAAACCCCGCTCCTGGCCGAACTACGAACTCATCGATGACGTATATCGCAGGCAGAGACGTCCTTGTTGCCGCCCTAAATCGGAGCTGGTCGCTGTGAAGACGAGAACAGCCGCTGGCGACCCTTGACGATCATTACGCTTCCTTCAATAAGGTCAGTACCGGCGCAATTTACGGTTGATTGAGATCAACAAATGCAGAGAGCAAACGGGCTTGCTGAATGATGCTTGGCTATGCTGAGTTGATGCTCCAGGAGTTCGGACAGTCTCTGTACTTTGCTGATGGACCTACCGTCTCGTTTTACGGCTTCCCATACCCAACCCGAATGGCGGTTATCCGGCTGACGGACGGCAGTGCATGGGTATGGTCGCCCG
>Ga0224514_10000630_pt1 | contig 9972 bp, 11 predicted proteins | sample SF_May12_sed_USG_3_FD_169107 | JGI IMG/M metagenome (GOLD analysis project Ga0224514, IMG submission 169107) | Sediment microbial communities from San Francisco Bay, California, United States - SF_May12_sed_USGS_24 | ecosystem: Environmental > Aquatic > Marine > Sediment | place: USA: California...
TGGATGCGACCAGCGTGAAAAACAGTTTGCGCATTACTGACCTTTTTCGTCGGCTTCGATAACTTCGGTTTCGCACTCGGCGGCGGCCAGCCATTCCTGCATGGCCTTACTTTCGAGCAATCGATGTGGATAGTACCCGGCTGACACGGGTAAGTTAATACCATACGTCCTGAGACGCAGAACCACTGGCGCGTACATGGCGTCAGCGACCGAAAATGTACCGAATAGCCAGCCACCCCGATCACCAAATTGTTTGTGACATTCCGCCCAGATTGCGATGACCCGGTCAATGTCCTCGCCGAGCTCATCGGGAATCTCTATTCTGCGTCCCATGGCCCGACAATTCATCGGCATGCAGTCACGGAGCTGCTGAAAACCCGAGTGCATTTCGGCCGATATTGCGCGTGCGTGCGCACGCTCGTCGGCATCTTCCGGCCAGAGCTTTTTCTCAGGCCAGCGTTCCGCAACGGTCTCGGCAATCGCCAGCGAATCCCAGATGGTCATATCACCGAGTTGCAGAACCGGCACTCTCCCAGCCTCGGAAAATGCTGCTATTTCCTTCTTTGTCGTCGCTGTATCGAGCTGGATGAGATGCTCGTCAAACTCGATACCGGCTTCCTTCATCAGAAGCCACGGCCGCAATGACCAGGAGGAATAGTTCTTATTGCCTATGATGAGTTTCGGTTTCATTGTCTTGGACCCGCTTGCCTGAAGGCTATGGTAAACCATCGCGCGTTGACCACCATAGGGACTTGCCGTTAGCCTGTCGGCATGGGCATGATGATTTCCTTTGAACTGACCGACCGCGACCTGCGGTTCTTTCGCACGGCACTCAAACAATCGCGCGAAGCAGTCAAGGACGCGGAAGACATCGAGATCATCGATGCGATCCGCGATGTACTCGAAGAAATTCGACAGGCAGATCCGCTGCCGGACTTTGTCGGCAAGCGCATTCCGGAACTGGAATCATTACTCAGGATGCTGACCGACGAAGAATGGCAGCTTCCCGAGGTAGACCGGGAAAGACTACTGGCGGCGTTCGTCTATTTTGCCGACCCGGAGGATATTCTCCCCGATGATATTCCTGTTATTGGCTATCTTGATGACGTCATCATTATTGAACTCGTCGCGCGCGAACTGCTTCACGTGCGCGAAGCCTACGATGAATTTTGCCGCTTCCGCGAAGACTTCGAGAAGCAAATGGACGCCGGAGTGGACCCCGTGATTCGCCGCGACCGCCTGGACCGGCGGCGGCAGCAATTACACCAGCGCATGCGCCGGCGTTCGGCGCAGCAAAAAAAGAGCAGTCTCTGGTAAATAGGGTACCGGACACCATATTTCGTTTGCGAAATATGGTGTCCGGTACCCTATTTACAGGCGCATCAGCACGGAGCCCCACGTAAAGCCGCCACCGAAGGCCTCCATGAGGACCAGTTGACCTTTCTTGATGCGCCCATCGCGAATTCCCACATCGAGCGCCATCGGCACTGACGCCGCGGACGTATTGCCGTGGTCCTGAACAGTGAGAATTACTTTTTCCGTTGGCATGTTCAGGCGTTTCGCCATTGCCTGAATAATGCGAATGTTCGCCTGGTGCGGCACCAGCCAGTCGAGCTCCTCTTTGGTCACGCCGGCCTTGTCGAGCGCTTCCTGGGCAATCGCACCAAGGGTTTTCACAGCAACTTTGAAAACTTCATTACCCTGCATGATGATATTGGCCTCGTCCGTGCCCGCCCTGGCAAGGTCGGAAGACTGCCCCACCGGGTAATACAGCAATTCCTTGTATTGTCCATCTGCGCCGAGTGCCGTCGAGATAATTCCCGGTTCATCTGACGGCATTACAATCGCCGCCCCGGCACCATCACCAAACAGTACACAGGTATTACGGTCGCTCCAGTCAATGAGCTTGGTAATACATTCCGCCCCCATGACGAGTGCGCACTTTGCATCACCAGTCTTGATGAACTTGTCCGCAGTCGTCAGGGCATAAATAAAACCCGTGCAGGCCGCCTCGAGACTAAATGCCGTGCAGGCAGGAATACCCAGTCGGTGCTGGATGAGTGTCGAGATGTTCGGAAATATAAGGTCCGGCGTCGTCGTGCCCGTGATGACAAGATCGATGTCTTCGACCGTGACCCCGGCCGCGTCGATGGCTTTTTTTGCCGCCTCAACGCACATGTCCGATGTCGTCTGATCCGGCTCGACCACATGACGACGCTCAACACCGGTCCTGGTCTTGATCCACTCATCCGTCGTATCTACGATCTTCTCGAGATCGAAATTGGTCATCACCCTTTCCGGCAGGTAACGTCCCGTACCAACTATGCGTGAATAGGTCATGCCATTTCCTTCTGTAGCAGTCTGCCAATCTGCTGGGGTAACTGGTTTCGCACTTCCACAATCGCCGTATCGATTGCATGCTGGAACGCGTAAGCATCTGCACTGCCATGACTTTTTATCACAATACCGTTCAGGCCCGCGAGCGTTGCACCATTGTAATTACGCGAATCCATCTGCACTGCAAGCGTCGTCAGGACATTGCGCGCGAGCAGCGCCTGCAGTCGCGTAAACCAGTTACGCGTAAAGGCACGCTTCAGGTAATGCTTGCAGAGGACGACCGTTCCTTCCATTGTCTTGAGTGATACATTGCCCGTAAAGCCGTCGGCGACCACAACGTCAGCCTTGCCGGACAGGATATCGGTGCCTTCAACGAAGCCCACGTAGTTCAAAGTACTCTCGGCAAGCAGTGCCGCTGCATCTTTAACGGTATCGTGGCCTTTCGTGTCTTCGGCGCCAATATTCAGCAGCGCCACTCGCGGGCGTTCCAGACCCATGAGGTCCGCGGCAACGAGTGAGCCCATTACCGCGTACTGGAACAGGTGATCGGCAGTCGCCTGCGTGTTTGCGCCCAGGTCGAGCATGTGCACAGATCCACCAATCGACGGCAACTCAGCGATGATTGCAGGGCGATCAATGCCGGGCAGCATCTTGAGCACGAATTTCGCGGTCGCCATGAGTGCACCCGTGTTGCCCGCACTCACGCAGGCATCTGCGGCGCCTTCCTTGACAAGGTTGATCGCGACTCGCATCGACGAGTCTTTTTTCTTGCGGATTGATTCGGCCGGCGGCTCCGACATTGCGACAATCTCGCTCGCATGCTGAATTCGCAAGCGCGGATTGTCTCCAACGATGTCAGTTACCAGGCACCTTAGCTCTTCCTGATCGCCAACGAGGATTAGTTCGAGATTCCGGTATTTACCCAGCGTCGCGGCAGCCGCGCGCACGACAACCTCGGCACCGAGATCGCCGCTCATCGCATCCAGAGATATGGTTGAGTGTAAGCCCACCGGTCGATTGGCCAGATGAAATCCGGCCGATTCGAGATGAGGTTACTCGTCGTCTTCGACTGACTCAGGCTGCGCAACAACCTGGACACCGCGGTAAAAACCGTCCGGCGTCACGCGATGGCGCATGTGTGTTTCACCCGACGTAGGGTCAACCGACAGCGACGGCTTCTTCAGCTTGTCGTGCGAACGACGAGCACCGCGCGTTGCAGGGGTCCTGCGACTTTTTTGAACTGCCATAATCTTCTCCAATCGCCCGGCGGATCAGGCCGAGCCTTCGTTATCCTGTGCCATTTGATCACGCAATGCGGCAAATGGTGTAGTCATCTCCTCAGCACCCTCCCCCTTTTCAGGTGACAGTGCCCTGCACGCAAGCGACTCCACGTGCATCGCTGAAAACGGCATCGCCATGATCAGCATTTCTTCAACAATATCCTGCGGCCGAAGTAATTTCTCTTCCAGCTCCCAGACCTCGTACTCATCGTAGCCATCGGCTTCCTGATCAAGCCTGAGCAAGAGCAAGTCCGCCTCCGCCTCGAGCGGCAACCGAAACGGCTCGAGACATCGCTGGCAAACTGCATCAACGGTAACCGCGACGCGACATTTGGCCGTTGGCAGCAGCTGCTGCGCATCGGCGAATCCAAACTCCAGGGTCCCCGCAACGTCCGAGTCGCGCCATCCCGCAGGCATCTTATCAGCATCGAGCGCAGCAAGGTCCGCCCCGACAATCGCCGACAATTGCTCAAAATCGCTGACTTTCTTAGCGATTTCAATAACTTGAGCTCCCGCTGCCCATTCGGCCGCGGAGCGGCATTCACGCAGCGGATTACCCATGGCGCGCGCATGATAAGGACCATGGGACCACAAGTCAAAGCATCCCGGACATAAATTTCGGTACTTTGCTCCAAACCGGTTAAACTTATGGGTACCCCGCTTAAGGTTTTGATTTGTTTATGCAAAATCCATCCGCACCGACGATCTTCCTGGCTTCATCGTCACAGTACCGCCGCGAACTTCTGAATCGCTTCCTCGACAACTACGAAGTTGTCGATCCTGAGGTGGACGAGCGTAACGATCTCGGGCTTCCTCCCGCCGAACTCGCTCAGCACCTCGCGCGCAAGAAGGCCGAGGCGATAGCCGCAAATGCGCGCAAGTCACTGATCATTGGTGCAGACCAGTTGGCCGTGCTCGAGGACCGTGTACTAGGAAAACCGGGGGATCATGCCAAGGCCATCGAGCAACTGCTGGCATCGTCAGGCAAGACCGTCACGTTCCTGACCGCCGTCTGTATCCTCGACCCTGTGGGACGCGCCCGTTACGAGCATACCGACAAGACTGTCGTGCGTTTCAGGCAATTCGACCGGCGTCTTGCCGAAGCGTACCTGAAGCACGACGAACCTTATGACTGTGCTGGCAGCTTCAAACTGGAAGGTGCCGGGTTTGTGCTTTTCGAGTCAGTAGAAACCGATGATCCAACTGGCCTCATCGGCTTGCCGATGATCTGGGTCGCAGATCGGCTGCTGCAGCTCGGGTATTTGCTGCCGTAGGAAGCCTCCTGCGGGCCCTCTCCTACAATGACTTCTTGCGTCGCTGCGCCTCGATGACGCCGACCGTCAGAAACCGCTCGAGGTCGTCGGCAAGCGGCGCGGTGAAATGCAGGTCATTACCGCTGTCATCTGCAAACGCGATTGACTGAGCGTGCAGGAACAGCCTTTTCAGCCCAAAATTCTTCGCGGCCCTGTTGGCTTCCTCGTCGCCGTATCGATCATCACCAGCGATTGGGTGGCCTGCGTGTTGCAAATGCACGCGAATCTGGTGTGTTCGCCCTGTCGCAGGCGCACATTGCAGCAGGCTATAGATCCCGTAGGTCCGTGACAGGCTGACGCGTGTCTGCGCCTCTTTCCCCTTCTCGCTGACAATGACGTGGCGCTCACCGCCCTTGCGGTTCTGCACGAGCAGCGGCACATCGATCAACTGTTCCCCGTACTGCCAGTCTCCGACCACCAGCGCGAGGTAGTTTTTCTCCACCTGGCCCTCGCGGAAGCGCTCGTTGAGTTCCCGCAGTGCGCTGCGTCGCTTGGCCATGACAAGGCAACCTGATGTTTCGCGATCGATCCTGTGCACAAGCCCCAGGTCTTTTAGATCAGGCCGTGCGTGCCGCAGTAATTCGACGACGCCATGGCTAATGCCGCTGCCGCCATGCACAGCCGCTCCGGTCGGCTTGTTGATGACAAGGAGCCTCTTATCCTCGTAAATGACTCGATCTAACATTTCGGCAGCCAGCCTTTCAGGCGGTGGCGCTGTACCTGTGCTTACGCGTGCCGGCGGCACACGGACCTCATCGCCTTCCTGCAACTTGTACTCGGCTCTCACCCGCCCACCATTGACCCGGACCTCGCCGCGCCTCAGGAGACGGTAGACACGCCCCGTTGGAACACCGGGCAGCTCGTTGCGCAGAAAGTTATCGATCCGCTGTCCGGCTCTTTCTGAACCGACTTGCACTTTGCGGACTCCGGCGAACCTCGTATTGGTCTCTTTGGAGGAGTTTTCTTGCATGATCAGTTGCTTATGCGACGACGAGGTGTGCTATATTACTCCGCAGAGTCGTTCACGCATACCTGCCGAACGACTCCTTACGACTAAATTTATGGTCCCGCGAGCCTGCGAGACCTGATTTCAGATGGCAGCAAGCACGGAATACGGCCTGCGCCACAGCGGCAAAGCCGCAGGGAAATCATGCTGATTGTATTACTGGCACTGACCAATTTGGGTCAGGCCCTCACAGAGATAACGAGTTTTATCAACGACGCAATCCGGCGTCGTATTCCTGTGCGTGACATCCCCTGCGCCCGCTCGGCGCCCTGCCCCGTAATGCTGTCCTCACACTTACAAGTAGGACAACATGAAAAGAATGCTAATCAATGCAACTCAGGAAGAAGAGTTGCGCATGGCGATGGTCGATGGCCAACGCCTATACGACCTGAACATCGAAGCACCCGCTAGCGAACGCAAAAAAGCCAACATCTACAAAGGAAAGATCACGCGCATCGAGCCCAGTCTCGAGGCCGCGTTTGTCGATTACGGCGCCGAACGCCACGGCTTCCTGCCGCTGAAGGAAATCTCCAGCGAGTACTTTGTCAAGGATGCCAAGGGCGGTGGCAAGCCCAATATCAAGGAAGTGCTTCGCGAGGGCCAGGACATCGTCGTCCAGGTCGACAAAGAAGAGCGTGGTAACAAAGGCGCGGCCCTGACAACCTTTGTCAGTCTCGCAGGCCGGTTTATCGTCCTCAAGCCGAACAAGGCCCGCTCAGGCGGCGTATCGCGTCGCATCACAGGGCAAGACCGGGACGCGGCAAGAAAGTCGCTCAACGAGATCATCGTACCCGACGGCATGAGTGTCATCCTGCGCACGGCCGGCATCGACCGAAGTGCCGAAGAGCTGGCCTGGGACCTTGAGAACCTGTTGACCGTGTGGACCGCCATTCTCAACGTCGTTCTCGAACGGCCGTCACCGTTCCTGATTTATCGCGAGAGCGATTCCGTCGTCCGAGCACTGCGCGACTATTTGACCAACGAAATTGGCGAAATCCTGATCGATGACGAGGCGACCTACAAGGAGGCGTACGAGCATGTCGAACAGACGATGCCGCACAACCTCAAGAAGCTGAAGCACTACGTCGATCCGGTACCACTATTCACCCGTTTCCAGATCGAGTCGCAGATCGAGTCGGCTTTTGCCCACAATGTAAACCTGCCATCGGGCGGCAGTATTGTTATCGATCACACAGAAGCACTCGTCTCGATCGACATTAACTCGGCCCGCGCAACCAAGGGTGGCGATATAGAAGCCACGGCCCTCAATACGAACCTCGAAGCCGCCGATGAGATCGCTCGCCAGCTGCGTATTCGAGATCTGGGCGGCCTGATTGTCATCGACTTCATCGACATGGGCCCGTCAAAACATCAACGCGACGTTGAGAACAGGCTCCGCGACGCGGTCCGCCAGGATCGTGCCCGCGTGCAGATTGGCAAGATCAGTCGCTTCGGACTTCTCGAAATGTCGCGCCAACGCCTGCGCCCGTCAATCGGCGAGTCGGCACACATGACCTGCCCCCGCTGTTCGGGCTTCGGCAACATACGTAGCGTCGAGTCACTCGCACTCGCAATCCTGCGCATCGTCGGCGAAGAAGCTCGCAAGGAACGCACAGCCAAAGTCATCGCGCAGCTACCGGTCGAGGTATCGACCTACCTGCTCAACGAGAAGCGCGACTGGGTACAAAGCCTTGAGGACCGCAACGACACGCAGGTCGTGTTGGTCGCTAACCCCCTGCTCGAAACGCCGCATTACGAAGTACGTCGCGTGCGCGACGACCAGACGGAACTGCCTGAGAATACGGGTGTGAGTTATTCATTGGCTGACGCTTCGGCTGAACCCGAAGCGCCGCAAGCTATCCTCGAGCGAAAATCAGTCGAAACGCCTGTTGTCGGCACTTTGAAACCAAGCAAGCCGGCACCAAAGCGGGAAGCACAAAAGGACGAATCGGTCGAGAAGAAAAAAGGCCTTTTTGCATCGATCGTTTCCCTGTTCTCTGGCGGCGACGAGAAAGACGAAAAGTCGGAGTCGCGCAACAGAAAAGGCGGCCAACAATCACGCAGCCGCCGTTCGCAGCCGTCAAGCCGCCGTGGTGAAACGCAGAGAAAGAAGACTAAGAAGAAAACCCCGCAAAATGCGCAGGCTAAGAAGACCAGCAAGAAGACCGGCACGCGCCGGAAGCCAGCGCAGAAGGACGGGGCTCAGAATAAGCAGCAGGGACAAGCGCAGCAGGATCAGGGAGAGGGCTCGAAGAACGAACCAAAACGCTCGTCGCGCAGCCGCCGCAGCCGCGGTGGACGTCGCCGCCGCGGTGCGGACAAGCCCGAACAGGTAACGGACACGCAACAGCAGGCGACGGATGCACCTGCAAAGGATGCGCCGAAGCCTGAGCCGAAGAAACCTGAGCCGAAAAAGACAGAAACGCCAAAGGCTGAAGGAAAGCCTGCACGGAAACCTCGACCGAAGAAGCAATCCGCGCCCAAAGCTGACGCTGGTCCGCCGCGAGCCCGCACCGACGCAGAGCGTGCAGCAGACTCTGCAAAGATCGAGGACACAACTTCACCGAAAGCGCCGGTTACGGACAAGACAGATCAGCCCAAGGCCGAAGACAAGCCGAAACCGAAACGCACCAGGAAACCTGCTGCCGACAAGCAGCAGGAAACTAAGCCGGACGAAAAGCCTGCGCCTGAAAAGAAAACGGAGCCCAAGCCCAACGCCAAACCGAAGCTTCTGCCATGGGAGCCGCAGTCATTGCCTGTCGTAGCGAAGCCGGCCGAAAAACCGGCCGAAGCAAAGCCGCAAGCTGCGAAGCCGGAAGCACAGGCAAGGTCGAAGTCTGAACCGAAGCCGGCGCCCAGGTCAGATTCGAAACCGGAGCCCAAACCGGAGGCCAAGCCTGAACCGAAGCCTGAACCGAAGCCTGAAGCAGCAGCTCCGACACCAAGAGCTGAGCCAAAACCGGCAGACCCGGGTCAGGACTAGGGACTAATCGCGGGAAAGCGTCTCGAGTAAACCTCGGGACGCTTCTTCCACGAGGTCGAGCACGCGTTCGAATCCCGCTGCCCCACCATAGTAGGGGTCGGGAACCTCTGTATATGGACCGGCCGCAAACTCGAGGAACAGGTGCAACCGCGCATCGTGCTCCTCGGGAGCCCCTTCCCGCAGATGCGCAAGATTATCTTTGTCCATCGCAATGATGTAGTCGAAGCGCTCATAGTCCTGCTCAGAAACACTTCGTGCACGAATTCCATCGAGCGACATGCCTCGCCGCTCCGCTGCTGCGCGGGCACGACGATCCGCAGGTTCACCCACGTGATATGCATGTGTACCTGCCGAATCGATCTCCAGGCGATCGGCGAGACCGGCCTGCTCTGCGTGATATCGAAACACGCCTTCGGCTGTAGGCGATCGGCAGATGTTGCCCATGCACACGAAAAGTATTCTTATGGGTGACTCATTATTCATAAGCTTTTGTTTATCTTGATATTTCTGTCCGGGCACGCCCGACGAAATCCGGGGGTATCCGACAAGGCTTGTAGCCAGAATTGTACCCAGTTGCCATCGTCACTCACACATATCTCGATCGATTTACTCCGGCTACTCAAACGACTCCGGCCATTTTCTGGACGTGTGATACACGCCCAAAACCTGAATCTCGCTCTTCTTGATGCGATACGGCACGATATACGGCTTGCCATGAATGACGAGTTCGTGTGTTCCCCGCACGCGTCCCTTCCGCCCCATTCGCGGATGATCTCTTAGCTGCTCAACAGCAACGCGAATATGCTGCACGACCTCGAACGCCGCGCGTGGGTTCTCTCTCGCAATGTACTCCTGAATTGCCAACAGTGCGTTCGCAGCCGGTCTCGTCCACCGAATCCGCACGATCAGGCGTCTTTGTACTTATTAAATATCGCGTCCATCTCAGCATCCGAGGCAAATCGGCCCGCATCAGCGGCTTTAATGCCCTCTTTGATGCGCTCATCTTGCCACGCGAGCAGTTCCAGATACTGGTCGATCGCCTGGTTGACCAGG
>Ga0224514_10000631_pt1 | contig 9969 bp, 6 predicted proteins | sample SF_May12_sed_USG_3_FD_169107 | JGI IMG/M metagenome (GOLD analysis project Ga0224514, IMG submission 169107) | Sediment microbial communities from San Francisco Bay, California, United States - SF_May12_sed_USGS_24 | ecosystem: Environmental > Aquatic > Marine > Sediment | place: USA: California...
ATTCCGAATATCCTTCAACCACTTGGTAATCTATGTATTGTGCGAATTTATTTTCTTGCTTCCACTTTTCTATTAATGATGGAATAAAATATATTCCCGGCTCAACTGTTAATACAAAACCAGATTGCAATTTTCGACCAAGCCTTAGATTTGAAATTCCAAACGTTTTGTCTCGCTTTGTGTTTTGGTCATATCCAACATAATCCTCCCCTAAATCCTCCATATCATGAACGTCAAGTCCTAACATATGGCCAAGCCCATGTGGAAAGAATAGGGCATATGCACCTTTTGAAACAATTTCATCCTCGTCGCCCCGCATTATCCCTAAGCTAATAAGTCCGGAAGTGATTACTTTTGCTGCTACAAGATGAATTTTTTTAAACTCTGTTCCTATTCTAATACCCTTGATTGCTTCAAGTTGAGCTTTCAATACAATTTCGTAAACTTCCCTTTGTTTATTTGAAAACCTCCCTCCAACAGGTGTCGTCCTTGTAATATCTGATGCGTAATGCCTTGTACTCTCTGCACCTGCATCAACTAGTAAAAGTTTTCCTTTTTCTAATTTACCTTCATAACTTGTGTTATGAAGTATTTCGCCTCGTACCGTACAAATTGTCCTATAAGCGGGTCTTGACTTTTTTCTAAGTATTGTCTCTTCAATATAGGCCGCAATTCTACACTCATATTCCCCTGGCATGGCCATTTTCATTGCCCCGACTTGAAATTCCAGTGTGGTATTATTAATAGCATTTTCAATTTGTACGATCTCTTCAGAAGACTTGATACTCCTCTGGCTAACAATTGCTTCGACAAGTTCTGAAGAAAATCCTTTATCTATGTCACTTATATCCCTTTCGAGAATTCTTGAAAGAAATATTTTTTTTTCATCCCGATAAGGTGGTGTATAAAGAATTTGTTGTTCTCCAGCTAAATCTTTAATCAATTGACCTGCTGGCTTTACTTCATCAATACCGGAATTAAATGCCCATTCTTGTATTGATATTTGTTCCCCAGTCCAGATTAATTCGTCTGTTGAAATATTATCTCCGTACAAAATAGTATTGCCTGTTGAAGTGTCAATTGTTGCATTTAGCCCAGGTAAGTCAATCCCTGTAAAATACAGGAAATTGCTGTCTTGTCTAAATTGATAAACATTTGCTTTATAGTTTATTGGAGAATTACTATTTCCCGTTAGGAGTATTATTCCCTTGTTTGCACAACTTGCGATTAATTTTTTCCTACGCTTTAAATAAGTTTCTCTTGAGAACATATTTTTGTAAAAAAATCTTATTACCTGGAATAATCCATCTATTTGTCAGAATTTCGATGCTTATCAACATTATTATTTTTTTGACAAACCATCTTTCAAGTTCTACGAAATTAATAATTTTAATTAGTTTGCATTATCCATCGCATTTTTTAAAATTGACTCACTCGTTCCATTACTGATTTTTTAATCAAATAGCATGAAAAATACTTCAATAAATTCAAAATATTGTCTGTTATCAACTGTTAATTATTAAAATATGCTTGTTAAGATAATAAAAAACCGCGAAGATTAATTTCAACGCGGTTGCTGATCAAACAATATTTGATTATTTAAAAGTCGTATTGCACAGAGAATTGTATTCTATGTCCAGAAACCGGATCGTCTGTACTGGTTGCTTTTCCTTTACTATCAGTGGCTGTTGCGTAAATGGCTGTGTTTAATGAATATTCTAATCCAATTTTCATTTTATCCGATACGAGAACTATCCTTGGGGCAATACGGTAAACTACCGATACACTTTCTGCACGGGTATAACCTGCCAGCGAGTAATAATCGTCATTAGAACCTAATATGGTTGAATAACCAGTCATAAGCCCCAACTGTACTTTATTTGTTGTTGCAATGTCGGCCCATGCAGTAAAAGTATTAAGTGCTGAATAATCATAATCATCAGTGTTATCAGCGGCTCCATATCCGCCTATCATTCTGAAATGTGTCAGGTTCTGACCATAAATAGCTTGAGCTTTAAATACTATCGGGCTTGTATTTAACCGGAAGAATCCCCCAAAATATGGAGTGCTTATTTTTTTTGAAGTATTTATTCCTGTGTCTGTTGTATCGCGAGGCTGTAATGTTAAAACACCTCCATTAACACCCGCGACAATATTTTCTGATTTATATTTTACTTTAATTGCAAATTCGGGCAAAGAAGATGCTCTTTGTGCTAAAGCAGGCCCCTTAACTTTGTGATATCCATGAACAAGGGCAGCCCCTGTTATAGAAAGTCCTGAATTTAACTTATAATCATAACTGATCTGTGGACTTCTCATTAATGGCCAGTAAGGAAGGTTCGCAACTAATAATCCTCCTGGTATTACGTCAGTATCAACAATTGTATGCCAGGATTGCCCAAAAAGTAAATTTGACTTTTCCCATGACATCTTAACAAATGTATGTCTCATCCGAAGTTCCAAAATATCTCCATTAGTTGTGCCAAAAAAGTCTCCTTCAACAACTCCTGAAATACCTGCTCCAAATGCTTCTCCACCAGAATATTTTGCACGGATACGAGAAAAAGCTGACGAAGCCCCTATCTTGCTTTTTTGAACATAATCAGTTCCATCATCGGAAACCGGGAAAAAAAGTAATACCCCATCTCGCGCTTCTACTGAACGATAAGAATCATAAAACATCTGAAACCTAATGCTTCCGCTAATATCTACTTTCTTTGTTTTTTTAGCACTCTGCGAGAAAGCAAAACCTGATATTGTTGTAACTGTTAAAAGTAATAGTAGTAATTTTTTCATGCGTGTAATTTTTATTTTTGTCTATAGTTTAAGAATTGTTATACTCCTAATTAAAGTATCCTTGCTTATTGTTTATAATTTTAGATTCTAGTTGTACACATTTAGATTATAATACATGGTTATTTGAATATATAAATTGATAATGTTTCCATTTTTTATTATCAACTCTGTTTGGTTAATGTGGAATTTATTTCACGATATTTCCTCATCTCCAAATGATTGGCATATGTTTATTTTTTGGTTGTTCATTTACGTTTAAAATGATTTTTAATAAATACTGTTTCAAGATAGAAAAAAAATGTTGATCCAAACACATTTAAATTTTTTCTTTCTTCTTTTACACTAATTCATTGTTCTTCAATTGAATTAATCCTTGTTACTATGTCCCGGAAACAGGAATCAACAATGCTAAATAACAAACAAGCAGGAGCCAAAATTAATAAATAATCTACGAATAACTTGCCTATTAATTTAAGACTTATATATTCGTACTTTATTTCTTTCTCATAGTTAAGTAATTAACAATTGATAAAATGCCTTATCGTAGACTGCCAAATACGGATGCTGCCCGTTTAAAAGCTTTACAGGTAGCTAATTTAAAAGGTCGGGAAATACCTCCCTTTAAATTGGCTTTTTCTCAAAGTACTTATCAGAAAGTACAGTCTTTTCTGCCATCATTTGAAAAAGCTATGTCGGAAACAAAGCAAGCATATAACCATCAGGTAGATAAAAATAAAGAATACCTAAGGTATATGAAAAAAGCGAGGCTTTATATTTCGCATTTTATTCAGGTAGTAAACATGGCTATTTTAAGAGGAGATCTCTCTCCAAGCGATCGTGCATTCTTCAACCTGGATGAAGACGTAAAAAAAACTCCTCCATTAAATACCGAATCTGAAATTATTGAATGGGGAAAAACAATTATCGAAGGTGAAAACGTAAGAAAAAATCGAGGACTAAGTCCTGTCACCAACCCAACTATTGCGGTAGTACGTGTCAGATACGAACAATTCTATGATGCTTATAAATTTCAGAAAACCCTTCAAAAAAATCACCAGCGTACACTTGAAACTTTAGCTGGTATGCGGACTACTGCAGATAACATTATATTGCAAACCTGGAATGAAATTGAAGAACACTATTCTAACTTATCTGATGATGAAAGACGCAAGAAAGCATCAAAATATGGTGTTCAATATGTATACAGAAAAAATGAAGTCCAGAACCTGAGTTCGCTTTTAAAAAATAAGAATTTAAGGGAATTGCACCCATAAGTTTTCATTTATGCCAGAATAAGTTATTGGGAATTGCAATACTGATTTTTTGGAGGTGATCTTAATTCATTAATCTTTTGAACCATTTACCTTTGGTTGTCTTCTATACTATTCATTTTTCCAAATTAATAGCATAGGTTTCATTCCTCCTTATTAAATAAACTAAAGTTCCCACTACCAAGGCACTAATTATCAGCACAAAAGTAGGATCACCAATAGAGGTATAGAAATTATCTTCTCCATTTATTATTTTTCTTTGAGCCAGATATTGCAATGTTACAACCAGAGCATTGTTTGTAAAATGTGCAATTACAGGTAACCATATAGTTTGTGCCCAAACCATTAAATAACCTAAAAGAATCCCTAATAAAAATCTCGGTATTATCCCGAAAAACTGCCCATGTATTAAACTGAAAATAAGTGCGGTAATAAGTACTGCCCAATGAGAATTTTTATTTATTTCATAGAACAATTTTTGAAATACACCCCTGAACATAAGCTCCTCGCCTATTGCAGGAAACAGGGCTATAATAATTATATTTACAATATAGTGTCCAATATTTTCACTTGTTAATAACCGCTCTGTAATTAAAGCATATTTTTCTTCCAATCCTCTTAAGCTATTCTCAATCCCATTAATTGATTCGGGAAATTTTATCGCATAATTTAATTCTAAAATCCAGTTGATTAACGGTAAAGCCGCTAAAACAACAATTACAGTAAGAATAACACTTTTAATTTTAAGTCGTGGCCTAACTTCAAAATAGTATTCCCTTTCAGAAGAAAATATCCAATGAAGAAATATGCCTGGTAAAAGGAAAAAACCTAAAGTTTGTATAAACTGAAAATATTTAAGTTGCTCAACGGATAACAATTCTATTTTACCATAAAATACATTGTTAACTTCGTCAAGATCCATCCAAAAAATTAATCGCCCCAATAGGACTCCGGTAAACCATACGATAATCCCAATTGTGAGAACTGACATTATAACAATAAGAAGTTTCGAAGCTGCTTTAGCCGAATTAAAATTGAGATAAGGCATAGCTTTTTTTTAATTATTTTTACACGCTAATATACGTAAATCATGTTGATTTACTTCTTATTTCAAATTGATTTTAGATAACCTGACTAGTTCAGGAGGAAATGCTCAAATATATTATTTCATTGAATGACAACACATTGATTAAACAACTTTATAAACATTTCAATTTTAAATTATATCTTTTTTTTAGCTAAATAATACATGATCAACTACTTTTACCATACTTAACTTTACTAACGAACAATGGGGATTAAAATCAGGGATGTAGATATAGGTGAAAAGCCATTATTACTTGCACCCATGGAGGATGTAACTGATCCATCTTTCAGATATATTTGTAAGCACTTTGGGGCCGATGTTGTTTATACCGAATTTATATCTTCTGATGGTCTTATACGAGATGCTGAAAAAAGCCTGAAGAAACTTGATATATTCGATTATGAGCGGCCTGTTGGCATTCAACTTTATGGCCATCTAATTGAACCTATGGTGGAATCGGCAAAAATAGCCGAGAAAGTAAATCCTGACTTCATTGACATTAACTTTGGTTGCCCTGTAAAAAAGATCTCCCGACGCGGGGCAGGGGCAGGAATGTTGCAGAATATTCCGCTAATGGTTGAAATGACATCAAAGATTGTGAAATCTGTAAAGAAACCGGTTACAGTAAAAACCAGGCTTGGATGGGACGAAAACTCTAAGAATATTGTTGAAATTGCAGAGCGTTTACAAGATGTTGGAATTGAGGCAATAACCATACACGGACGTACCCGTTCCCAGTTATACAAAGGTGAAGCCGACTGGACGCTTATTGGTGAAGTTAAAAATAATCCAAGAATGAACATCCCGGTTATTGGAAATGGTGATGTTATAAGCCCGCAAAGGGCCAGTACTTATTTTACAACATATGGTGTAGATGGTATTATGATTGGCAGGGGCGCTATTGGAAGACCTTGGATTTTCCGTGATATTAAACATTTTATGGATAAGGGAGAAGAAGCATTGCCCCTATCTGTTAATGAAAAAGTTGATTTAGCAAAACTCCATTTTGAAAAATCGTTAGAATTTAAAGGAGAAAGAGTTGGGATTTTTGAAATGCGCCGGCATTTTTCCAATTATTTTAAAGGGCTTTATAATTTTAAAGAAACCAGATTAAAACTAGTTACCACAACCGATATTGCAACGATATTTAATATTCTTGATGAAATTAAGGATAAATGGGGAGAGCACTAGCTGATTAATTCATGAAAAATGATTTATATGCGTATTTTAGAGGGAATCTGGATATTAGAGTGGTATTATGAAAATATTTTTTAATCATTTTTCACAAGTGCATTTATTTTGGCGCACCTGCTTCGTTACGAAGTCCTTGAAATAGACGACTATATCTGTGGGCTTCGATGTCTCGCATCTGCACCAAACTAAACGCATGAATTAATCAGGCTAGCCTGCATTATGAAGTAATATTAAAATATTTAGCTATAAGATAACTAGTTGGAATAAAAGATTCCTTTTAATTTACTGTAATTTGTATCTAAACTTCAATAATAGCACTTGCATTAAAACTTGTATGTTCATTGTGTTTAACATAACCCAGCTGGTTTGTAACTAAACTTGTTTTTCCAACTACTTTTTCCTCAATATTACAATGACTATGGCCATATATCCAAAAATCTATTTCATTTCTTAATATCATTTCTTCCATATCCACAATAAAAGCTGAGTTAATCCAACTTTTACGAAATTTTTCCAGAATACATTTATATGAAGGTACATGATGAGTAATAACAACTCTCTTTGCTGCAGTTGAATTTTTTAAAGCCTGTTGTAAAAAGCGGACACTTAGTTCATGATTATATTCAAACTCATCTTTTTTTATTATTTTTCCATCTTTGCAAATCCTTTTAAAGTCATTTACAAAACTTAGCACATATAATAAATTGGTTTCATCCAGTTTTGACCACAATGTTGTAAATAATAAATCAGTATTATTTAAGGAAATGCTTTTATTGTTGATAAGGTGAACATTTTTTCTGATATTTTCGAGAACAGGTTTTACAAATTTTGATAAATCAAAACCTCCATAAAACTCATGATTGCCTGGTATCCAGTAAGTAGATTCAAAGCTGTCAGATACATAATCGAAGAATTCGTGTTTATAGTGTGAGTCTCCAAGATATGTAATGTCTCCGGCTAACACCAGGATATCGCCTACTGGTGGTATCTTGTTTTTAAGCAGGTATATGCTATTTTCATTAAATTCTAAGTGCAGATCTGAACAATACTGAATTTTCACAAATAAATTATTTTAGCTTTAATTTCTACTCTAAATAAATCTTGTATTCCCAAGGATCGAGTTTCATCATTTCATTCTCATTCTTTACGGTGCTCTCCCCAAGAAAATAATCCGTATAAGCTCCTGCTATTCCGCGTGGTACAATAAACTCCTGCTGTTGTGCTGAAAAATTAAGAATTACGAATGCATCAGCCATTTCACTATATCTTTTAAAAGCAAAAACATGCTGATTATCTGTGTTTAATAATTCAAAGTTCCCACCTTCATTACCACTCCAAAATAGGTTATTTTCTTTTCTGAGTTTAATCAAATTTTTAAACAATCCCGGATACATAAATACCAGCTCTGAACTAATAACAGGCATACCATGTAGAGTAAATAAAAGTGTTGAAAGCATTTTTACCTGATCCTGATGCGGTTTATTTCTTTCATTAACGAATGGAAATTGACGCAACCTATAGCACGATCTTGCATAAATACTGTCTTCAATAATAAAATATTCTACTAACTTATCTGTTCTTGTCTGCCCTCTTATAACTTTCTCCAATATCTCTGATAATTGTGTATTTGAATTCATATCAAAACTATTTACAAATAGTTCAGGAACCTTATTGTTACCAGCTATCAGAATCACGGGTTTAATCTTGTTTAACGATAACCTTAATTTATCCCAAAACTTAATTCCCAGCACTTCCGGGTTATTGCAGTAAAAACCATCAATATCGAACTCTTGCAACCAGTATTGAAATGCCTCTGACAATACAGCTTGCTCATCTTTTTTACTGTAATCGATAGGGATTTGACTACTTTCTGAATCAACAGTGTTTATTAACCAATCAAGTACAACAATCATGCCCAAATTATGGGCTTTTTCAATCATCAATCGAAGTTCCTCTGCTGTACCAGAATCCGGATCTATCTTTCTATATTCCTTAACATACTTACCTGAAGTTAATTCTAAAATACTCTGAACAGGCATTATACATATTACATCAATTCCTGTTTCTTTCAGTTGTGGCATCTTTTCCGAGAATGAGTTGATACTTTTTTCTTGTTCGATTTCATTAACATCTACCTTAACTATAATGGCATTTTTCATTCTATCGTTATGTTCTATTTTACATTCTATAACTGATTTACTTACTTTTTCGCTTTTCTGTTGAGAACAGTTTGTTAATAAGAGAGTTATCAAAATAATAAATGTAGTTTTAGTCATAATTCTATTTTTATCACATTCTTTGTAAATGAAATTATACAAAATATTGTCACTATCAACCGAAAATGTATTTAATCTATTCTTTCACAGCCTTTATTACTGATTTTTTCATAATTGTGTACTCTTTACCATACAGTAGTATTTCAGCATTTACATCAGATTCATTTTTAATGGTTACCTCTTTTTTATTTACATCTATTTTTAACTGGCTTCCCCGAAACAGTAATTTAAAAGAATACTCTATCCAGTTCGAAGGAATTCTAGGGTATAACGCTATTCTGTCATCCTTTATCCTTTTGCCTCCTAAACCTTCAACAATAGATAAATATGTTCCCGCCATGGATGTTATATGCAAACCTTCATGTGCTTCATGACTATAATCATCAATATCTAACCTGGCAGAACGCACATAAAAATCATAAGCTTTATCAACCTTTCCAATACGCGAAGCCAGGATTGAATGAATGCCAGGAGAAAGTGGAGATTCGTGTACCGTTCTTGATTCGTAGTAATCAAAATTCCTTTTAATAGTTTCCGTACTGTAACTGTTTTCAAATAAATATATTCCATGCAGTACATCTGCCTGTTTTATAAACGGTGAGCGTAATATCCTATCCCACGACCAGTTTTGGTTAAGCGGCCTGTCTCCCTCTTTCAAATCTCCTACCGTTAATTGTTCTTTGTCCATATACCCTTCATGCTGTTCAAATATTCCTTCTTTCTCATTCTTCGGAACATACATTCTGGCAATTATTTCTTCCCACCTTTTCAATTCTTCATCCTGGTTGAATTTTGTTTTTAATATTAATTCTTTATATTTTTTCTTGTTGGTTTCCTTTACATAATCAAGAGACACTATTGTGTATTTTAAAACCCACAAAGCCAGCGTATTGGTATACCAGTTGTTATTTACATTATTTTCATACTCATCAGGTCCAATAACGCCAAGAATAACATATTTCTTTTTTACTTCTGAGTATGTCACTCTTTGGCTCCAAAAACGCGATAAAGCTATTAATACTTCACAGCCAAAATCTATTAAATAATCATAATCTCCAGTGTGCCTTATATAATTGAATATTGCATATGCAATTGCCCCATTCCTGTGAATTTCTTCAAAAGCAATTTCCTTTTCATTATGGCATTCTTCCCCATTTATGGTTGCCATTGGATAAAGAGCGGCTCCATTATTAAAGCCTAATTTTTCAGCATTCTTTATAGCTTTTGGTAAATGATCATAACGGTACAACAATAGGTTCCTGGAAACTTCCATCGGTGCAGAACAAAGATAAAAAGGAAGGCAAAAAGCTTCTGAATCCCAGCAACATGCACCTCCGTATTTTTC
>Ga0224514_10000632_pt1 | contig 9967 bp, 6 predicted proteins | sample SF_May12_sed_USG_3_FD_169107 | JGI IMG/M metagenome (GOLD analysis project Ga0224514, IMG submission 169107) | Sediment microbial communities from San Francisco Bay, California, United States - SF_May12_sed_USGS_24 | ecosystem: Environmental > Aquatic > Marine > Sediment | place: USA: California...
TTAACAACATTCCACGATAATTTTACAATCAGCAATGCACAAAGGGAGATATAAATCACTGATACCATTCGATAGCTACTTTATCTAAATACATCCATACTATTTATTATTGGGGTAAAATTTGCATATACGATAACAAATCCATCTGTTCAAATATGCTTATTTGTGAAATCATGTTCGGCATAGTATCGACCATGACAAAAGCACCTTAACAAAATTAAGCATACTGACTCCCTCAGTATACTATTCATATAAAAAGTTAAATTATGTGTAGCCCATATAATATGGTCTGATAGGCATCGGCAACGCATGTTGCCTAAATTATTAAATATATAGTTGGCCAATAAAAGTTTAATCTTTAAGCATTCAAACGACATATAAGAAAATCCGATATAACAAGGAAAATTCATTTAAAAATCTTCAAGACAGCAGTTGTTCTTACTGATAAAGATGGAATCAGATCAGGGACTAAAAATAGAAATACGATAGAAACATGGGATACGGAATTCAGGTTGACCCATGATAAAATAAATAAATTGGATAAAACATTTCTTGCTCAATGAACGAAGGGTTTGTTACGTAATATATTCTCCATTTCCTGTGCTATAACAGGTCGACTAAACAGGAAACCCTGCATGTCATCGCAGCCCAGAGATTCTAGGTAATGTTTCTGGCCTTCGGTCTCAACACCCTCGGCAACCGTATTGAGATTCAGGCCCTGTGCCATGGCTATGATAGCAGCTACAATGGAACTACCTTCATGTTTACTGGCGACATCCTTCAAAAATGAACGATCGATCTTTAATGTGTGAATAGGTAATTTTTGCAAATAGCTTAACGAGGAGTAGCCTGTTCCAAAATCATCAATAGCAATAGTGACACCATAATTGCTGAGTTTGCTTAAGCGTTGTATAACATGTTCCAGGTCATTCAGTATAACACTCTCGGTAATTTCTATTTCCAGACAATCACCAGGCAAATCAAATTCCTCGAGCACATTGATAATTTTATTCACGAAACTTTTCTTAACAACCTCAAGTGCACTCAAGTTAACTGCCAAACGGACTTTAGGTAATCCTTTGTCATACCAGCTTTTCAGATCTGCACAAGCCGTACGAAACAGACTTTGTCCAATTTCACCTATCAAACCTGACTCTTCCGCGATAGAAATAAAATCTGCTGGTAATAACAACCCATACTCAGGATGTTGCCAGCGAACCAGGGCTTCAATAGCAACAATTTCACCGGTTATTACGTTAACCTGGGGTTGGTAGTGAACTACAAATTCGTTTGCCTCAATTGAACGACGTAAATCTCCTTCAACAGAAAGATGTTTCGAAAAGCGTTCATCCATCCCGCTGGAATAAGTTTGATAACCGCCACTATTAGATCTTTTGGCGTGATACATAGCCACATCAGCATTCTTTATTAATGTATCAATCGTATCACCATCTTGTGGATAATAAGTAATGCCAATACTGCCAGTCACATAAAGTTCATAGCCTTCAATATTAAAGGGTTCCTTAAGCGCCTGGATAAGCTTACCTGCAACATTCTCTGCTTCTTCTTGATCCTTAATATTTGATAGCAGGATAAGAAACTCATCGCCACCTATACGTGAAAGGGTATCCTCAGCTCTCAGGTTATCATTTAACCTTAGACTTACTGCACGTAGCAGGTTATCGCCCATTACATGTCCCAGGGTATCATTGATAACCTTGAACCTGTCCAGATCCATGAACATAATTGCCAGGCATGTCTCTCTACGTTTAACCTGTGCCATTGCCAGAGAAAGATGATCTTTGAAAAGCACCCTATTAGGCAACCCGGTTAGCAAATCATGATAGGCCTGATACTTTATTGTTTCTTCTGCTTTCTTACGCTCCGTCAGATCACGGGCGACGCCATAGGTACCAACAAACCGTTTTACCTTGTTATGTGTTCTATACACACCCATTGCAGTTACTTCAATGGGGATACTGCATGTATCAAACAGTTTTGCGTAGACTGAACCATTTTTACAGTGTAGACGTAATTCAAAATCAGAAGTAGCACGTTTACCTGTACGACGCTCATTAAAGCTGAAATTAGCCAACTCAACATCTTCACTGTAAATCAATTCAGAAAAATGATTGCCGATGAGTTCATCTTTTTCATATCCTAACAAGCTACTTACCTTGTCATTAAGAAAAGTAAAACAGCCTTTTTCATCCAGCATGTAAACGAGATCGGGGGAACTGTTTACCATGAAGCGATAGAGTTTCTCCGAATTTTTCAACCTGCCACGAATAATAGTATTTTCTTTTTCAAGAAATCTCTTGTTTACTGCGCTATCCAGTCTTGCCATTAACTCTTCAGGGACATAGGGTTTTCTAATATAATCATAAGCACCATGCCTTAATGACTCAATAGCTGATTCAATCGAAGTATCACCACTGACGACAATCACCAGAACATTAAGATCCTTTTTGTCCAAATATTCCATGACCTGATGGCCACTAATATCGCCCATGCACAAATCGAGCAACATAATATCAACCTTGTGATGTTCAAGCTTGGCCAGGGCATCCTTTCCACCTTCCGCAGTTAGAACGTTGTAATTGTGGACTTTTAATAATTCCACAACACTGTCTCGCATGCGCTTATCATCATCCACAGCTAAAACGGTCATCAATGCCCGCTGTCTTATTTTTTCTGTGTCTTTTTTACTGATCATGCGTAGTCCCCAATTTTTTATTCAGGTTGTATATCTTTTGGTAACAGGATGTGGAAAATCGTTCCCTTTTCACCCATGGTTCGGCAACTTATTTTTCCATTCATTTCATTAACCAGTGATCGAACAATACTTAACCCCAAACCACTATGCTCACCACTTTTTGTGCTTTGTACTTTTTGAAATAATTGCTCAAATATGGCCGCAGGAATCCCTGGTCCATTATCCACTACGGCAATCTCAACATAGTTATTATCATCAAACCGAACATGTCCCCTGGTACGTATTTTTATACGGCCATCATCTTCAGTCAGCGCTTCCACGGCATTTTTGATTAGATTAATTAATATTTGTTTTACCGCATCCTGGTTGGTCATAATCGGTTCGACACTACTATCCAGGTCAAGCTTTATCGATACGTGTTTGTTGGTTAGTAACCCTTCATGCAACACCTTTACCACATCCTGGATCACAGCATTAACATCTACTTGCGTGTTACTAACCTTGATAGTGCCATTGGCAAACTGTCGAATGATGCTATGCACACGTTCAATTTCTTCTGAAATAATTCGCATGTCTTCATTGGCAGAATGTGCATTGCCTATTTTTGCAGATAACACCGCCAGGTAATTTTTAACCACTGATAACGGGGTGCTTACTTCGTGCGCCAACCGCTTTGCATCCTGCTGGCTTGTTTTTGTTTCAATCGCATTTGTTAGCGCCGGGCTAACTCTGGATCTGAAAGATTGAATGACACGGCCAATATCATCTGCAAAAAGTTTATACAAGTCCTGATTATGTGACTGAACACTGATCTTGTTACTATTGAAACCCAGTAATAAAATGCCTATCTTCTGCCTGGCATCCCCCAGCGGCAGGTAGACAACACGATCAGTGTTCAACAAACCCAGAACCTGCTTATCAAGAACCGTATTGGTAACGTCAATTTCATTGACCGCAATAGATACCGGGTCTTCTTCATATAATGTTTTTGTAATAAAACTGTTTCTACTAGTAAGGGGTATTTTCAGCTCTTCAACAAGTGAAGCATGTTCACTGCCCGGCTCCATACCCTTCAAGACGTCATTAACTGAATCAACAATAAAAAATAATTGTTTTTCCGGTTTAAAGAGTGTTTGGGAAATTTTAAGAATAGCGGCAAGTAATTCTTGTTCAGAATGGATATTCAATAACTGAGAAAGATAGGCATACAACATTCCATACTGTTGTACTTTATGCGCAAGACGACGCCGGGCACGACCCGTTTGCCCCGTATTCATCCAGATGCTGGTTTGCTGCTGTGCAGTATTCAGGTTCTCTCGAGCTTTCTCATACGCTCCACTAATTATTTTCTCATCTGCATGCAACAGCGTCGCAATTTTTGACACCGGTTGCCTGGCTTCATATTCCAGATCAGTACATAGCGAGTTGGCCGCATAAACAATCTTGACCAGCTCATGAGCCTCTTCAAGGGTCTTGATTTCCATGTGATGATAACGAACCGCATCAGGAATAAAGGATATTTGCTCAAGAAAACTTAACAGCCTTGCGCCTACTTCAATATGATTTGACCCGTACAATTCATTTTCCGATGCCAACAGGGCCATTCCATCTGCCTGAATGTTCAGACTGCCCAGTGCCAACCGACCAATATCACAAAGTAAGCCGGCCAGGTAAGCTTCATCCGGTACCTTGTATTTAACGCTTTCGGCCAGTTCTCTTGCCACCATGGCACGCAACAGGGAATGCTGCGAGAACGCGGGCATAGACTCATAGTTATCAAGATGTGAAGTAAAGTGGCTACGAAAAGCAATGGAACGAGCCAGCCCAACAATCCCTTCCCGGCCAATCCGCTCCATCACCTCATCAAGACTTGCAAAACGTTGCTGCTCGCCAGCCGGATCCATGGCTAACATATTCAAGGTTAAAACAGGATCAAAACGGACAATACTGGATAAATTCGCTATTGGCTCCTCGCTGTTGCCACAGGCATCGATCAGCGCAAGCACGGCCTGAGGCATACAAGGCAGTTGTGCCACCGACTCATAGTAGCTACCTTGCCGCTCCCCGGCTTGTTCCCTGCTTTCAGGATTATCTGTAAATAAATTTAATCCAAACGACGGCACCGATGCCCCCCATAACCAAAATCCACGTAACACTTGTGTTACAACATTTGGTGCCTTACCCCAATATCGATTTAGCGCAAACTAAAATCGCCCCCAACATTAACCCAGAGCCCCTACAGACAATGAATAACTCATACTTTTTCAAGTATACCAAGGTAGGCATTAAGCCTTGTCACTAAAACTCGGCCTCCCATGCAAAATACAGATAAACCTTCAATTCATGTACATAGTTACACGTAGCCAAGCCCACAGCAGCATCCCCCCGCCACTGTCACCCCCGTGGACGCCAACAAAAAAGCGACACAAGGTCGCCTTTAGTAACGCATTAGCCTGTTAGCTAACAGTTGATGATTTGTATTACAGAGCATCTGCCATAACCTACCTATTCAGCGTGCTTATCCCCATGCACTCCTCGTACGCACCGCACAACAGCAATAAAACTGTCCTGACTATTAGTTTTATTATCAAGCTGTTAATGCAGAGAGCTACCATATCTAGTTGCCCTTCAGGATGTTCACACCCACATATTGTGCCATAGTTAACTAGATTAAGGCTAAATAGGCAATACTTTCTTATTACTTTTAACAATTAATGATATACTTATATACGAGCTAAACTAGGAACTTAATGATCACTTTTGATGAATTGCCAATGCCAGATCGCGAAGGGAAAAAATTTATTATTGTTATTCAGGTAAGGATTAGGATTAATACCTCTCTGACATTGCGGTAAACATATACACCTGCAACATTGGGTTTAACTGGAAATGTTTTCAGTTCCGCATCACGCGTTGGATCACCCATTGGCACCGACGCACAACTAACAAGGCTTAAAAAAGCCAACAGTGCCGCAATTTTCTTAAATATTTTCTTCCCCTTTTATAGAATTATTTATATATAAATCTCTAGCTTATCTGGTTTATTTCTTAGCGCACACAGAACTGCTGTATTTTCTTTTCATGTTGCTGTTGATTATACTCACTGCGCACCTCAACAAGACAAGCCGCACAAAGACAATCATCATACTGGAAAGAAATATGCTCCAGCTGCTCCGCACTCAACGCCACCGTCTGGCACTGGCATAACAGAATCGAACTCACCTTGCACTCAAACACCTTATTACAACGTGGGCAGTGTTTTGTTTCGTGTTTGGTTGTCATTTTTATGCTTAATTGGAAATAAAAAAAGGCGACACAAGGCCGCCTTAAATTTAATTACCCATAGCGGGCTATTTGTTTTTTAGTTGTTTTAACTCTCACTGCAGAACCGCTCCGCGTTTCATCCAGTACTTCCTGAACTCGCTTTGCTCTTTCTGGTCGCATATAACTTCCTTATCTACTACTTCCTTTTTTTATATTTTCTATTGAACCTTTTTAAGGTTCCTTTTTATTGATACATTCACCAGTCTCCAGGTACTACCGTTCCTCCCCCGGAACCCTCCAAATCTTTTTGCCCCTTAATTCTTGAGGCAAAGCTCGAAGTGCGAGTACAAGACGCAGTGTTTTCTGAAAAGCGGAGCGTATATGTAATACGTGAGCATTTTCAGAAGTTGCTGCAACGACGTAATCGCGCTTCTAGCGAAGCATCAACCGCATTTTGAGTCGCCGCAGTTCAAACACGTCATACACCCATCCATCTTGATCACCGCCTTAGTACTACACTTGCCACAAAGCTGTGCACCATCCGGGAAATCACTGGGTGAGTTGTCTTCTGCCTGCTGCACGGTGCTTTCATACTGAGCACGTTTTTCTGCAATCAGTTTCTTCTGGTGTTCATCCAGGTCGTCGTCTTTCAACAGACCGATCATGCGCAGGTGACATTCAATAGCATCACCGATTTCTGCCACCAGTGAAGGCATGTATTTACCGCCTTTCTTGAAGTAACCACCGCGTGGATCGAATACTGAACGTAATTCATCTGCCAGGAAGGTGACATCCCCACCTTTACGGAATACTGCCGAGATGATTCTGGTTAAGGCAACAATCCACTGGAAGTGATCCATGTTCTTGGAGTTGATGAAAATCTCGAACGGACGACGCAGCTCATGCTCGGTGCCGACATTTAAAATGACATCATTAATGGTGATGTACAATGCATGTTCTGTCAGCGGTGTTTTCACCTTGTAGGTAGAACCTAGCAGCATCTCCGGGCGTTCCAGCTTTTCGTGCATGTGCACGACATTGGATTCTTCCGCCTGTTCGCCTTTTAGCGCTACTTCAGCAATTTTATCGTCTTCGTCTTCCTTCGCTACTTCGTATCCGACAATTTTATGATCAATCTTGATAGCCATTTTCCGCTCCCGAATTATCTTTATTATTTTGCCACTTTCTTGTGGCAATGTTTATATTTGTTACAATTTTTTTTACCACTGGGAGCACGGGGAAAATGCAATAAATCTATAACCCCGTGTGCCCCGTAGTTCTAACTAGAATTTACCGTAGTAACCTTCTTTCAGGGCATCGTATAAGTTGGCGGCCGTATGCATCTCACCGTCATACTCAATCTCTTCATTACCCTTCACTTCAATCACTTCACCATCATCCAGCTTGAAGCGGTAAATGGTGTTTTCCAGATCCTGTTCTTTAACCAGTACACCCTGGAAGGCTTCCGGGTTAAAGCGGAATGTAGTACAACCTTTAAGACCCTGCTCATAGGCATAGGTATAAATATCCTTGAAGTCTTCAAACGGATAATCAGTTGGTACGTTGGCAGTTTTGGAAATGGAGGAATCGACCCACTTCTGTGCTGCCGCCTGAATATCGACATGCTCTTTTGGGTTGATGTCATCTGCTGTAATGAAGTACTCCGGCAGTTGGGCGCCTTCTTCCTGTGAATAAGGCATGGCCTTTTTATTCACTAACTCACGGTAAGCCAGTAGTTCAAATGAGTACACGTCGACTTTTTCTTTGCTCTTTTTGCCTTCACGGATCACGTTACGAGAGTAGTGATGGGCAAACGACGGTTCAATACCGTTACTGGCGTTGTTAGCCAGTGACAGTGAAATAGTACCGGTTGGAGCAATAGATGAATGATGCGTGAAACGTGCACCGACTTTCGCCAGCTCATCCACCAGCTCAGGCGCTTCATTGGCCACCTGTTGCATGTAGTGACTGTATCTGGCGTGCAGTACCTTGCCTTTAACTTTTTGGCCGACCTTGATGCCATCACGTTTCATTTCCGGACGACGGCGCAACATATCCGCAGTGACTTTAAAATCCTGTTCCATCACCGGCGCGGGGCCTTTTTCTTTAGCCAGTTCCAGACCGGCCTTCCAGCCGGTAATCGCCAGCTCTTTGGCGACACGCTCGGTAAATTCAACGGCAGATTTCTCACCGTATTTCATTTTCAACATGGTCAGGGTTGAGCCTAAGCCTAAGAAGCCCATGCCGTGACGGCGCTTGTTCATAATTTCATTGCGTTGACCTTCCAGTGGCAGACCATTAATTTCTACCACGTTGTCTAACATGCGTGTGAACACGGCAACCACGTTATCGTATTCTTCCCAATCGAACCTGGCCTTGTCAGTAAACGGATTACGTACAAACTTGGTGAGGTTAACCGAGCCCAGCAGGCATGAACCATAAGGTGGCAAGGGCTGTTCGCCACAAGGGTTGGTGGCTCGAATGTTTTCGCAGAACCAGTTGTTGTTCATTTCGTTAACTTTATCTATGAGAATAAAGCCCGGCTCGGCGAAGTCATAAGTGGAGGACATAATCATGTCCCACAGGTGTGCTGCCTTGATGGTTTTATATACCTTGCAGGCTACCAGGCCTTGTTTGTTAGTGACGTACTTGTCTTTCTCTGACCAATCACGCCAGATGATCTGGTCTTCGTCTTTTAAATCCAGCTTGTCGGTTTTGACTTCTTTGTCAGTTACCGGGAAAGCCAGTTTCCAGTCACTCTCACTTTGTACCGCTTCCATGAATTCATCGGTAATCAGCAGAGACAGGTTGAACTGACGCAGACGACCGGCTTCACGCTTGGCGCGAATAAAGTCCATCACATCAGGATGACCGACATCAAAGGTGGCCATTTGTGCACCACGACGACCACCGGCACTGGATACGGTGAAACACATCTTGTCATAGATATCCATGAACGACAGTGGACCGGAGGTGTAGGCACCCGCGCCTGATACATAGGCACCTTTGGGGCGCAACGTGGAAAACTCGTAACCGATACCGCAACCGGCCTTTAAGGTTAGGCCTGCTTCGTGGACTTTACCCAGGATGTCGTCCATGGAGTCATGGATGATGCCAGATACCGTGCAGTTAATGGTTGAAGTGGCAGGCTTGTGTTCCAGAGCACCGGCATTGGAGGTAATGCGGCCGGCAGGAATAGCGCCATGACGCAATGCCCAAAGGAATTTTTCATGCCATTCATCTTGCTTGTCTTTTTCTTCTACCTCGGCCAGCGCTTTGGCGACGCGTTGGTAGGTCTCATCCATATTTTGGTCAACATTCTCGCCATCTTTGGTCTTTAAGCGATATTTCTTGTCCCAGATATCCAGCGATGCGTCCTGGTAGGCGATGTCTGCCGCATCACTCATTTTTACTTCCTTTAAATGGGCACTCATGGATGGTCTTTCCTCCCGTTAAAACTGGTACTAGCCAATTATATAAGTTATAGCTTCTTTTTTTAGCACCGGCGTAAAAGGGGGTAGCCGGTGTGTAACTACCTGATTTCCAAATAGTGTTTGGATGCTATTGTGTTGTTTTTGCCCTAAACACTACATGTTGTAGTTCGAGAGCAAGATTATGACTAACGATAAGCTCTGTCAATAACTGATTACTTTACTTTTATGGTACTATAAAGCATTGCATTTCAATTACTTATATAGTTTTCATAGCGCCAAACAAGGCTAAATATTTTTACACTTTTTTTACAGGCTAATTCGCTATAACACAATATATTGTGTTATTAATATAGTAGCATTTTTGCCACTTTCCTCGTCAGTGATGACTTACACACATTTTTTTTGAACAAATCCTGCTCAAATTGACCTGCATCAATACAGCTTCGGTTGTTTTATTTGTAATCTTGAAAACGAAAACAGTCACTCCCATATCTCTATTCATACACAGTCATCACGCCACAATGCATGAGCTGTAAATAAATTGAAAAGGAGA